>ULTB01038595.1_pt1 | contig 22173 bp, 23 predicted proteins | sample 1957251 | NCBI WGS metagenome assembly ULTB01 (sample SAMEA4835724, study PRJEB28245) | human gut metagenome | biome: gut microbiome; material: fecal sample | place: Denmark | collected 2008
TGCATATATCATAGACATTTTGTCCATTTATTGTGGGATTTTATTCAATAATCAGGTTCTTTATCCCTGAATCACGTACAATTTGATAAAAATTTTCCATCTGTTCTTTCGTATATAACTTTGGATTTTCTTCAAAACAGTATTCCATATCCAAATACGCATATTTAGCTTTTGCCAGTGAATTATAGTTTAAAAGCTCATACGCTACATTAGAGTAACAAGATGATAAAAACTTGCCGATTTTTTGCAGGTTATCTTTTGTCGCCGTCATTTCTGGAATCAATGGGGTACGTACAATTACCCGATCTCGATACGGACTCTTTAAAACATATTCAATATTCGCAAGAATTTGCTCATTGGAAACTCCTGTATACATTTTATGCAAATCGGTATCATAACATTTACAATCACAATAAATTTGATCTAAATAAGGCAGGATCCTTTTTACATTTTCCAAAGAAGTAAATAATGTTGTTTCAATGGCAGTATGAATACCCTCTTGCTTAGCCGCTTGTAAAAGCGCTAATAGAAAATCTGCTTGCAAGAAAGGCTCTCCACCACTAACTGTTAAGCCTCCACCATATTGGAAGAATACCGCATCTTTTTTGATTTCCTCTACCACCTCTTCCAAGGTATATTCCCTGGCATCAAAACGTAAGGCACACGTTGGGCAGGCATCTACTATCGCATTCCAGTTTTCCTCAGCTTTACGATTTAAACAAATCCGACCATTTTCCATACGAACACCTGCACTTGTAGCCTGTGCTACACAACTTCCACAATGAATGCAATTGTTTTCTAAATACAGCACTTGGGGTTTCGGATTTAAGCCTTCGGGATTTTGGCACCAGGCACAACGTAAAGGACAACCTTTTAAAAATACGGTTGTCCGAATCCCATTTCCATCATGTGTCGCAAAGCGTTTGATATCAAACACCATTCCTCTAGATATTGTCATAAGAAGTTCTCGCTATTATTTCATTTTGCAAATCACCAGCCAGCTCTGTAAAGTACGCTGTATAGCCGGCAACTCTTACCGTTAAAGAACGATATTGATCTGGATGTTTTTGGGCATCCAATAAATTCTCTTTAGAAACGACATTAAATTGAATATGTGGTACTTCCAAATCCACAAAGGCCCGTAAGAAATTACAGAACTTCGTGATACCAGCTTCCGTCTTAAAGAAGTCTGGCAAGAATTTCATATTCAACAGTCCTCCATTGGTCGTGCAGGAATTATCCATCTTTGATACCGACTTTAATACCGCCGTTGGTCCTTGAATATCTCTTCCATATACAGCCGACAAGCCACCATCTGCTAAAGGATCCTGGGCAAAGCGGCCATCTGCACTAGCCCCTACATTTTGACCCATCGGTACATGCGCACTGACTGTATACATACCTGTATGGTAAGGCCCATTGCGATAGTTCTTATATTTGCGTAATTGCTCACGGAAATATAAAGCCCATTTGGCACCTAATTCATCCACCCAGGCTACATCATTGCCATATTTAGGTACCCGATGCAATAACATTTGTCGCAATACTTCATCGCCCACAAAATTATTTTGAAGTGCCTTTTCTAAATGACTGGCATCTACCTTTTTCTTGTCATAAACCAGTTCATTAATCGCTGCTAGAGAATCGGCAAGATTCGCCACTTGAATCATTTGAATACCGGATAGATTATAGTGGGCACCACCAGCTGTTACATCCATGCCTTTATCCATACAATCATCAATAACCGCACTTAAAAATGGCGTTGGCAAGCAATCAATATGCGCTTTTTCTACCCCTTCACAACATGGAATCATCTTTTCTATAAAATAATCCATCATCTTTTGATAGGCCGCTTCTAAATCTGAAAAAGAAGCATAGGTAGATAAACTACCTAAATCTGGTCCCATCTGTTTACCAGTCAATAAGCACTTACCATGATTTAACGTTAGTTCTAGTACTTTATTCATATTAAACATAGCTGCATCGGACCAACCTAAGTTATTCCCATGGGTTGTCAGTTCTACACACCCAACGATGGCATAATTTAGAGCATCTTTCTTCGAAATACCTAGATCCATTAAAGGAGATACGATTGCTTTATCGTTAAAGAACTGTGGCATACCACTTCCCTTGGACACGCATTTTACTGCATGAGTCAATAAAGCTTGATCCGTATGTTCAAATAAACGAACCGAAAGATTTGGTTGTGGCAAACCAATATCTTCTTGGGCCTGAATCAATAAATGACTCAATGCATTACTGGCATCATTTCCATTTTCATCTTGTCCACCAACCGCAACATTAAAACCAATTGGGAAACCCGCAAAATATTTCGCACTATTTTTATTACGTAAATAGACAATTTCATTAAATTTTAACCAGAGACATTCAATCATCTCTAAAGCTTGATCATCATCCATTTTCTTTTCTGCCAAATCTTTTTGATAGTAAGGATATAAAATCTGATCTAAACGACCAGGAGAGAAACTGGATGCATTCGATTCCATATGGAGAACCACAAATAAAAACCACGTTGACTGCAAAGCTTCATGGAAAGATTGTGCTGGACGATTCTGTAAATTCTGACAAATCTTGGCAAGCTCACGCATCGAAGCGGTATACTTTGGATAAGAATCTGCCTTTTCTTCCAATAAATCTGCATAGCGCTGCATAAACTTTTGCACACCTTGCATAACTAAAATCACACAGCGATAAAACTCTTGTTGGCTGGCATTGGCTCCAACTAAATTTTTTTCAGCCTTCGCAATGACACCAGCTGGTCCAAGTTCTAACCACTCTTTCACATTCGGGCAAATATGTCCTTGGGCATGATCGGTTTGATTGATCTTAACTACTTTAGATATCTCACTGATTTCATCCCCAATTCTCTGATGAACAATATCTTCTAAACTCTTCCCTTTCCAATACGGAACAATTACTTTACGAAAGGTTTCAATATCTTCGGGATGCACTAAAAATTTATCTTGCGGACGCGTAGGAATTGTTTCAAATTCCCGGTCTACCCAAGAAATTCCACTTTCTGGAAAAACCACCCCATAACGAACTCCTTTGGTTCGATTTCCTACAATTAGTTCTTCGGGTTCAATCCCAATTTCAATTTGCGTTAAGGCATTATATAAAGACCAAGCACGTTTGACTTGTTTTGAATCTGTTTCATGCTCTTGATAGGTTTTTGTGATGATTAAAGCTTGCTCAATACTCACATATCGAGGTTGCTCCAACATACGTGTTTTCAATACTTCAATACGATTTTTCTGTTCAGCATTCATAACGACTCTCCTTTACCCCTATTATAGATTTTCCCTTTTCATTCGCAAGATATAATTATTGTTTTTTATTATTATTTCTTATTTTTTATTATATTTACACGTACAGTGTACCACTTTTTCTCTTTTCTGCCTCTTAATACGCTCAAAAAAACATGCATAAAACTATGCATGTAAATCTTTAAAACACTGAATGAATTCTTGTTCTACATCTTGCCAGTTTCTTTGCCGAAGATCTGGAATTGAAGCCAAAACAGGAATGAAACGATTTTCTTCTCCTGGCATCAAATGTTTTAATTCCTGTTCCAACAAAAGATCATCCATTTTCTTCCAGGCTTTCTGTTCTTCCAGACTTAAATCTGCTAAATCAAACTGTTTCCAGATACAAGCCATAATTTGATCTTCAATTTTCAAATAATTGGATAAGTGTGCTTTAACAGGACGTATGATGTCCGCAATATAGGCTTCACTGGCATCATGCAATAAACACGCCAATTGTACCCTTTTAGAATAGCCTTGGGCTTTGGCTTCTTTTGTACAATTTAAGGAATGTTGGGCAACGGAATAAAACGTACGAATATGGCCACCACCACGGCACATCAAACTTAGTGCATGGGCAATATCTTCAATACAAATATTTTCTTCCTGCATCTGCATAGGATCAAATTGTTGGCCAGTATATGTATCCATTAACATAGTTTCTTGCCTAGTTCTTCTAGCTTTTCAATAGATTCCTTTGCTTTGGATAAGGCATCTTTATCTCCAGCTGAGAAAGCTTCTTTAAACTTCAGATTCCATTCCAGATAAGCGGCTATACAATCAAATTGTTGGAAAATCAATGAATATTGAATGCTATCCACACTTGCAGCGCCAACAACAAGCACTCCCGCTTTTTTATGTTTCAACAATTGTCCCTTGCTGTAACACTTATCAATGACTTGTTTCAGTTGAGCCGAAATTCCCCACCAATAGACTGGACTGGCAAAAAGAATAAAATCCGCAGCAACAATTTTATCAATAGTAGGATTGGTATCATCTTGATCCACACAACCTTTTATGCACTGGCAATGATCACAACCTTTGCAGGGTGCTATATGCAATTGATCTGCTTGAATTATTTCTACCGAATGTTCTCTAGACAAGCCTTTACAAAAGGCTTGAATTGCTGTGAGCGTATTTCCTTTACGAGCACTTCCATTAATAATAACAATCTTCATCTTTATCATCCTTTCCATCTTAATGACTTAAAATAAGCTTTTTGCGTTTGGGAAAAGCGTTTACTATCACACGCTTTTTGAATTGTTTGGTTATGAACCCATGGCTTTAGAACATGATTTTCTAATAAGGGAATCACCGCTTCATATTGCTTAACTAAAGCCATACTATAATACCAGGCTAGGGCCATATTTACATAATACGTATCCAATTGTACCTGCATTAAGCGGTCCAACATTTCGGGTTGAAAAGCTTCATCCAAATAAAAGCGCATCAAGCTCACAATGCCAAAACGAACAGTATATTCCTGTTCACTAGCTAACCAAGTTTGAATCTTTTGATAGACCAAAGAAAGATCCTGGCAAAATACTTTAGGCGCTAACATATCACAAGTAGCCCAGTTATCAATATAGGGTAAATACTTTTCTAATTGCGCAAGAAACCCTTCTAAATCCTTCTTATACATGAGGCACAGCAACTCTCCATGCAAATTATTTTCTTCATAATAGGTATGGGGCAATCGCAACAAAAAAGCTTTTACCTGGGGATGGTGCATAACTTCTTTGGCATACTTGCGCAAAGCAGGTGTACGAACCCCGATGATTTTTTCTTTATCTAGCGTAGGAATAAGTTTTGCCTGAAAGTCGCGATACGAATAATCCTGCAAATTCCATAATCCTTGCGTAATTTGTTCAATCTGTTTCATATCTTTATACTAAATTTCTATACTTATACCGTAAGATGCGACGTACCGAAGTTTCAATACGATCTTTGGAAATCACACCTTGGTTTACCGCATCTAAGACCCCTTGATAGGCCAAAGAAAAATTTTCTGGCATCAATAAAATATCATCCCCAGCTTGAATTGCCATAACAGCAGCTATCGCCGAATCATAGGCATTCACAATGGCCCCCATATCCAAACCATCAGTTATTACGATGCCATCAAAATGCATTTAGTCGCGCAAAAGATCTTGCACCATAACGGACGATAAACTGCTTGGTGTATTATCCCCTAAGACATTCGGAACGGAAATATGTGATACCATAATCATTTGAATGCCTTGATTGATTTCATTTTGAAAAGGAATCAATTCACACTCTTTTAATTGATCCAAACTTTTATCTGTATACGCAAATCCTTCATGGGTATCACCGAGTGTTCCACCATGTCCAGGAAAATGTTTAATCACCGGTTCCACATGGGTGCTTTGAAAGCCTTCGACTTCCGCATGAACCATCTGACTGACAAGTTGTGGATCTGATCCAAAAGATCGTGTACCAATAACCGTATTATTGAGATTGCTTAAAACATCGGCATCCGGAGCCATGTCCATGTTAAAACCATAGTCATGCAAATACGTACCAATGGTTTTTCCTACATCATACGCTTGTTGGGAATCTTGGCTTTGGCCAATATCCCACATAGGCCCAAACTGATCTACGCCAAAATTGGGATTATTGCCAATCCGAGCCACAACCCCACCTTCTTCATCTACAATGAAAAATGGTGCAAGCAATCCCATCTAAGAATAATCGGATTGAATCGTTGAAAGTAAATTTCTTGTCTGATCTGGATTCTCTAGATTCTGTGCAAAAAAATTAAACCACCGACTGGATATTGTTCTAGACTCGCTTTAAAAGAATCATCGGCAACCGTAACAGATTCACTTCCAGTAAGAGCTTCAGGTGTAATCATAAACATCTGTAGAACTTGCTCTTCTAAACCATGAGAATCAATCCATTGATTGACTTTCTGATCTAGTTTCTGCTCCGCACTTAATTCCTTCGTCGCTTTTTTCGGTTTTGTTTTTTCGATGTTTTGGGATTTACAGCCACACAGTAATAAACAAAAAATCAAAAGTGTTTTTATTCCTTTATGCATCATATTCTTCTCTCTTTTCTTGAATTCATTATATAAGGATTATTTTTCAAAGCTCAACTATAAGTGCAAATTCCTTGAAACCAAACGAATTCTCTACTCATTCATTAAAAATTATATTAAAATAATAAAAGAGTGTCTAAGGAGGTCATATGTTTAGTAAAACTTCCAGTGTTTCCTTTTTAAAGTATGGCGAGGTTTTTTCCGAATCCGAAACCATGAGCGATTATCATGAAAACAATTTTTTAATTACTGTACAAGATACAAAAATCAATCGTTTTTTACAAGCAAGTGATGATATATATCTAAAATCCATCGAAGGTATTTGTATGTTGGTGGTCACCAAAAATATCAACAGCGAAAATTACGATACCTTTGTCATTCATCGTACCGTCAAAATCAATAAAGGAACCTTATTTAATTTCATTACTTTAGGAAATGAAGCCAAAATCGAATTAGCGTTCATTCCTGGAACCATTATTCAAAATTTATTCTTCAAAGGAACATTTGCTTATGATCGAATGCGTCCTTCGATTCAAGTAAAAGAATTGATTGCCTATTATTATAATATTCGTAGTTCCAATTATAATTTTCCTGGAGAATCCGACAATTACTGGGAAATTACTTTTGTCGATAACGGAAAACTTCATACGACAATTAATGGGCAAGAGTATACCCTATCCAGCAATCAGTTAATTATCTATGGACCTGGACAATACCATAAACAACAAACCCAAAATGAATCTTGTTCTTACTTAACCATCATTTTCGATTTAAACATTCGTGAAAAATACAAAAGAGCTATTACGGATCGTGTTTTTGATATTGATTATGAGATGCGTAAATCCATTGAAGCCTTTGTCCAATCCAATGATTTCAATCATGCCTATGATGTAGATATGATGATTATTTCTATTGAAAAGTTGATCGTAGATTTATTACGCAGCACATCGAAATCGCATCATAAAAATGCCGGAACCCCAATGCAACAAAAATTTGAGAATGAGTTGTTGAATGAAATCCTTCTTTACATTAACGAAAACATCTATACTTCATTTAATGTGGAAGAACTCTGCGAAACCTTTGCGATCAGTCGAAGCTCTTTACAATCCTTATTCCGAAACCATTTAAATATTGCACCAAAAGAATATATCAGCAATCTTAAACTGGAAAAGAGTAAAATGCTTATCAAAGAAAGTAAATACAGCATTTCCGAAATTGCGAGTATTCTTGGTTTCTCTTCTATTCATTATTTTTCTCGACGATTCAAACAAGAATTTGGCATCAGTCCTACGGAATACGGAAATAAAATCATTTAAAAAGGCAAATCTTACAATTGTAAGATCTGCCTTTTTTTGAATCTTATGTTTAAAAGTTCTTGTTCTACTCTGCTACGTAATTATTTATAAAACAAGTCCTCTAGATTCCATCTGAAAAATCTTCGTTATCTTCGTCTTGGTCATCTCCCATAATAGAAGCCAATTCAAAACGAGTTACTTGATCTTTTCCGGTATTAACAGCCATACTAGCTAATGTATCCAAGTCTAATCCCATAGATCTAGCCATAATAACTTCTGCCAACATTGGCAAGTTTGTTCCGGCAATGATTTCTACATTTTCACGGCTTACAGATAATTCTACAGCTGTTTTAAATGGTGAACCACCTTGTAAATCGGTAAAGACGATAACTCCATCGCAATCTTGTAATTGGTCAAAAGCAGCATTTAAGTCAGTCGTCAATTCGTCTACTTCGTGTTCAAAATTAACTGCTACATAGTCTTTTTGAGGACCTGCAATCAAGTCCACTGAACTTGTCAATCCATCTGCAAAACGGCCGTGTCCAGTCAAAATTATTCCTACCATAAAGACCTCCTACTTCTTAGTGTAAGGATAGATAGTTACCCCTTTAACAACACGGTTTACTTCTCCAGTAGGACATGGATTATCTGGTGTAAATCCGAGTTTCAATGATTTAAACAAAGCAATAATATGAGCAACTGTAATATATTCCAAACCACATAATACATTTGGTAAATCTACACCATTGTCAAATGAAATGAAGTAATCAACTAAATCTTTAATGTCGTCATCTTTAGAAGAAACAACTAAGATCTTGTTACCTTTTCTTTCTGGACTCATTTCTTTGATGATGTCATATTCGTATTGACGAGTAAATGGATCATCACTTAAATATACAACACATAATGCGCTATCTTTAATAACGGATTTAGGTCCATGACGGAATCCCATTGGCGTATCAAATACTGTATCAACAGATCCACCTGTTAATTCACAAATCTTCAAAGCAGATTCTTGTGAAACACCTTTTAAGTTGTTGCTTCCTAAGTAAATAATACGATCGAAATCGAATTCATCATCAATGCGTTTAGCAGCTTCCCAATTATTATCTAAGAAAGCTTGATCATGTGCGATGATTGTTTCAACTTTTTCACTGAATTCATCTAATTCATCAATATTGAAAGCTAACAAAGTAGCTAAGTACATATTTGAATAAGAAGAAGTCATTGCGAAACTTTGATCACATGTTTCTTGTGTTAAGTTAATTGCATAGCAATTTTCTTTACCTTCGGCAAATTTTGATAAAGCTCCTTCATGGTTACAAGTGATGAATAAATGTTCAATGTTGTCACCACATACTTCATTTGCTGCATTAACAGCACCAACGGATTCTGGAGAGTTACCAGAACGACCATAACTTACTAATAAAGTCGGTTTAGTTCTTGATAAGTAGCTTTCTGGATCTGCAACAATATCCGTTGTTCCATAAGATTTAACTTTGTAGTTATATTTCTTTTGTAAATATGGGAAAATAGAGTTTCCAACGAATTCACTTGTTCCAGCTCCTGTTAGGATGATGTCATAATCGTCATTTTTCGTTGTTCTTTCAATGAATGCTTTGATGGCATCTTTTTCTTCTTTTACTTGTTCAAGTGTCTTTTTCCAAGTAGTAGGTTGTTGCAAAATTTCTTTTGCAGTCCAATAACCTTTAAGTTCTTTCCATTCTTCTTCTGTCTTGTTGAATAGCATACTTTTCCTCCTCGTAGTTACGTTCAACTTCTTTGTTCGGCTTTATTATATTTTCCAGAGAGTACTTTTCAACCGGCTTACTAAATTGTACAAAAAAATAATTAATTAATGAACAATATTTAGCTTATAATAAGATAGGAGGGTGAAAATTATGAAGAAGAAGAATGATAATACAAAAAATGCAATATTAAGTGGACCAAATATATATCAAGATAAACACGGAAACACAATCTACTATAATAAAAGAAAAAATATAGCTTATAAAATCTTAGCAGATAAAGAAGGAACCTTTCGGACTTACCAATCACGCTACGTAATTGCCCTGATTGCCTTTATCTTATTCTATATTCTATTTAAGCTAAACATCTTCTTAAGCATTGGCTTAACGGTTGTCATTGGAGGTTTCCTAGAATATCGATATCGCAGTTTCTTAAAAAAGGCTCCTCAATCCGTTGGCTTTGTGAAACAAGAAAAAGTTAAGCCGATTGATCAAATGATTGAATTATCAACGAATGAATTAATGGTACGCATTTTCTTATATCTTGCCTTAGCAATCTTATTAGTCGTAAATACCTTTGTTTCAAAGAATGTTTCCGGCAATAAACCATTAATCGTCGTCAGCTATATCATTGCCGTATTTGCTGCTTTCATTGGCTTCAAATACATTTCTTTAGTGATTCGCAAAAAATCTAAATAAAACCAATTCCTATCTTCTTTGAAGATTTACAAAGAAACCAGTTATAAGGTTCCTCCTCTTATAATTGGTTTTTTTATGCAACAAAAAAAAGGCAAAACATTTCTGTCTTGCCTCAAAGTTCAAACAATTATTTACAAGCTTTACCTCTTGCGTAAGTTTGCACAACATCATAGTTATCATTTAATACAACGATATCGGCATCATATCCCGCACAGATTTTTCCTTTATGATCATCCAATTTCAATGCACGAGCAGGGTTGATTGTACAAGAGTTAATTGCATAATCAAATGGAACACCCGCTTTTTCAACAACAACTTGTAAACCACGGTTTACTTGTAAAGTACTACCAGCTAAACCTTTGGTAGAAGTTAAGTGAGCAGATCCATCTGGATACACTTCGATTTCTTGACCACCAAATAACATTTTACTTCCAATTGGACAACCTTTAGCCATCAAGGCATCAGTAATCATAATGACATGGTCTCTACCTTTTGCCATATAATAGTTGTTTAAAGAGTTCACGTTAGAATGGTTTCCATCGCAAATTACTTCTCCATAAACATCACGGCAACGCATAGCTGCCCCAACCAATCCAGGATTTCTATGATGGAATGGAGACATACCATTGAATACATGTGTCATTGACATAGCACCATGCGCAATCGCAAGACGAGCTTCTTCATAAGTTGCACCAGAGTGTCCTTGGGAAACCAATACACCATGAGAAGCACAATATTTTGTCAACGCGAAGTCTTCATCGTGTTCACAAGCCATCGTGATGACTTTAATCATACCTTTGGCATCTTCTTGATATTGTTTAAATTCTTCTACATCTGGTTTAATACAATATTGTTCTGGTTGTGCACCTTTATATTTTTGATCTAGATAAGGGCCTTCAAAATGAATACCAACAATTTCGGCACCTTCATATCCTTCTTCAACGACACGAACTACATTCTTTAAAGCATTTGATAATACTTCATGACTTTGGGTAATAGTTGTAGGGCAAATACTTGTAACACCTTCTGCTGTGATTTCTTTCATCCAGTGACGTAAACCTTCTGGCGTTGCATCATTGGTATCCCAAGTATGATATCCATGGGTATGAATATCCATAAATCCTGGAACCACACGGTCATTTCCATAATCTACATCTACATCCTTAGTTCCATAATCGTAAACATTAACAATTTTGTCATCTTCTACTTCTACTTGCGCAGCCATAAATTGACCAGCAATCCAAACTCTGTTACTTTGAATAATCATAACAATTACCTCCACTATCAATATTCTAACGCGTTTATAGGGGAAATAGGTTAGCGAAACACCCAATGTTTTTACACTTTTTAACAAAAAGTAGGAACAAAAAGAATTTTTCGATATAATAATACTGTTACAGAAGGGATTTATTTATATTATGAGAACTATTGCTATTATAATTGTTGTTGCTCTGGTTATGTTCACCATCATCAACACACTAAAAACTAGGACATACAAAAATCTTGTATCCTATTTACAACAAGGAAAGATTAAAGAATTTAATCAAAAAATCGACAGTCGAAGCGTTAAGCTCTTATTTCCTAAATCCAGTTTATTAGATTTAAAGTTTAATGCAGCTATTGTAGAACAAGATAAGAAAGCTGCTATTAAATACTTAGAAGAATTATGTGAAATGCCTCTAACAACTTCACAAAAAGAAAACTACTACATGAAAGCTTTCAATTTCTTCATCGGACTTAAAGATAAGAAAAACAGTAAAAAATATCTGGATTTAATCAACGAATTGCCAAACGATCGCATGAAGGCAGAAGCCAATCGTGTCTACAACATTTACATCTTAAAGAATGATAAGTATTTAAAAGAATTATTAGAAGAACTAGAAAATATGGAAGATCGTCAAAAAGGTGTCAACGAATACTTAATTTCGATCATTTATAAAAACAAACATGATTTAGAAAACGCAAAGAAATATGAAGAATTAAGTAAAAAACACTTTGCTCTAGTTGATGCAGAAACCGCAGAAAAATACAAAAAGTAGAATAGGAAGCAAAGCCGTGAATCAAAAGGATCCACGGCTTTTTTAATTTCTAAAATAATGTAGAGTTTCTGTAATAGCGAAAAAAACTAGAATTAAAAATCATAAAATAAAAATCCTCCTTTAGAATAAGTGGAAATGTCCAGCAGGTCTTTTTGGCTTATATTAAGAATCTCTGTTATAATCTCTTCGGTGATAAGAATCACTCCTTCCAATGAAAATCAAACGACCAAATATGATTTTACAATGGAAGGCTTTTTTATTTGCATAAAACACAGTTAAATGGGACGAGCACGACTCTACGATAATTTAGAGGCTATGCCCGACCCTATGATAATTTAGATATCCAAAGTACTCACACCCCTGCTTTTCGAATACACTCCACATACATCAATGAAATACGAGATGGCAATAGCTTAGAGAACGTCACTTTCCAGCCATGATTTTCTAGCCATTGTAGATATTCCTGACTTGTCCATTGATGATCAAAGCGAATCCCCGTAAGCTTTAAAATACAACTCCATATCTTACTAACAATCCCGGCCTTATGTCCGACAAAATTTGGTGCAATCAAAATTCCGTTTGATCGAAGTACGCGATTTATTTCGGATAGAGCTTGTTCGGGATTTTCCATAACATGCAATGCATTGGCAATTATTACAACATCAAATGAACCATCTGTATAAGGAAGATTTATGGCATCTGCCACTCCAAAGGAAAGATTTTTGGCATATACGCCTTTACGAGCTTCTTTAATCATCCCCTCAGAATAATCTGTGGCAATGATACTTTTTGCAGCATAAGCGATATGCTTAGCCAATAAGCCTGGCCCCGTAGCAATCTCCAACACGACTTTATCTTGAATTAGTACAGGAATGCGATCATACGTGTACCGATAGTATTTCTGATCCATGCGCATCGCATTTTCATAGATGGGTGCATATAAATCCCAAACTCTTTTATTCATGGATGTTTTCCTTCATAGTTAGATATGTCTAATCAATTATATTTTATCTCAGCAAATTAAGAGAAGAAAGAAGAAGTTGATTCATCCACTTAATAGGCGGACAAACAATTAAAAAATTTGTACAGATTCTCTAACGTTAGAATTCCTTGAAATCGAGTAGGAGGCTCTCCTGAATAGAGAGCCGATTTCTCACACCGCCGTGCGTACCGACCGGTACACGGCGGTTCAAAATTTAATAAACATGTACTATTTGATAATGGTCTACTAGTGATAGTAGGCCTTATATATCTGATATGTTTTACTTTCTCCTTTCCTTCGCTTTCTGTTTCCCAGCCCTAAGTATCACGTGGGTTCAATACAGACTATTCTAAGGAAACTGAATACAATTTATGTAACTCGAAAGCTAAGTTTCGTTTGGTCCTTCAAGGTTTCCCTTTAGTAAGTAGAATATACCATTGCTGGCACAAACCCTCGCAGAACCGTACGTGCAGTTTTCCCGCATACGGCTCCCAGTACATATTCAATATGCTGTATCAGAATACAACTTAATATAGATTTTCGGGTTAACAATTGGATTTTCTTTTAGTAACTTATTGAAATAAGTGTCCCATGTTAATCTTCTTCTATTGCCTCTGCTGCGCAAAACTTTAAACAACATTCTTATAATATGCCATCGAAATCTACATAAACATTTATAATTATCAGATACACCATAATATTGATAATGACCTCTTAAAGACCTGTTTATGGTACAGATAATCTCTTTGACTTTATGATGTCTAATGTGTTTTAACCACATCGATGCTTTACGCATTTTAGCACTTAGTTTCTTACCATCCGTCTTTAATTTCACAGTAAATTTATGTGTGAACTTGGTTTGGGATAAATAGAAAGTGAAGCCAAGAAAACTGAATGTATTAGGTTTTCCTTTAATCCCTTTCTTTTCCATATCACTTTTAGTAAATCTACCGAATGCAATGATTCTTGTTTTATTTTCTGCTACTTCTAGTCCAAATTTATCAAGCCTAGTTATCAGACTATAGTAATATCTCTCAGCGTCATCTTTATATTGAAAGCATATTTGACTGTCATCCGCATAGCGAACATAATATACTTCACCTCTTGATTTAGGTTTTACAATCTTTTCCACCCATAAATCTTGTACAAAGTGTAAATATATATTTGCTAAAATCGGAGAAATTATACCTCCTTGTGGCGTTCCTTTATCGGTCTCATAGTACATCTCATTTTCTATGATGCCACTTTTGAGAAATCGACTAATCAGTTCAATAAACCTTCTATCATCGATTCTATACTCAAGAAATTTTATCATCCACTCATGGTCAATATTATCAAAGAATCCTTTGATATCGGCATCAACTATGTAGTTCACCTTCCTGGTTACAATCATGTTTCTAAGGTAAGTAACTGCTTGATGGCAGTTACGATTTGGCCTAAACCCATACGATTCATTAATAAACATACGTTCATAAATCTCATTTAATATTTCGGCCATTACATATTGAACTATTTTGTCTTCAAGACACGGAATACCTAAAGGTCTTTTCTTATTTGACCCTGGTTTCGGTATATACACTCTTCTAGAAGGCAGTGGCTTATACGTCATATGAACCAATCTTTCATAGAGATTGTGTATATTGGTATCAAGATCATGCATGTAATTATCGACAGTGACACCATCAATTCCTACAGCCTTTCTTTTATTAAGTTTAAAGAATGCTCTCTTAAGATTATTTTCACTAAGATATCTTGCTAGATTTTGAACTTTCCTTTCCGGATGTTCTGATACAAACGTACCTATATTTGATATATTATTATTCATTAGATTCACCTCTTCGTGTGTAAGATAATATTCTATATCAAACACTATATACTGCCATCGCTTGGCTCCATTGTTTTATCAACAACTTCTTAGCTACTATCAATGGCTCTGACTCCTTGATAGTCATTTGATTTCCTTTATGTGCTAAATATTGTTAATCATACGATATTTATCGAACTATCAAGGCCTCCCAAGTTGTACTTATTTATTATTGTTATGCTCATCGAGTTCAATATTCCGTCTAGTCTTAATAATCCTCACCAATGCGGATTATAAGTGCTGCCTACGTCTCATAGTACAGAATCGGAACTAGATTTTATCCCATTATTTTATGGGTGACGACTTTTCGAAACTTGTTAAACTTCATTTTCAATTTCGATTTTCACAACTCCCTGTCCTACGCTTAAATCTAGTCTCACGATGTCGACTCCAAGGACTTGGTAATGGCTGTTGGTTAGACTTTGCCATGCGATATTCTTATCGCTATAAATAAGCACCTTACAAACAACGTTACTAATAACATTGAGTGAAACAACTTAATGTTTTCTTGGCGCACACTATGACCTCTGCTGACTTCTTACGATTCGTTGTTACTACGGATTGTTCTGCTCGTAAGACCTCCCAGGGTAAGATACATATCTTTCTCGTCATCTATCCGCCACATTTACCCTTCGTATTCAATAGCTATTTGGACTTTACGTTGTATGGCACACTTATCCATACGACTGGCCTGATGTGATTCATGTACTTCGAACCAACGGTTTTCCTAGACCTTCTTTCAGATTTCACCTCACGATGAATACCCTTGGTTTGGCTATGCCTTAGGGGCTATTACCTTTGGTAAAGAGTACGTTTCAACTCTCTAGATATGCACCATGCCTGGCACACAGAAAAAATGGTCTTTGTTGAACAAAGACCATTTCAGTTGCAAATTTAATTTTTTGAGATTAATTTATGCCAGTATTGCTTACTAAGCTACAGTCCAAGGAACTGGTACTAATGGTGCATAAGAACCAGACCAGATACCGAAGATAGCTCCAACAATACCCATTACTAAGATCAAACCAATACATTTAACTGGTGTCCAACCTTTTTTCTTAATCAAGAAGAACATCAATAATGTGATCAATAATGGCAAGATACAAGGTAATATCATGTTCAAATAGTTTTGGATTACGATAGGATCACCTTTACCATTAGCAATAGAGATACCTAATTGAGTTCCGCCACCATAGTTAGCAATCAAAGCACCGACGATGAATACACCTAAGATAGATGCAGCATGTGTAAATTCTTCAGCATATTCAGTCATCATAGATACGGCTTTCATACCTAAGTTATAAGACCAGTACATTAAGCCATAACGTAATGCCATTTCACAAGCGAACAAGATAATGAAGTATAGAATTGGTCCTAACAAAGAACCTTTGATAGCCATATTAGCTGTTAAACCAGCAGTAATAGGAACTAAAGTATACCAGAACAATGCATCACCAATACCACCTAATGGAGCAGCAACTGAGATACGTACAGAACGAATAGTTTGTACATCAACTTTTTGTTGTTCCATTGATAATACGATACCCATAACAAATGTTACAGCAAATGGGTGCGTATTGATGAAGTCCATGTTACTTACCATTGAAGTAGATAAATCTTCTTTGTTTGTATGAACTTCTTCAAGACCAGGTAACATTGCCCATAACCAACCAGCAGATTGCATTCTTTCATAGTTGAAAGCAGCTTGCAATTGGCATGAACGCCAGATCATTTTTGTTAAAGTAGATTTACTAACACGAGGAGCCGGATTAGTATCTACATATTTTAAATTATCCTTAGATGCCATCAGAGAATCCTCCTTCTTCTACTTTCTTACTGATTCCATTTACACGGAAGTCGTTGATTGCGATAGCAATACCAACGAATGCTACTAATAACAAGCAAGCTGAGCTTAAAGCTTCGATATTACCGATAACTAATGCACATACGAAACCTGCTAATAAGTAACCCCACATGTCGTTTGCTAACATAATCTTTAACAAGATAGCGAATCCAACGAAACGCATCATTCCACCAGCAGCACTTAAACCACCCATGAACCATGAAGCGTTAGTAGATAATGCTTCCAACGTTCCTGACATTGCAATTCCACCAACGTAAGCGATGATAGAGATAACTGCGAATAAAGATCCTAAGATTAACATTGAAATGTTACATACATTTGTGATTCCTTTAGGATTTCCAGCTTCAGCAGCTGCATCAGCTTTTGACATCAATCCTGACATTACAGTGAATGTAATTGTTACAACATATTGTCCGAAAGTAGCGAAGATCATACAAGCACCTAAAGCGGCATTGATATCCATTTTAGCTTTAACTGCGAAAATCATTGCTACAACACTACCTAATACGGCGTTAGGAGGCTGAGCTCCACCGACAGGCATGTTACCAATCATCATTAATTCGTAAGTACCACCGATTACTAATCCTGTTTGAACATCACCTAAGATAGCTCCGATAATAGGACAAGCAACGATAGGACGATAAGCGATTTCGGTTAATGAGAATTGGTCGATAGCGAAAATAAAAGTAACGATTGCTAATAAAATAATTTCAATTACGTTCATATTTTTCTCCAATCTCCATTTAATTTTTAAATCCGATATTATTCAAATAATTTGTTAATATCTTCTGATGCAATATCAGGTACACGACGAATTTCTAATTCGACACCTAAGTCTTGCATTTTTTTGAAGGCAGCAACATCATCGTCGTTTACTGCAACTGAAGTAGCAACTTGACGTTTACCTTCTGACATGTGCATGTTTCCAATATTTACTTTCTTAATTGGAACACCACCTTCCACAAGTCTTAAAACGTCTTGTGGCGTTTCGCAAATAATTGCAATTTTTTGTTTAGGACTGGCTTTGTCAATGATTGCGATAGTCTTGTCAACTGAGAAGAAACGCGTTTGTGCATAACCAGGTGCAGCCATTTTCATTAAACCTTGGCGCATCTTGTCTTTAGCAACTTCGTCGTTAGCTACTAATAATAAATTAGCTCCAACAACTCCACACCATTGCGTAGCAACTTGTCCATGAATCAAACGATTGTCAATTCTTACTAAAACGATATTAGGCATAAATCATTCTCCTTTCTGTTCTAGGATAAGTACTCCTAAGGATTTCTCTTCCTTGCACCATTATTATAGATTTTTTTAAATCAGATTTCTTTGTGCTTTTTATGCTTGTGTTGTTCATTTTTATCAAAATCCGCAAAAGTAAGCCTTTTCATCCGTTTTTTTTTCATATTTTACGTTTTTTCCTTATCTTTTTTGACAAAATGACATTTGTAACTCCCTCAAAAGGCATGAAAAAAATAGAACTTTTTAAGATAAAATTCACATAATTCACCCAAAAAGTGTGACAAAACAAGTTTAGGCTCCCAAAGTTCCATTTTTAATAATAAAAATGAAAAATTATAAAGAATTTGTGCAAGCGATTACAAATCCCACAAAAAAAAGAGCATCGAGATGCTCTTTTCCTTAAAGGAGAGATATTAAGGACGTTATTTCAAAATTAATATAATTCGCTTTGATGTGTTGCATACAAGTATTCATCAATCGTATTGCATACACGATCAATAATCAAAGCTTCTGGTTTATTCTCTAAACGGCCTTCACGCACTTTTGTATATTGAATTGGCATGAATTGGCTCAATAAGTTTAGCGGGACTCCATCTTTAAAGTTTTCAATCATCTTATCGCGAGCTTCTACTACACTCTTTTCTGGCATATAGTAACGGCAACGATCAGAGAAAGAGAACTTACGTTTCAATTCAATTTCTTTTTCTGTTCCAACATAGTGTTTTTGCCAATGTTTAGGATCTGCAAGCATTGCTTGATCTAATACTTCCATAAAGTGACTACCTTGATCACCTAACATTTCTCTTTCGGCATAAGCAAGAGCGAATAAAGCTTCACGCATCGCAAAAGTAAGTCCTGGACCAACTTTCAAGATAGCTACTCCATCTTCAACCAATTCTCTTAATTTAATCTTTGTTTGATAATCCGTTGAGTGACCTTCAAATACGATATTGTCATAGTCTTTAATAGCCGCACATAAATCTTTTGCTTTTTCACGGTCGTATTCTGTACATCCAGCATCTTTTTCTTCTACACCTGGTTGCACAACAATACCAATAACATTGCTCCAAGCATGGTCTAAGCCATTTTCTTTAAACGCTTTTTCAAATGTAGCTAATGTAGCTTTGAAATCTTCTGGTTTAGTAACTTGTACACAATCTGCAGCAGCGCCACCTTCTTGACCACCTGGAATAGGCACTTCACTACCTACAATATATACAGGTTCTACAGCATCTGGGTTTGTCTTCAACAATTCTTGATAAGTCTCTTCAGCTACTTTTGCCAAACGAGCTCCACGACGTGCAATTGTTTCATCACTCAAACGCGTATTTGTATCATCATCTGCTACACGCATACTTGTATCAATATGAATCTTTGTGAATCCAGCTGCGACATAGCAACGAATCAATTCTTCTGATTCTTTCATAGCTTCTTCTTCATTTTTTGAAGCAAAAGTAAGTGGACCTAAATGATCTCCACCTAAGAATAATTTTGATTTATCAAATCCAACTTCATCACAAATACCTTCAACAAAGTTTTTGAAGTCAGCAGGTTTCATACCTGTATAACCACCATATTGATCACATTGATTTGCGGTACTTTCAATCAATACACATGAGTTATCTTCTTTTCCTTTTAATAAAGCTGCTTTAACAACATATTCATTAGCGCTACAGCAAGAATAAATTCCGACAGCTTTACCGGCTTTTTGTGCTTTCACAATTTGTTTTAATGAGTTTTCCATAATTATCGTCCTCCAACAATTTCATTATATAGTTCTTATGGTAAATTAAAAACGAATCTGCTATTTATTATAAATTTAAAATTAAAAAGGATAAAAAAATCACCTAAATGGTCGATTTTCATCAAAATATATGTATACAAAGAAACCTATATTTCAAAAAGTACAAAATCTATCTATTTAATTTTAAGCAAGCCGCTCCACTTCTTTAATAAAATGATGAATCTTATCTGCATTATGTATAGCCAAATCACTATCGCGATTTGCCAGGGCCACTTCCACTTTTAAACGCGGTAAACGCTTCGACAATTTTGCGATACATCGCTTGTTGTCACCGCCACCACTAAAAGTAAAAACGGCAACAATCTTATCCAAAACTTGATACTTGTTAAGAAACTATGTACTGGAGCAGCAATCGTACCCGCCCATATAGGTGTTCCTAAAATCAATACATCATATTCTTTTATATTCTTAGATAATTCTTGAATAGCAGGTTTCATGCCAAACATTGCCTGCATGCCACCAAGCGCTAATTGTTTTGACTTTTCTGTCGGAAATGGTTTCACCAATTTCAGTTCAATCAAATCGGCACCAATCCCCTCAGCAATTTCTTTTGCAGCAGCTTGGGTGTTTCCCGAAAGCGAATAAAAGACAACTGCTTTTTTTCATCATTCTTCCTCTTACTCATCTTCTTTATGGTACAAAGTAGGATTTCCATCTTGATCAATCAATGGTGTCAATCCACCCGCATAAACACATTGATGAAACAAGTATTGCACACCTGTTTCTTTATCCACCAAGATTTCGGTAGTACTTAGCTTCCCTTGCGAATAAATCACTTCAAATCTCTGTTCTTTTGCCATCTTCTTTCCTCCTGTACGTATAACGATTTGGTCTTTGTATCATTTCTTTTATCTTTTCTCATTCCACTTACCAAATCAACACTTCTAAACTCATCATACAGGAAAAAAATCTGGGAATCGACGCAAAGCTACAAAGAAAAAAGCTGATTCCCTCTTCTAAAAGGATATCAGCTTATACCTATCCCATCCTATATAGGATAGGTTTATTTATAATACCCAGGATACGAAATCTTTGGCATCCGCAAATCTTTGAAAATAAACTTGGGCTTTTTCTAACAAGGCCAAAAGATCAATATCCTTTTCAAAACAATACAAGACAAGCAAAACATTTTTTGTCTGTTCTTTTACCATAGCCCGAGTTGAATCTGACATAGAACTACCAAAGATTCCTTCCTCATCCGCAAGAACCAGCATGTTTTCCATATCTAGAAAATCTTTACCAATTCCCGTATATCCTTCCCCTTTTTCAGCTTTTCTAAAGGTGATGGTACCATGAATCTGATCCAAATCATACGAGCCAACCGACAACCCACTCTCAATTGAAAGCAAGTTATTTACATCTACCACAGAATTAATCGTATAAAGTGCATCTCCTCTACGAACTCTTCGTAAAAGAGCCTCAGAAGAAACTCTATATCTTCCCGGATTCCTTCCGAAAGCTTTATAGGCAGCCCGGCTTCCTTTAACACCAGGAATCTCATTCCACTGTTTTCCTTAGATTGTTTTTTGTACTTGGGTTAGTACCGTATGATTCATACATTCCCAAAAGTTCTTATCCGATTCTTTTACATCCGCTTGAAACTGAAGTAGTTCTAAGCGAATATCTGGATATACAGAATAAAGTTGATCATCGATTTTGATTTTCATTTCTATCCCACTTTCATTACCAACAAGTTTTCTTATCTACTTGTCCTAATTTACCCATCATTTTCAAAGATATGATTCGGATATAAACCTAATCCATTAGACATAAGAAATATCTATAAAGCTCATTTCTCAACAAGCCACTGCATTTCGCTTATTGATTTTTTTATTTCAACCTCATTCTTTTTGAATACTCCGTTTTATCCTTATCTGTTATTTCTCGAATTACCTTACACGGATTGCCAACAGCGATCACATTTGACGGAATGTCTTTCGTTACGATACTACCTGTTCCAATAATAGTGTTATCTCCTATTGTGACCCCTGCAAGAACTTTTACATCTCCGCCAAGCCATACATTTTTACCAATATGGATTGGCTTACCATAACAACCTCCGTTGATTCTTTCTTGTGCATCAGTTGAGTGATTAACCGGATACAAACCAATATTCGGTCCAAACAATGTATGTGAACCAATAGTCACCTCGGCACAATCAAGAATTATGCAACCAAAATTGATATACACATCATCTTCAATCGTAATGTTTGGGTTTGTCAAGAAAAGTGTGTATTTAATATTTTATG
>ULTB01034499.1_pt1 | contig 22069 bp, 18 predicted proteins | sample 1957251 | NCBI WGS metagenome assembly ULTB01 (sample SAMEA4835724, study PRJEB28245) | human gut metagenome | biome: gut microbiome; material: fecal sample | place: Denmark | collected 2008
AAATTTTTTACACTTCTATTACTTCTTTATCGCACATCAATAAAGTCGCAGGGCATGAAACAGCTCATGGCCGGCGGCGGCGTGGCACTCATCGGCATGACGCTGGTGCCGCTGCTCTCCGGGCTATTCGGCTGATGGCGGCAAAATTCTTGCCCTGTGGGGCAGGAGGTGACGGCGCATAGAGCTGCTCAAAAACTCGCTCACCGAGTGGATAAAGGAAATACTGGCCGGTGGGATAATCTCCAATCTCACCGGCCTCTTTGACAACGTCAACGAGAACGTCTCGGGCATCTCCGGGCAAATAGGCCAGACGCCGCAGAACTGGAACTCGGACATCTTCAACATGATAGAGACTCTCTCCGAGACGGTCATCCTGCCCATCGCGGGCGTCATCCTAGCCATCGTCATGACGCTGGAGCTTATCCAGATCATCACGGACAGGAACAATTTTCACGAGATAGAGACCGCCGTGTTTTTCAAGTGGATGTTCAAGTCCGCCTGCGCCGTCCTCATCGTCACGAACACTTGGACAATAGTCATGGGCGTATTTGAAGCGGCGCAAAGCGTCGTAGCCGGGGCCGCGGGCGTGGTCGTAAACGATGCAACCGTTGACGTCTCGTCCATCACCGAGGGCCTCGAAGAACGGCTCATGGATATGGACATTGGCCCGCTTATAGGGCTGTGGTTCCAGAGCCTGTTCGTAAACGTCACTGCGTGGGCCGTTGCCATCTGCATCTTCATCGTCATCTACGGCAGGATGTTAGAGGTGTATTTGACCGCCTCAATCGCGCCAATACCCATGGCGACGATGATGGGCCGAGAGTGGGGCGGCATGGGCCAGAACTACCTCAGAAGCCTCTTTGCCCTCGCGTTCCAGGCGTTTCTCATCATCGTTTGCGTAGCCATCTACGCCGTGCTGGTACAGAACATAGCTCTCGACGAGGATGTGTCCAAGGCCATCTGGACGTGTATGGGCTACACGATCCTGCTCTGCTTTACGCTGTTCAAGACCAGCAGCATGGCGCGGAGCATCTTTGCCGCGCATTGACCTCTTGCAATCAGTAAATAATTCTGTTAGAATTATCATAGAATTATACAGGAGGTGTTGCCTGTGATCATCAAGTCCTCAACCGCTCTGCGCAACGACTATGGCACAATATCCGACCTTGCCCACGCGGAGGCGGAGCCCATCTACATCACTAAAAACGGCGAGGGAGACCTGGTCGTCATGAGTATCGAGGCCTTCGAGCAGCGTGAGGAGACGCTGAAGCTGCGCGCAAAGCTGGAAGCGGCTGAGCAAGCCCGGCTTGCCGGAGCGCCGACCTACACATTGGAGGAATCTAGAAAGCGGCTGGAGGCGATCTATCAGGGTGGCTAAGCTCATCATTCTTGAGCCGGCGCAGCGAGAGCTTGAGGAGATAGCGCTCTTGCATTTGAATCTTGTGGGACCAAACTCGGCCCGAAAGATAACAAATCTCATCCTGGACACGCTGTCTCGTCTTGAGCTGTTCCCGCTTTCGGGACACATCCCTCGGGACAAGGAGCTTAGGCTCGGCGGCTACCGTTATGTCATTGCCGGAAAGTACATCTGCGTGTACCGCGTGGTTCTGGACAATGTCTTTGTCTACCACATCGCACACGGAGCCAGCAACTATCCGAGCCTGTTCAAGAGGCTCCTAAAAGAAGAAAACGAATGAGTAAAACGCCTTTCCAATGGAAGGGCGTTTTTTGTTAAGCCGCGCATAAAAAAAGCCGGATCTTCGTCCGGCTTACGCGCTTGTGCTTCTGTTTTGCTCTGCGTCGTTTTTGGCGAGCAGATAGAGGCATGGGCCAGAACTACCTCAGACGCCTCTTGGCCCTCGCGTACCAAGCCTTCCTCATCATCGTCTGAGTAGCCATCTGCGCCGTGCTGGTACAGAACATTGCGCTCGACGAGGACATATCCAAGGCCATCTGGACGTGCATGGGCTACACGGTGCTGCTCGGCTTTACGCTGTTCAAGACCTCAAGCATGGCGAGGAGCATCTTGGCCGCGCATTAAGAAACGAAAGGAGCATTTACAATGCCATACATACCCGTACCCAAAGACCTCACGAGGGTCAAGACCAAGTTTCTGTTCAACCTCACAAAGCGCCAGTTCGTCTGCTTCGGCGGCGGGGCGCTGGTTGGGGTTCCGCTATTTTTCCTGCTCAAAGGGCCGCTGGGAAACTCTTCGGCGGCTATCTGTATGATCGTCGTCATGATGCCGTTCTTTCTGTTCGCGTTGTATGAACAAAACGGCCTGCCGCTGGAGAAGTACCTGCTGTACTTCGTCCGGGCGTGCTTCATACGCCCCAAGCAGCGGCCTTACATGACGAATAACTTCTATGCGGCCCTTGAGCGTCAGGATGCATTAGACCGGGAGGTGCATAGAATCGTCCACCGCAAAACTTAACCGCAGCCAGCGCCGGGAGGTGCGCGCGGCCATCGCCGCCGCGAAGCGCCCGGCGAACGTGCTCTCCGCGCAGGACAGCATACCGTTTGAGAGGATGTTCCCGGACGGTATCTGCCGGGTGGAGGGCAATTTCTATTCCAAAACCATAGAGTTTCAAGACATCAACTACCAGCTGAGCCAAAGCGAGGACAAGGACGCCATCTTCGACGGCTGGTGCGAGTTTCTCAACTACTTCGACGCCTCGGTGCGCTTTCAGTTTTCGTTCGTCAACTCATCTGCCAACAAGGAGACCTACCGCGAGCGCATCGTCATCCCCCTGCGCGGCGACGAGGACGACAGCCTGCGCATCGAGTACAGCACAATGCTCCAAAACCAGCTCGAGCGCGGCAACAACGGCCTCGTCAAGAGCAAGTACATCACCTTCGGCATCGAGGCCGAGAGCTGCAAGACCGCAAAGCCGCGGCTTGAGCGTCTCGAGCTGGACATCCTCAACAACTTCCGCAAGCTCAGTGTCAAGGCCGAGCCGCTGGACGGCAAAGCCCGCCTTGCCCTGATGCACGGCATCTTCCACATCGACGGGCAGGAGCAGTTCAAGTTCGACTGGAAGCAGCTCGCGCCCAGCGGTATGTCTGTGAAGGACTTCATCGCGCCAAGCAGCTTTGCGTTTGCGTCCAGCCGCCACTTCCGCATGGGCGCGAAATACGGCTCCGTGTCCTTCCTCAACATCATCGCGCCGGAGCTGAATGACCGGCTGCTCGCGGACTTCCTTGAGATGGACAGCTCGCTCGTCATAGGGATGTACGTCAAGCCCCTCGACCAGATGAAAGCCATCAAGACCGTGAAGCGCAAGCTCACTGAGCTTAACGCCACAAAGATACAGGAGCAGAAGAAGGCAGTGCGCGCCGGTTACGACATGGACATACTGCCGAGCGACCTCTCCACATACGGCAGCGAGGCACAGAAGTTGCTTCAGGAGCTGCAAAGCCGCAACGAGAGGATGTTCCTGCTCACCTTCACCGTGCTCAACACGGCAAACACCTTGCCGAAACTCAAGGACACGGTGCTGCAAGCCAAGGGCATCGCGCAGAAGCACAACTGCCAGCTCGTGCCGCTGGACTTCCAGCAGGAGAACGGGCTCATGTCCCTGCTCCCGCTGGGAATGAACAAAATAGAGATACAGCGAGGCCTGACCACGTCGAGCCTCGCTATTTTTGTGCCTTTCACCACGCAGGAGCTGTTCCAGCGTGAGCAAGGCGCACTCTACTGCGGCACGAATGCGCTCAGCGGCAACCTCATCATGGTAGACCGAAAGCGGCTCAAGAACCCGAACGGCGTCATTCTCGGCACGCCCGGCGCGGGCAAGAGCTTCGCGGCCAAACGCGAGATTTTGAGCGTTTACCTCCTGACCGACGACGACATCATCATCTGCGACCCCGAGGCGGAGTATTGGCCCCTCGTCAAGCGTCTGCACGGGCAGGTTATTAAAATCTCGCCGACCTCGAAGCAGTATGTGAACCCGATGGACTTGAACCTGGACTACTCCGACGACGACAACCCGCTCAGTCTAAAGGTTGACTTTATCCTCTCCTTCTGCGACATCGTCGTCGGGGCGAAGGAAGGTTTGAAGCCCGTGGAAAAGACCATCATAGACCGCTGTGTCCGGCTCGTCTACCGGAACTACCTCGCAGACCCGCGCCCGGAGAATATGCCCATTTTGCAAGACCTCTACGACTGCCTCCGGGCACAGGACGAGAAGGAGGCGCAGTTTCTGGCGACAGCGCTTGAGATTTACGTCACCGGATCGCTCAACGTGTTCAATCACAGGACGAACGTGGACATCGACAACCGTGTGGTCTGTTATGACATCAAGGAGCTGGGCAAGCAGTTAAAGCAACTCGGTATGCTGGTCGTACAAGACCAAGTCTGGAACAGGGTCACTCGCAACCGCGAGGCGGGCAAGACCACCCGCTACTACGTCGATGAGTTCCACCTGCTGCTCCGCGGCGAGCTGGCGAGCTGGAGCGTGGAGAAATGGAAGCGCTTCCGCAAATGGGGCGGCGTGCCGACAGGCATAACGCAGAACGTTAAAGACCTGTTAGCAAGCCCTGAGATCGAGAACATACTCGAAAACTCGGACTACATCTGCATGCTCAACCAGGCCAGCGGCGACCGGCAGATACTTGCGCAAAAGCTCAATATCTCGCCGCATCAGCTCAGCTACGTCACCCAGGCCAACGAGGGCGAGGGCCTGCTGTTCTACGGCAATGTCATTGTCCCCTTCGTTGACCGCTTCCCCAAGGACACAGAAATGTATAAGCTCATGACCACAAAACCAAACGAAATACAAGGAGGAAATGCAGCATGACAAACACCAACATGGAAATTTTCAAGAACGAGGAGTTCGGCATCGTCCGGGTAGTTATCATAGACAATGACCCATGGTTTGTAGGCCGCGACGTGGCAACGGCGCTCGGCTACGCGAATACGAAAGACGCGCTCGCAAAGCACGTCGACCATGAAGATAAGCGGATAATTCAAAGGTCGTCTGGCGCGACCTTTGAGATTCCGGCGCGAGGACTGACCATTATAAATGAATCCGGCCTTTACTCTCTCATGCTTTCGTGCCGCTTGGCGTCGGGAAAGCGCTTCAAGCGCTGGATAACCGCCGAAGTCCTGCCCACTATCCGCAAAAACGGCTTCTACATAACCGACCCGCTGCTCCAGCAGTTCGCGCGTGACCCGGACTTCGCTCACGCCGTCGTGGACGCGCTCTATGAACAAACCGACCGTGTGGTGCAGCAGGCCAGATACATTAAAGATTTCGTTGACCCTGCCGGCGGCGTCTGCCTGCGAGTAGCAGCGAAGCAGTTGAATGTGCCGGAGCACTGGTTTATACGCTTCCTCGTAAAAGGCAGATTCCTGTATCGCTGCGGCAGGTACTTGCTGCCCTATGCGGAAGTGAAAAACAAAGGCTGCTTTGCTGTCAAGGATGGTCAGACGCTTGTGACACCAAAGGGCAAGGCCATGCTGCGTGACCTTCTCATGTGCCAGTGAGCCGGAAGCTGCATCCTGAGCCGAAGAAGCCGCGCCCGTCGGCAAAGCTGACCGAGCTGCCGAGCGCCGCCGTGCACCGCGAGGCGGCGCAGTACGAGGACGACAACGTCGGCGTCGAGGCCGCAAACCGCACGACGCAAGCGGCGGAGGGCGGCGTCCGCTATGCGGCGAAGCTCTCGGAGCGCCCGGCACGCAAAGCGAAGGCCGAACCGCAGGGCGTGAAGCAGCAGCAGAAACGCGGCATCAAGGAGGCTTATGCCAAGGCGCGGCAGGGCAAATCCACGACCACCGCCACGGCTAAGAGCGCAAAGAAGGCTGCGGAAAAGGAAAAGAAGACGGTGCAGTTCATCTACCGCCATAGAAAGGGCGTCGGCATAGCCGCTGCCCTTTTCCTTGTTGCCGCCTTCATAATGAACACGCTCACGTCCTGCTCCGTATTCCTGCAAGGCGGGCTGAACAGCGTCGGCCTCACGACCTACCCAAGTGCCGACGAGGATATGCTCGGCGCAGAGGCGGCGTATGCCGCGATGGAGGCCGAGCTGCAAAACTATCTCGACAGCTACGAGGCCACGCACGACTACGACGAGTACCACTTCGACCTCGATGAGATCTCACACGACCCCTATGTGCTCACGTCTCTGCTCACAGCCCTCAAAGGCGGCGAGTGGGCGCTCGACGACGTGCGATCCGACCTCGATATGCTGTTCGAGCGCCAGTACATCCTGACCGAGGACGTCACCACATACACCCGCTACGACGAGGACGGTGAGCCATACGAGTACACCACCGTGACTGTCACGCTGGAGAACTTCGACCTCTCACACCTGCCCGTCTACCTCTTGACCGAGGACGCGCTCTCGCTCTACTCGCTATACATGGCCACGCTGGGCAACCGGCCCGACCTGTTCCCAGACTCCGGCTACGTCGGCGCGTACACCGACCCGAAGCCCACGTATGAGATACCGCCGGAGGCGCTGGAGGACGAGCAGTTTGCGGCAATGATGGAGGAAGCTCAGAAGTACGTCGGCTACCCCTACGTCTGGGGCGGCAGCAGTCCGGCCACGTCCTTCGACTGTTCCGGTTTTGTCTCGTGGGTCATCAACAACTGCGGCGTCGGCTGGAGCATAGGCCGATTGACGGCGCAGGGGCTTTACAACATCTGCACGCCCGTGAGCGAGGCCGAGGCCAAGCCAGGCGACCTCGTGTTCTTCGAGTACACCTACGAGGGGCCGTGGATAACTCACGTCGGTATCTATGTCGGCGACGGTTGGATGATACACGCCGGCGACCCCATCGGCTACATCAAGTTTATGGATTCGTACTACTCAGACAATTTCGTAGGCTTCGGGCGGCTCCCCGCCATCTGAGGCCGGAAAGGAGAAACTTTGGACGCAAGAATACCTAAGCTGCGCGCCGAGGCCGCAAGGCTCAAGACGCGCATTGACAACCTCACGGCGCGTTACGACGCGACGGTTGAGAAGATAACGGAGCTTGAAAATCTCGAGATCGTGGGTCTCGTGCGTGCGGAGAACATGAGCATCGAGCAGCTTGCCGCACTCATTAAGGGAGGTGTGCCTGATGAAGATTAAACTAGCACCGCTTCTGTGCGCCGCCGCGCTCACGCTGAGCCTCGCCCTGCCTGCGGGCGCGTACTACGCCTCAAATGAGGACGGCGCTAATGAGCCTGGCGGCCCCATGACGAGCATCAGCGTCACGACGGAGCCGGTCTCGGAGCCTGAGCTGCCCTCGCTCGGCGGACTGACGCCGGACGGCAACCTCGCGCTCATAGACGACATTCTCGACGGCAGCTACTACTCCAGCGAGGAGATAGGCGAGGGCGGCAAGATGCAGTTCGTGACCGTTGAGACCAAAAGCGGCAACGTGTTCTACCTCGTCATCGACCACAGCACCGGCGACGTCTACTTCCTTAACCTCGTGGACGAGTCCGACCTGCTCGCGCTGCTGGAGGACGAGGGCTGCGAGGTCGAGTGCGACTGCAAGGTCAGGTGCGAGGCGGGCGCGGTGAACACCGACTGTCCCGTCTGCCGAACCGACCTAAAGGGCTGCAAGGGCGAGGAAGCCGAGCCGACGCCCACGCCGACCCCGGCTGCGACAACCGAGCCTGAAGATGAAGGTGGCTTTAACGCGGCCACGCTGCTGCCGATTGCGCTCATCATATTGCTTGGTGCCGCCGGTGTGTACTACATACTTAAAGCCCGCAAGAAGAAACCCGACACCAGCGGCGGCACCGACCTCGACGACTACGAGTTCCCCGAGGACGACGAGGAGGACGAGGCCAAGTGAGATACCGCTTCACGAGCAGCCCCTTCGAGACTCTGATGACAAAGATACCGCCCGCGCCTAAACCTGACCCTCCGCCCAAACCGCCCGAGGGCCACTTCTGCTACGGTTGCGCCCGCTACGGCCTGGGTTGCGTGCGGCCGTGCTACAGGGACGCGGAGAAATACGACAAAACCTCCTGTTGACATTATACCGGTACGCCGGTATAATAATTGCAAGGAGGCGAGGAACATGACGCTGAAGGAACAGATTGCCCATCATAACACGACCATGTACAGGCTCGCCAAGGACAGCGGAGTCCCTTACTCCACCATCAACGACATATGTACCGGCAAGTCCCGCATCGAGAATGCCAGTGCCGGGACAGTATACAGACTTGCAAAGGCGCTTGGGACAACTGCTGACGAGCTTATTGCGCCGAGCTTCGAGCGCCCGGCCTTCGGCATTTTCAAGGGCAACGTATGCCACACGCTCAAGGAGCAGGGAGATATACAGTTTATAATCAACACGCTTGAAAGCGGTGAGATACGCAAGCTGTTCAGCAAGGGATGGTATGAGGAAAGCTTATATCTTCTCGCCATGCTGGACTATGTGAGTCGAGTCAACCACGTGCCTCTTTGCAGTGAATACAGCGACATTCGCTCCACCAAGCTGGACAGGGTCGTATACTCATCGAGCGTCCTGATGCTTTGCAGGATGACAAAAAGCGAGGAGCCGAAAGTGAAGGCCAGGAAAGAAGCCATCCCGGAGTTCATGCGATTCAATATTGCGGAGGCTGATGTGAGGAATGTCGTCTGATTTCAACAAGTCCGGCATGGACAACTATCTGAAGGAACTGGCAAAGGAATACCGGCGCATGGTCGGAAAAAACATGCCCGCTGAGATCGTGCTTGTCGGCGGTGCGGCTATACTTGCAAATTACGGTTTTCGGGAATCCACGCAGGATATTGACGCCATAATAACTGCCGCATCTGCAATGAAGGATGCGATCACCGTCGTTGGGGACAGGTATGACCTCCCCAGTGGATGGCTCAATTCAGACTTCATAAAAACCGACTCGTACTCGCCGAAGCTAATAGAGTTTTCATGCTATTACAGGACATTTGCAAACGTTGTCACGGTGAGGACAATAGAAGCCGAGTATCTAATTGCCATGAAGCTGCGGGCCGGAAGGCAGTACAAATACGATTTGTCAGACGTAATTGGTATCCTTGCCGAGTGCAAACGCAGCGGGAACCCTGTCTCACCTGAGCAAATCCGCATAGCCTATGAGAACCTGTACGGCAAAGGGGCTTCCATGCCGGAAAGCTCAAAGGCGCTGCTCGACAGGCTGTCGGTCGTCCAAGACTACGAGAAGGAGTATGCGCAAGTTGCAATGGAAGAAAAACAGAGGGCAGGTTTGCTGAGAGACTTCCAGCAAGACTATCCCGGCGCAGCAAATGCGCAGAATGTAAACAGTATTTTGGAACGCCTGAAAACGCTCAAAGAAAACACGCCTAACCACTCCGGCACAGATACAGCAAAAGTCGATCCAGATTCCAGATGTTGAAATATGATATAAACCAAACACAACGCCGAGAGGCCAGCGAGAGCTGGCCTCTTTTATTTTTCACGAAAGGATGAACATATGCAGACACTCATAATAACCGAAAAGCCCTCCGTTGCGCAGGCTATTGCCGCGGTGGTCGGGGCTATAACGCGTAAAGACGGATACTTCGAGGGCAACGGGTATGTCGTAGGCTGGTGCCTGGGGCATCTGGCGCAGCTCGTCGGAGCTGAGGCATACGACCCGCAGTTCAGCCGCTGGCGCGTCGCCGACCTGCCCATACTGCCCCAGGACTGGCGCTACAGAGTGCCGCAGGATAAGCGAAAACAGTTCGGAATCCTGCGCGGTCTGATGCTCAGAGACGACGTCTCCCAGGTCATAAACGCCTGCGATGCCGGACGCGAGGGCGAGCTTATCTTCCGCAACCTCTACGAACTCACGGGCTGCACAAACCCCACGCTGCGCCTCTGGCTCAACTCGATGGAAGAGGTCGAGATACGCCGCGCCCTCGCAGACCTTCGCCCCGGCTCGGACTATGACCGGCTCTTTGCCGCAGCGCGCTGTCGGGAACGCGCCGACTGGCTCGTCGGCATCAACGCCACGCGCCTGCTCTCCGTCACATACCACCGCACCCTGAACGCAGGCCGTGTTGTCTCGCCCACGCTCGCCCTGCTCACGCGGCGCGAGGCGGACATCGCGGGCTTCGTTCCTGAGTCCTTCTACACCGCCGAACTGCACCTCGGCTCCTTCACAGCCGAGAGCAAGCGGTTCAGTAACAGGGCCGAGGCTGAGGAAGCTGTGGTCTCAGCCGGAGGCAAGTGCATCGTTACATCTGTCAGCACCAAGGAGAAATCCGAGAGCGCCCCGGCGCTCTACGACCTGACCACACTCCAACGCGAGGCCAACCGCGTCCTCGGTTACGCCGCCCAGCAAACGCTGGACTATGCGCAGAGCCTCTATGAGAAGCGCCTCTGCACCTACCCGCGCACGGACAGCCGCTTTCTCACGGACGGCATGGAGGAGGGAGTGAAGCCCCTCGTCCTCTGCGCGGCGGGCATCTGCGGCCTTGAGCCGCCTTTCGCCGTCCATACTGAGCAGCTCTGCGACAGCTCCAAGGTCTCCGACCACCACGCGCTTGTTCCCACCATGAGCGCCGCGGACCGCGAGCTTGACGCCCTGCCTGCGGGCGAGCGCGAGCTGCTGCGGCTCATGGCGGCACAGGTGCTCCGGGCCGTCTCCGCGCCCCACCGCTGGCTGGAGACGAGCGTCGAGCTTGTCTGCGGCGGATTCACATACAGCGTCAAGGGCAAAACTGTACTTGACCCCGGCTGGCGCGCCTACGACAGCACCGAGCGCCGGGACAGCTCCCTGCCGGAGCTGCACGAGGGCGACGAGCTGCCCGTCCTGAGCGCCGAGGTCAAGGAGGGCCAGACCTCGCCTCCGGCGCATTTCACTGAGGGCACACTCCTGAAGGCCATGGAGAACGCCGGGGAGACGCCGGAGGAAGCCGAGCGCAAGGGGCTGGGTACGCCCGCGACACGGGCAGGCATCATAGAGAAGCTGGTGGCTGCGGGCTTCATAGAGCGAAAGAAGGCAAAGAAGAACACGACCCTCATCCCTACGCAGACGGGCGCGGCGCTCTCTTCTGTGTTGCCTGAGCAGCTCGCCTCGGCGGAACTCACATCCGAGTGGGAACGGAAGCTCATCCAGGTCGAGCGAGGCGAGCTTTCGCCGGAGGCGTTCATGGCGGGCATAGAGGACATGGTGCGCGAGCTGTGCGGCAGTTACACGCCGAAACTTGCTTCGCCGCAGTTTCCAACGAACGGCGAGGTAATAGGCAAATGCCCACGCTGCGGCTGCAACGTCGTGACAGGCAAGAAGGGCTATTTCTGCGAAAGCAGCATCTGCCGCTTTGCTCTCTGGACAGACAACAAGTTCCTCGCCGCCAAGCGCATCCGCCTGAGCAAGTCCCAGGCCGCCCAGCTCCTACGCGACGGACGGATACATATAAACGAGGTCTACTCCGCCAAGCGCGACACCTACTACCCCGCCGACCTCATCCTCAAGGACGACGGCGAGAGGGTGATCTACTGGCTGGATTTTGGGAAGGCTCGTTGAGTAGGAATATATGTGTTGACATGCGGCGAGGGGTCTTATAGACTGAATATGGTAAATACCATCAAGAGAGGTCACTGGCATGAAACGTATAATTCCCCTCATTCTCGCTCTGCTCCTCCTCGCCGCCTGCGGCGCGGAGGCGGCGGAGGCAACGCCGACGCCTGAGTCGACGCCAGTCCCTACGTCCGAGGCGGAAGACCCTGCGTCGGCGTCGGATATGATGACCCCGATGCCGTCGGTGGAGGAGACGCCCGTGCCCTGGCCGGAGTTCGTCGCCGAGCCCGCCGAGGGCGGCTATGAGTTTTGCAGCGAGGAGCTTGACTTATCGTTCACCGTGCCTGCCGAGGTCTCGCAGAAGGTCGCCGTGGCCTCCGGCGTGAAATATTACGACCCGGACGGGACGAGCATCACACTCTACTACGTCCCCGAAAACGGGAGGTACCCCATCACCATGTTCTACATGGTCGCCGAGTCGCCGCGCGGGGACTTTTTCAGGCCGGACAGCTGGTACTACTCGACCTCGACCGGCCACCCAATAGCGGCAATGAGCGATAACAACGTGTACTTCACGATGGGCCCGCTGGGCGGCTCGGAAATATGCCGCGACGACCCACTGTGGGACGACTATATTGAGACCAGCACAGCCGTCAGCGCGGCTATAAGAGAAACCATAGTTGTTGATGATCCCTCTTCAATACCCGAACTGGACGCCGCCGCCGTGTCCGCCGCCGCGGACGAGCTTGCAGCGCGCGGCGATGCTGCCCTCACCCGGGCAGAAGCCGCGCAGCTGGCCTACGACCTGCTCTCTGCGGAGAACAAGGCAGAGGCGTATCCGCTCGATTACACCGACGTAGAGTCCGGCAGCGAGGCTGCGCAGGCCATCGCGTATCTAGCGAGCTACGGCCTTCTGACGCGGTACTCAGGGGACGGCGAGGACCTCGACGGCGGGCTGTTCCGCCCCGGCGAGGACATCAGCCGTGCGGAATTTGTCACGCTGCTGCACCGCCTGTCCCTCCAGCCCTGCCCGCTGGCTTACGGTGATATGCTGGAAAACGTCGGTATCGATTACTGGGCGTGTTCCTATGTGGACTACGCCTGGAAGTGCGGCTGGCTGGAGCTCACCGACGGCGACATCCGCGCCGACGAGCCCATAACTTGCGCCGAGGCCGCCCAGGCGCTAAAGTGCGTAGCCGAAAACGGCTACCCCATCCCCGGAGTGGACTTCTAATGAAAAATACAACATCAATTCTTGTAGCGGCGTTCACTGATTGTTAAGGTGTCTTTCGATGGTTTCTTGTAAATCTCAGTGAGGACAATTAAGTTTAGTTCTAAAATTTAGCGACAGGCAAACGCTTTGCCTGTCGCTAAAACTATTTCACAACAGAAAGGAGGCAGGCGCGATGCCTGCTAAGGTGGACACTTACCTTGACCTTGCCCGCGAGACTGCGCAGGGGCTGGCGGGCAGCGTGGGCGCTTGGACGGCGTTTTTGGACACCGCGTCGCGGCTGTACAAGTACCCGTTTCACGACCAGCTCATGATCCACGTCCAGCGGCCAGGGGCCACGGCCTGCGCGAGCTACGAGGTGTGGAACGACACCATGCGCCGCTATGTCCGGCGCGGCGCGAAGGGCATCGCGCTCGTGGACAACTCCGGCGACGCGCCGAAGCTCCGCTACGTCTTCGACATCGCCGGCACCGGCACCCGGCGCAGCTCGCGCCCGTTCTCGCCGTGGGAGATAAACGACGGGAACCTCGCCGAAGTGCAGCTAGGGCTAAAGCAAGACTTCGGCGCTAACGGCAAGTGGCTCTCAAGCCAGCTGCAAGACGTGGCGCGCGACCTCGCCGAGATGTATTTCGACGCACACCGGCACGACATAGCCGGTATCATTGACGGCTCATTGATGGCCGGGTATGATGAGGGTGAGCTGAGAGACAGCTTCATAAAAGCCGCCTATGCCAGCACAGCCTACGCCCTGCTTAGCCGCTGCGGCTATGACCCGGCGGCGGACTTCGATGAGGCGGACTTCGCGTTCCTCAGTGAGTGGGACACGCCCGAAGCCGTGACCGCCCTCGGCACGGCGGTCAGCGAGAATACGCAGATAGTGCTGCGCCAGATAGAACGCACGATACGAAGCTACGAAAGGAGCCAAAAACATGACAGAGATAACTTACACGACCGTGAACGGCGTCCAACTGCCGAACCTGAGCCTGCCGGAGACGGAGCCAATAGGCCGCTACGGGAGACTGAGGCAGCGCTACCTCAAGGAGCACCGGCCCATACTGTGGAACCAGCTCCTGATGAACGGGACGCTGTGGCCGCACCTGCACGAGATAGAAACGGCGGCGCAACAGCGGATAGACCTGATGCTGCCGAAGCTGGCGGCGGACGCGGGCGCGACGGAGGAGCTGAAAGCCGCCGACCCGATGAAGTGGACCGGCCTCATGAACAGCTGCAAGGCCCAGGCCGAAGATGCAGTTCTGAACGAATTGATCTACAGCTGAACCTTTTCGACGAAGCGGAGGACGCGCAAGCGCCCTCCGCTTTCTCTTTTCCGCAGGAGGGTGCTGACGAGACTACCTCGGGCGCCGAGCGCGTGCAGTACGAGAAACAGCTCGTGGAGGCGCTTGTGAACGACAGCGCATATGTGAACGCGGTGCGCAACTCGGACCGACAAAACGCCATAGACGAGGGCTTTGCCGCCATACGGCGCATAGCTACCGCGAGCACGGATATGCGCTTTCAGAAGCTCTACCACGACAACGCCGAGTTCCGCAACGGCCTGCGCAACGACGTGCTCGCGGCGGCGTACAAGGAGGTGTCCGAGCGCCCCGCGGTGCTTCGGCCGCGAGAGCCGACGGCATCGGCCTACGGCGTCGGGGACTTCGTGTGGCTCGACGGGCGGGAGTTCAAGATAACTGCCCTCCAGTGCGGCTACGTCGAACTGCTCCCGCCCGAGCTGCCATACCCCATCTACCGCACCGAGCGCCGCGCGGACTTCGAGCGCCTGCTCCGGCGCGACGAGAGGAACCGGCATATTACGGATCACCTCGTACAAGAAACCCTCCCATCAGAAGTACACGCCACGTCCGATAAACCTGTCCAGCCCAAAGAACCCGTTCCCTCCAGCAAGGCCAAGTCCGCCGTATACATCCCGGTCGACGGCGAGTGGCAGGGCTTTCCGAGCGTCGCGGCGGCGGAGGAGGCGGCGCTGGAGGAGTTCCGCAAGGAGACGCGGCGGCGGGCGCGGAACTTCCGCATCATGGACGAGCATCTCGGTGAAGGCGGAGCGAAGGCGAAGTGCCGGGCGAACATTGAGGCCATCCAGCTGCTCCAATACCTTGAGAGAAACGGCTTTCAGGCCTCGCCCGAGCAGCAGGATAAACTCTCCGGCTACGTCGGCTGGGGCGGCATACCCGAGGTGTTCGACGAGAATAAACCCGACTGGTCGAAGGAATACGCCGAGCTTAAATCCCTGCTCACGCCGGACGAATACGAGGCCGCGCGAGGTTCGACGCTCAACGCACACTACACCTCGCCCGCGGTAATAAAGGCCATCTACGAGGCCCTGGGCAGCATGGGCTTCGAGGGCGGGCGAATCCTTGAGCCGTCGATGGGCGTCGGCAACTTCTTCGGCCTGCTGCCTGAATCCATGCAGGGCAGCCAACTCTACGGCGTGGAGCTGGACAGCATCACCGGGCGCATAGCAAAGCAGCTCTATCCCCAGGCCAGCATCACCGTCGCGGGCTTTGAGACGATGAACCGCCCCAGCTATTTTGACCTTGCCGTCGGCAACGTTCCTTTCGGCCAGTACCAGGTACACGACCCGGAGTATGACCGGCTAGGCTTCTCCATCCACAACTACTTTGCCGCCAAGATGCTTGACCAGGTGCGTCCGGGCGGCATTGTTGCGTTCGTCACCTCCCGCTACACGCTCGACGCCAAGGACGAGAGCGTGCGGCGCTACCTTGCCGAGCGCGGTGAGCTGCTTGGCGCGATCAGGCTCCCCAACAACGCCTTTCGAGCCAACGCCGGGACGGACGTCGTCTCGGACGTTATATTCTTGCAGCGGCTTGAGCAGCCCTTAACAGAGCTTCCGGATTGGGTACACGTCGGTACAACGCCTGAGGGCTTCACGATCAACCGCTACTTCATCGACCACCCGGACATGGTGCTCGGCACGCCCACCGCTGAGAGCACGCAGTACGGGCGGCAGGACTACACCGTCGCGCCCATCGAGGGCGCGGACTTGTCCGAGCTGCTTCACGAGGCCGTGCAGAACATTCACGGCGAGTACACCGAGCGCGAGATGGAGGAAGCGGAGAACACGGACATCCTGCCCGCCGACACGGACGTGCGCAATTACTCCTTCGCACTTGTAGGCGGCGAGGTGTATTACCGCGAGGGCGGCATAATGGTGCGCCAGGACGTGAGCGCCGCCATGACCGAGCGCATCAAGGGCCTTATGGTGCTGCGGGACTGCACCCGGCGGCTCATACAGCTGCAAACTGAGGACGCAAGCGACGCCGAGATAGCGGCCGAGCAGCAGCGGCTGAATACCCTATACGACGCATATACCGCCAAGCACGGCCTAATTTCGAGCCGCGAGAACAAGCGTGCGTTCTCGGATGATTCGAGCTACTACCTTCTCTGCTCGCTCGAAATTCTCGACGAGGGCGGGAAACTTGAGCGCAAGGCAGATATGTTCACGCGCCGCACCATCCAGCCACACCGGCCGGTGGAGCACACCGAGACGGCGGCGGAGGCGCTGGCTGTCTCGCTGAACGAGCTGGGCCGCGTGGACATGGAGTATATGTCCCGGCTCTGCGGCAGGGACACATCATCGGCACATGAAAAGAGCCAGCCGCGGCGAAGCACAAACCCGTCACCGGGAGCTGCCAGTTATACCGCGACTGACTCTAACAGCAGTATACCCGCTGAAAGCGGAGACGTCAACAGCATCGCCGTGGAGCTTTCCGGCGTCATCTTCCGCGTTCCCGGCACCGAGCGCTATGTAACCGCCGATGAATATCTCTCCGGCAATGTGCGGGAAAAGCTCCGTGAGGCCGAGGCAGCGGCAAAAGCCGACCCGTCCTTTAATGTCAATGTAGAGGCACTGCGCGCCGCACAGCCGCGGGAGCTGACCGCGAGTGAGATAGACGTGCGCCTTGGCGCTACCTGGATAGAGCCGCGTTACATCGAGCAGTTCATGGTCGAGACCTTCCAGCCCACATACTGGGCCTCGCGGAGCATGGACGTGAGCTACTCTCCCTACACTTCCGAGTGGCACATAGACGGCAAGAGCGCCGTCGGTGCGAACGACGTGAACGCCTGCTCCACCTACGGCACATCGCGCATCAACGCCTACAAGATTCTCGAAAACACCCTGAACCTCCGCGACGTGCGAATCTACGACAAGATCGAGGACGCGGACGGCACCGAGCGCCGTGTGCTCAACGTCAAGGAGACCACCCTCGCCCAGCAGAAGCAGCAGGTCATCAAGGACGCCTTTCGCGACTGGCTGTGGAAAGACCCGAAGCGCCGCGAGACACTCGTCGCCAGGTATAACGAGCTGTTCAACAGCACAAGGCCGCGTGAGTACGACGGCTCGCACTTGACGTTCCCAGGCATGAACCCGGAGATAGAACTGCGCGAGCACCAGCGAAACGCCATTGCCCGCATCCTCTACGGCGGCAACACGCTTTTGGCTCACGAGGTCGGGGCAGGGAAAACCTTCACGATGGCTGCGGCGGCTATGGAGGCCAAGCGACTCGGATTGTGCCGCAAGCCTATGTTTGCGGTCCCAAACCACCTCACGGAACAGTGGGCAAGCGAATTTCTGCGGCTGTACCCGTCTGCAAACGTGCTCGTGGCTACGAAAAAGGACTTTGAGCCCGCCAACCGCAAGAAGTTCTGCGCCAGGATAGCCACCGGCGACTACGACGCTGTCATCATTGGCCACAGCCAGTTTGAGCGCATACCCGTTTCACAGGAGCGTCAGGAGCGTTTGCTCAGGAGCGAGATAGAGGACATAACCGAGGGCATAAACCAGCTCAAACGCAGCAGCGGCGAGCGGTTTAGCATAAAGTCCATGGAAAAGACGAAGAAATCCCTTGAGGCCAAACTCAAGAAGCTGCTGGACAGCCCCAAGGACGACGTCGTCACCTTCGAGGAGCTCGGCGTTGACCGCCTGTTCGTCGACGAGGCGCATTCGCACAAGAACCTCTACTACCACACGAAGATGCAGAACGTCGCCGGGCTTTCGAGCGCTGAGGCGCAGAAGTCCTCGGATATGTATATGAAGTGCCGCTACATGGACGAGCTGACCGGCAGCCGCGGTGTGGTGTTCGCCACAGGCACGCCGGTAAGCAACTCGATGACGGAGCTTTACACGATGCAGCGCTATCTCCAGCACGATACGCTTGAGCGTCTAGGCCTCGGTCACTTCGACTCGTGGGCGGCGAACTTCGGCGAGACCGCCACCTCACTTGAGCTCGCGCCTGAAGGCACAGGCTACCGGGCGCGGACGAGGTTTTCCAAGTTCTTTAACCTGCCGGAGCTGATGAACCTGTTCCGCGAGGTCGCAGACATCAAGACCGCCGACCAACTAATGCTGCCCACGCCGGAGGTCATATACCACAACGAGGTCTCGCGGCCGACGGAGATACAAAAGAAGCTCGTGCAGGAGCTCTCCGAGCGCGCGACGAAAGTCCATGCGAGGATGGTTGACCCGTCTGAGGACAACATGCTCGCCATCACGAATGACGGGCGCAAGCTCGGCCTCGACCAGCGCGTGGTGAACCCGCTGCTGCCCGACGCTGACGGCACAAAGGTTAACCGCTGTGTGGACAACGTGTTCCGCCTCTGGCAAAAGGGAGCGGACCAAAAGCTGACGCAGCTCATATTCTGCGACCTGTCCACGCCCGGCAAGGGCTTCAACATATATGACGACATAAAGAAAAAGCTCGCCGACCGGGGCGTCCCGGAGAGCGAGATAGCCTTCATCCACGACGCCAACACTGATGAGAAAAAGAAAGCTCTGTTCTCCAGAGTGCGCTCCGGCAATGTGCGCGTGCTCCTGGGCAGCACGGCCAAGATGGGCGCGGGGACGAACGTGCAGGACAGGCTCGTCGCCCTCCACGACCTCGACGCCCCATGGCGTCCCGGTGACCTCGAACAGCGCAAGGGCCGCATCGCGCGTCAGGGCAATATGAACGAGACCGTACATGTGTACAGGTACGTCACCGAGCAGACATTTGACTCGTATATCTGGCAGACCTTAGAGAACAAGCAGAGGTTCATCTCGCAGATAATGACCAGCAAAAGCCCCGTGCGCTCCTGCGAGGACGCGGACGAGACCACGCTGTCCTACGCCGAGGTCAAGGCGCTGTGCGCGGGCGACCCAAGAATTAGGGAGAAGATGGACTTGGACGTGCAGGTCGCAAAACTGCGGCTTCTCAAGTCCAGCCACCAGAACCAGAAATACCAGCTTGAGGACAGGCTGCTGCAATACTTCCCGCGTGAGATAGCGGCGGCAAAGGCGGCCATCATGGGCTGCGAGGCGGACATAAAGACACGCGGCGCCCATCCCGCGCCAGCGGACGGCTTCGCAGGTATTGAACTCCAAGGGCAGCACTACGACGAGCGCGTCGCCGCAGGCGAGGCGCTTTTGAATATCCTGCCCACGGTGCAGGACACGCAGCCCGTCCACATCGGCTCCTTTCGGGGCTTCGACGTGGAGGTCTCGCTGGAGGCCTTCGGCAAACACGTCCTCACGCTCAAGGGAGCGCTTGAGCACCACGTCGAGCTGGGCGAGGACGCGAGGGGCAATGTCACCCGCATTGAGAACGCGATGCCTATGATAGGCGGGAAGCTTGACACTTTCCGCGCCCGCCTCTCCGACCTTGAGCGCCAAGTCGAGAACGCCCGCAAGGAGCTGGAAAAGCCCTTCCCGCAGGAGGACGAGCTGCGAGAGAAGTCCGCCCGGCTGGTCGAGCTGAACGCTGAGCTGGATATGGAAAACAACACTGAGCCGCCGGAGGCCGAAAAACCCTCGGTCCTCGCCAAACTCAAGGAGCCTATACCCTTATACGAACCGAAAAACGCACCAAGCAAGGAGGCTTGCAGGTAAATGGACAAGTTGGAGCAGCTGCTCACCAAGATGCATTCTGAGTTTGCCGAGTATGAAGCCTGGCTGTTGCGGCAGCCGGCGAGCGTCATACTCGAAAACGCCTTTCAATACACGACCAAGCAGGACATCCTGATGCATGCGGAGTCCGTGGAGCTGTCTCCGGCGCAGCTTGAAACGCTGCTGCGCTTGAAGGCCCCGCTTGAGGAAGTGTTCGAGGCTTACAGAAATACGGACAGCGATTTTTTGATGATAGAAATGCACGACGCGATGGAGACCTGCGCCGATGATACTATGGCCGTTAAACGAACAGCTGCGGTCCATGAGTGTGAGAAGAAGCCCTCGGTCATGGAGAAGCTGCAAAGCGCCGAGACGCCGCCAAGAGCCGCGGCAAAGGCCAAGGCACTGGAGCTGTGAGATGGAGATTGGGCGCAAACGCAATTGCCGCCTCCGCTTCTGGGTTGATGATGCGGAACTGGCGGCGATCCGGCAGAAGATGGCCGAGGCCGGCACCGTGAACATGGCGGCATATCTACGCAAGATGGCCATTGATGGGCGGATCATTTTGCTCGACATGGCCGAAATAAAAACGCTGGTGAGCCTTCTCAGGCGCACCAGCGCAAATGTGAATCAGATCGCCAAGCAAGCAAACGCAACAGGCCGCGTGTATGAGAACGACCTTGCCGAGATCCAGCACCGCCTTGGCGACGTGTGGTTGGCGGTAGACGCGGTACTGCGTAAACTCGCGGCATTGGAGTAAGCTGTATATTCTCGGGCCTCAACTGCCTTCATTGTCAGCGGTTCGCTATTTTCCCATGCGCTCTTTGACTTTGCTCGCATTTTCAGAAAGCTCAGTCATACCCTCCAAGAGCCCCTGATAGAACTTGCTTACGTCCGCATCGCTCAAAATATACAGCACCTGACTGTTTCTTACCGCAATATCAAACAACTGCTTCTTTTCATCTGCCGACCAGCCGGAGCACTTTTTAAGTTTGGCAACTACCGAGTGCGTCCTCGCGAAGCTGTCGCTGCTCTCCAGCGCCATGATCAGCTCGCGCTTTTGCTTCTGTTCCTCGCTTTCAGCTTTGTCCGCCTCTGTAAATTCATCATAGCAGTCATAGTGGACATTCTCCAGCGCCTCGTTTGCGGCAGTGCGGTCAATAATCAGTTTTACCAATGTGTCCAGTGAAGAACCATTCCTGTAATCTGCCGGGGCAAAGTACTTTATACGCTGATCCCGCATCATCTTATAGACCTTGGTCTTGTCGCTAGTTTCCGCATTATAAACGCCGATGGAGTGGCCTCCATAAATATTGACGAGTTTCATGCAGGGGATATCAGTATCGCTGTCGCCTATGTACACCATGTTGCGAAAAGGCACTCGAATCTTGTCCGGTGGGAAATATTCATTGACGGATTGGTCGTTTACATCCAGTACGCCTTTCTCTATTCTGAAAAGGAACTGGGTCTTGCTGGTGTAGTTCACCACCTGTGCAGGCCAGATCGCCACGTCTCTGTCATTATAATAAAACGAGCTCGCATAGATCCGCTCGAATGCCCCAGCCTTGGCTACGCTCGTGCCCTCGATCATTTCTTTCAGGCCGGAGGAAATAATGTAATGCTCCACAATGACCCCGCGGTCAGCACCATAAGCTCTAATGCGCTCGAACCACTCCTCAACACCAGGAAACAGTTTAACCTTTGAACCATATTCTGTCAGCGTTCGCCTTGTAAACGGAATAATTCCCTCGGCTTCCCGCTTCATAAGGAACATATAGGCCAGGTTCTGATCCATTTCGTTATCTGCTGCGAGCGAGTTGGACTCCTTCCAAAAGTCCGGTATATCATAGCCGACCGACTGTATATAACCCTGCGCCTGCATATCATCCGGCGTCAATGTCTTATCAAAGTCATAGCATATGGCAAGTACCGGCTTATCTTCCTTCTGCTTGTTGCTCAATACGCCCTCCTCCTTAATTATCGTTTATGAATCAATATTATGGCAGTTTTTCCTCTTAAGTCAATAGGAAGGGACGCAACACTATTATCAAAAGAATTTAAACACGGAGGCACTAAATGGCCACCACACGACTCATCGCCATCCGTGGTTCGCGTGGGCAGAGCGTCATTCGCTCGCTAACTGAGCGCACGGACTACGTCAAGAACCCGGAGAAAACTGGAAACGGCGCACTCATCTGCGCCTACGGCTGCTCGCCTCAGCTCGTCGCCGCCGAGTTTGCGCTCTCGAAGCGCCAGTATGCGCAACGCACAGGGCGCAGGGAGCCGGGAGTTATCGCGTACCACATACGGCAGTCGTTTAAGCCCTGTGAGATAACGCCTGAGGAGGCAAACCTCGTTGGCCGAGAGCTGGCCGAGCGGTTCCTCAAGGGCCGTCATGCCTGCATCGTCTGCACTCACACAGACAAGCGGCACATACACAACCACATCATTTGTGCGCCCATAAGGGGCAGAGTAAATCCGCTTAGCAAG
>ULTB01039651.1_pt1 | contig 21924 bp, 18 predicted proteins | sample 1957251 | NCBI WGS metagenome assembly ULTB01 (sample SAMEA4835724, study PRJEB28245) | human gut metagenome | biome: gut microbiome; material: fecal sample | place: Denmark | collected 2008
CGTAGCGGAGAAGCATGGACAGCTGCTGGTCTGCTCATTGAAAGAGGAGCAGAGAATTAAAGAGTTTGGAATCTGACCATTTTCTTTAATTTTTATGTAAATATGGAAAAGGAAGATAAAATTCAATGTTACTGTTATTCATGTAAGCAAGAAACTTGGCATGATGTAATAGCAAAAACAGAGGAATCAAGTGATGAAGATTATTGGTGGCATACAAGGTTCTATTTAGTCAAATGTTGTGGTTGTGAATCAGTTACTTTTCTCACAGAATCGGAAGAAGAGAGTGATGTTGATTATGATGAATATGGAAATATGACATTGAATACTACCCAAAAGACATATCCCGTTCAAAAACCAATAGCTGACAAAATTACTGATACTTGGTATGTTCCTTCTAAAATCAGTAAAATTTACAATGAAACTTTGGAGGCTTTAAATCGAAAGTGTTTCTTGTTAGCAGCTGCTGGATTCAGGGTTTTGGTTGAAGCTATATGTGTGGACCAAAATATAGACGGAAAGTCTTTGGAAACAAAAATCAACAATCTTTGCAAGAAAGGCATTATTACTCATAATGATAGAGATCGTTTGCATACAATACGTTTTATGGGAAACGATTCTGTACATTCAGTAGTAGAACCTTCTAAAGATCAGTTGTTGTTGGTTCTTGATGTTATCCATAATATGCTGAACAATTTGTATATACTTACAGAAAAATGCAATAGCTTGTTGAAAACTCCGATAAAGACTTTTCAAGATTTTTGCAAGCTATTGGATGAAGGATTAGCAAAACGGCAAGCTGGAGATATTGATATTCTTAGAAATATACTTCCAAAGACAAGGCTTCTTATTCAAGAAGACAGAAGCAAGTTTGAGGCTGAATTATGTAAGAAAATAAATGCTGGCGAATATACCAAATTGAAACTTTGTCCAGCTCCAGAAAATGGCTAGAATCAACAATATTTAATCTTGTGATTCCTGTGTTGTTCATATTCTTATGAATATAAGTACCGACATAGCTAAATAGTTATAAATTATTCAATGAACACGAAATAAAGTAATAATGTTATGAATAGAGGTTCGGAATGGCGAAAATGGGATTTGCATGTCCATACCCCTGCGTCATTAACAAATAATTATAAAGGCAGAGATGGTAAGGATGTTTGGGAAACTTATATAGATGACCTTGAACATCTACCTGCTGATATAAAAGTAATAGGTATTAATGATTACCTGTTTATAGAAGGATACCGCAAGGTCTTGGAGTATAAGCAAAATGGTCGTTTGAAAAATATTGACTTAATATTACCTGTTATTGAATTTCGTCTTGCGACTTTTGCGGGAAATCAAGCTTTTAAACGTATCAATTTTCATGTGATATTTTCTGATGAATTATCTTCAGATACGATTCAGCATCAGTTCCTAAATGGATTGTCACGTTCTTATAAACTGTCTGCTAATTGTAGCGATTATAGTTGGAACGGAGTAATAACGTCAGAGAATTTAAGATTACTCGGTCAGCGTATTATCGAAAGCGTACCAGAAGAGCGTAGAAGTCAATATGCATCTCCAATGATTGAGGGATTCAATAATTTGAATTTTGAATACTCTGAGATTATGAAGGTCTTGGAGACTGGATCAACATTTTTTGAAGGAAAATATCTTACTGCAATCGGAAAGTCAGAATGGGATGATTTAAAATGGGATGATAATACTATAGCAGATAAGAAAAATATAATCAATTCTGTTGATTTCGTTTTTACTGCCTCTGAAAATGTTGGCATTTATCAGAAAAGCAAGAAATCGTTAGAAAAAGGTTGTGTAAATTCCTTATTGCTTGATTGCAGTGATGCTCACTCAAATCTGGATAGTAACAATAAAGATAAATTAGGCAATTGTAATACTTGGATAAAGGCAGATACTACATTTGCAGGGTTAAAGCAGATCATGTATGAGCCGGAGGAACGTGTACGCATTCAACAAACTTGTCCAGATAATAAAAGTGGTTACCAAGTCATCGATTCTATAAAATTGAATGAAGAAGGATTTTGGAATCAAACGGTATATTTTAATTCGTATTTGAACACTATTATTGGAGGACGTTCAACAGGAAAATCTACCTTACTAAAGGCTATTGTCTTGGGAATAAATCAGACAAAATGCATGGATGATTTTCTTCAAACTCATAAGCAAGGTATACAAGTGTTGTGGCGAGATGGTCAAAATTTGGATAGAGACATTGATTATGTTAACCAAAATCACATGTATGATATTGCTAAAGATTCAAATGAGGTTGACAAATTGATTAATAACATCTTGAAGTCAAAGAATGAAAGTAAATATATTGATGACTATAAAAACGAATGTTCTTCAATTGCAAACGAGTTGTCAGAGAAATTATTCTTGTTGAAAAAGATATATTTGGATTTACAGGCGAATAAAAAAGCTCTTCACGAGTTAGGTGATAAAAAAGGTGTTGAAGCAGAAATAAAAGTCTTATCTGAAAAAATAGATTTGCTTAAAAAGAATTCTGTTCTTTCTGATGAAGAACAAATAATGTACCAAAATATATTGATAGATATTGCAAGTAAGAAAAGTTTAATTGCTAAAGCAGAAAGCGATTCGAAACTTTTGCATAAAATGAGAATTACAACTCCTTTTAGAAATACGTATGCAGAAGAAAATGATTTTTCAAAATTATCTGATTTTAATTTGCATAATACTGAAGTTCCAAGATTATTTAAAGGACTTGTTGTTCGGACGGAGATGGAATGGGTCAAGATAGTAGAAGGATTAATAGCAAGACTTAATGCAGACAAAGATATTTTGAAGGGTGAAATTTCAGAGAGCCTAACTTCTTCTGTTTATATAAAAGGGCAAAAGTTTTATAGTGATAATCAAGAGCTAGCTTCCATCCAAAAGAAAATGGATGCAGAAAAGTTACGTTATGCCGAGATAATCAATCTTGAAACTATGTTGACTGCCGAAGAACAGAAATTAAATGATTGTATTGCTGCTATTGTTCAAACTCATAAAAAGTATTTGGGTATTGCAAATTATGTTGCTCAGCATTTAAATATAAACCATGATGGTATTAAAATTTCTGTAGATATGTCTTTTCAACAATCGTTAATGGAATCCTTTATAGAAGAAAATTTGAATATGCGTAATGCGGACAACAAAAGGTTTCTGAATAGTGTATTTGATGATTATTTAAATTCTTCTGTGAATTTACTTGATGAAATAATACGCAAAGGCTTGGAGAACCGTTTAGAATGTAAGCGTTCTATGCCATCTTTTGATTTTATGTACCAGTTCCTTTTGAAAAATTGGTATGGAATTTCATATAAATTACAATATCAAGGGGATTCTTTTACAGAAATGTCTGAGGGGAAAAAGGCATTTGTAATATTAAAACTGCTTTTGGATTTTAGTGATAAGACCTGCCCAATTTTAATAGATCAGCCAGAGGACAGTTTGGACAATAGAGCAATTTATAAAGAGTTGGTCTCTTATATAAAGAGAAAGAAAGAGGAGCGTCAAATAATTCTCGTTACTCATAATCCGAATGTTGTTGTTAGTGCTGATGCGGAAGACGTTATCGTGGCTAACCAGCATGGAAGTGATTGCCAAAATAATGAAAATGTAAGGTTTTTGTACGTAAATGGTTCTTTGGAAAATACAAAGACTAAGGATAATGACAATGCTAATGTTCTTCAATCCCAAGGTATTCGCGAGCATGTTTGCGAGATATTAGAGGGAGGAAAAGAAGCTTTTGAAAAGAGAGAACATAAATATGGTTTTAAGTAGAGGTCAGATGTCAAATCAATCTTCAGATAATAATAAGCGAATAGCTAAGAATACGCTTTTGTTGTATTTTCGAATGCTATTCTTGATGTTTATCGGACTTTTTACAAGTCGAATCAATCTACAATCTTTAGGAGTAGATAACTTTGGTATATATAATGTCGTTGGTGGCGTGGTCGCAATGTTTTCTGTATTAACAGGTTCTTTGAGCGTTGCCATTAGCCGAGATATAACCTTTGAGATAGGTCGTGGTGACAAAGAAAAACTAAGTAAGGTGTTTTCCTCGGCTGTAACCATTCAGATATTTATGTCAGTTATTGTAGTCCTTATCGCAGAGGTTGCGGGAGTTTGGTTTCTGAATAACAAGATGGTGATACCTACCGATAGGCTTGATGCAGCTAATTGGGTTTTGCAGTTCTCTATAGTGTCGTTTGTGTTGACACTGATTAGTGTACCTTATAATGCGTGCATCATTGCCCATGAGAAAATGTCGGCATTTGCCTACATCACAATTTATGAGGCAATCATGAAATTACTGATAGCTTATTCTGTATTTGTCACTCCTATTGATAAATTGATCACGTATGCAGCTCTCCTGCTTTTCCTCTCTTTTTCAATGCGTATAATATATGGATTTTATTGCTCAAGAAAGTTTGAGGAATGTCATTACCGTTTTGTCTTTGACAAGGATTTGTTGAAGCACATGGGTGGCTTTGCTGGTTGGACAATGTTCGGAAATCTTGCATACGTTGGCTATTCCCAAGGTTTGAACATCCTGCTGAATCTGTTCTTTGGACCATCTGTTAATGCTGCAAGAGGTGTAGCTATGCAAGTTAATGAGAAAGTATCAGCTTTCTGTACCAACTTCCAGATGGCATTGAATCCTCAGATAACTAAAAGCTATGCTGCAAATGATTTGAAGCGAATGCATTCTCTGATATATTCCAGTTCAAAGTATTCATTCTTTATGCTTTTGCTCCTGTCTTTACCAATTATGATAGAGGCTCCGTCTATCCTCCATTATTGGTTAGGGTTGGTGCCAGATCATACTGTTTGGTTTGTTAGATTGATATTCATGATTTTGATGGTGGATGCTACGGCAAATCCTCTTACAGTGGGAGCACAGGCAAATGGTAATATTAAGGTATATCAGATAGTTGTAGGTTCAATTCTTCTACTGATAGTTCCAATATCTTATGTCGCTTTGAAAATGGATTGTATACCAGAGGGTGTGTTTATTGTTCATCTCTGTGTCGTTATTTTGGCTCAGTGTGTGAGAATATATATGGTAAGAAATATGATTCAGCTAGCTGTTGGTGAATATATACAAAAAGTTATAGTAAAAATAGGATTGGTGGTTGCTACTGCGATAATACTTCCTTTGTTATTGCATAGTTATTTGCAGCCAAGTTTTGTAAGCATGGTTCTTGTTTGCTTGGTTAGTATGATTAGCGTTATGATATTTGTATATGCCCTGGGACTCAATTCTTCTGAAAGAACAAAGTTTAATGGTAAGGTCGTGGCATTTAAAAGTAAAATCTTTTCTCGAAAGTAGATTGATATGATAAATATAGTCGATAAGAAATTATGTTGCGCTTGCTCTGCTTGCGTGCAGAAATGTCCTAAGCATAGTATAACCATGTATGAGGATGATGAAGGTTTTTCATATCCTTTAGTTAATCAAGACACATGTATAAACTGTAACTTGTGCGAGAAAGTCTGTCCAATGCTTCATCCAGCGAAGAAAATCGAACCGCAAAAAGTTTTGGCAGCAAAGAATACTTGTGTAGAGGAACGAATGAACAGCTCTTCTGGAGGTGTCTTCTTGTTGTTGGCAAAGGAAGTTATTAAACAAGGTGGTGTCGTTTTTGGTGCTGTATATGATGAAAAATGGGAAGTTCATCATATCTATGCTACAAAGATAGAAGATGTTTACCCAATGATGGGAAGCAAGTATGTGCAGAGTCGTGTTGAAAATTCTTATAGAGAAGCAGAAAAGTTCTTGAAGCAAGGTCAAAAAGTCATGTTTGTTGGTTCACCGTGTCAGATTGCAGGTTTTAGAGCTTTTTTGCGCAATAAAGAATACGATAACCTTTTGGCTATAGATTTCGTTTGTCATGGAGTTCCAAGTCCTGGGGTATGGCGAAGATATTTAGCTGAGACTTATAGCAATTCGGAAATGATGGTTCAGTACCGCCGTCAGGCGGCTGGAAAAAATTCCGTTTTGCTTTCATCTCTAAATGCAAAGTCCCCCATAGGGGACATTAAATTTAGAGATAAAACTGAGGATGGCTGGAAAAAATACCGTTTTGTCGTCCGTAAAAAGTCCGTCTCTACGACGGACCGAAATACCGTTTTGTCGTCCGATATTCATTATATGAATGTTTATATGAAAGGTTTCCTAAATAATATTTATTTGAGACCTTCCTGTTATTCATGTAAGTGCAAGAATGGAGTAAGCCACAGCGACTTGACATTGGCAGACTTTTGGGGTATCAATACCATTAATCCATCATTTGATGATGACAAAGGTTGTAGTCTTGTACTGATTAATTCAGGGAGAGGAAATGCTATATTTGAGTCTTTGAAACTTGAAACTTGGAAATCAGATTTAAAGATAGCCAAACAGTTCAACCCTGGTTTTGGTGATATGATTCCTGATAATCCTTTTAGAAAACGATTCTTTAGGATGTTCAATAGAGGTATGACTGTAGAAAAGTCAATTCAAAAGTGTTATTCATTATCCTTTATGGAATGGTGTAAATTAAAAATAAAAAGAATACTTAAGCAAATTTTGAAATGAGAGTACTGAGTTATACGAAATTTTGTAGTAAAAACAATACCTATGAGGTAAGAGGACTATGTATGTTGCTGATATTGTTTCATCACATATATGTTCAGCTAATACAAATGGGTTGTTGTATCCCTTATGTTAGTATTTTACTTTCTCCTGGGGGATATTTAGGAACGGGATTGTTCTTTTTTATGTCAGGTTATGGTCTTTATCATTCTATGGCATTTAAGGAAATCCTTCCTGCCTCATATTTATGGAAGCGATTGCTGAAAATGTGGAGCGTCTTTATAGTTGCTTATATGTTGACATCAATTCCAATGATGCTAAATAATGAATTCGGGGGGGGCAATTTAATCGACTTTCTAACGTTGACAATACCTCATACAACGACTTGGTTTTTCAAAGTCATTGTACTGACTTATATTGTTACATTTTTAATCTTCAAACTTAATGTAAATAGAGGGTGGAAAGTGGGAATGGTAACTTTCGTGTCAGTGATATATTATGTTATAAGTAGCAAGTTTTTGCCTGATTTTTGGTATACAAGTGTATTATGTTTTCCGATGGGAATGATTGTTGCACATTGTAAATCAAGACTTAATACAAAGTTACAGCTTCTATTGTCAATGTTGTTTGTTCCATGTTTTTGGAGGATGCAAGATTTGCATTGGAGATTTGTTATAGCGATATTGTTTTGCTTTTTTGTTTTGTTCTTAATCAGGTTTGTTCGTTATAAGTCATCTGTGCTGAACTATATTGGAGTAAATAGTCTTTGCTTTTATTTATTCCAACTTGCATTATTACAGAATTTACATATGCTTACTTCTAATCCTCTTGTATATATGTTACTGATGGTTGGTTGTGTTTTCATATTTACATTTATGTATGTAAAATGGTTGCAGCCTATTTCAAACAAGATAATCAATTAAAATGCGTATAGGAATATTAACATTGCCTTTCAATAATAATTATGGCGGCTACTTGCAAGCCTATGCTTTAATGACTGTTATAAGTCAGTTGGGGCATGAGCCAACAATGATTATGAGAAGGCATGATAAGCCTAAGGTATCTTGTTCTTTTAAGATTAAGTATGCCTTAAAGGGTATAGTAAAAACTGTTTTGTGTAGTAAGAAACATCCAATTCTTTATGATGTAGAAACAGAATTTCGACATAAAGGGAAAAGTATGTTGAAGTTTGTAAATCAATACATTGCGCCTGAAACTCCATTTTTATATAGTAAAGAGGAGTTGTGCAAGTATTGTGAAGGGAAATTTGACGCATATATTGTTGGTAGCGATCAAGTATGGCGAGCTATCTATGTGCCAGATATAAAGAACTATTTTCTTGATTTTACAGAAGGATGGAATGTGAAGAGAATTGCTTATGCAGCTTCTTTTGGAACAGATAAACCCGAGTATTCTGATGAACAGATAACGCAATGCAAAAAGCTTATTGGTCTTTTTGATGGTGTTTCTTTAAGAGAAGAATCTGGACTATCTGTAGTATCAACTTTTGGTTGGAAAGCTAATGTGGAAGGTGTCGTTTTAGATCCTACAATGCTTTTAGTTGCTGAAGATTATCAAAAAGTTCTTCCTTTAAAAGCTTCTGAGTCAAAAGGAAAAATCTTCTATTATGTCTTGGATAGGAATGACCGGATAAATGCTATATTGAGTGAGGTTTCTCAAAATTTGGATAAAGAGCTATATGGTATTTCTGATATTCAAAAAGGCAATGAACCATTGATTTCCATAGAAGAATGGTTAACTGATATTAGAGATGCAGAATTTGTTATTACAGATTCTTTTCATGGTATGGTATTCTCTATCATCTTTCATAAACCATTTTTGGTAGTGGTTAATAAAAATAGAGGTGCGGACAGATTTACAAACTTACTTTCTATGTTGGGACTTTTGGATAGAATGGTTGTTGAAGGAGCGAATATTGATGTTAAAATGAAAACAAGCATAGCTTGGCCAAATGTTGATAGTAAGATTATCCATTTGAAAACAAAGTCAGTATCATTCTTAAAACAAAATTTATTATGAAGTATTTAATAGTACAAGATTGGCGTAGCACACATGGTAATCATGCAGGAATGAAACACATGTGTGACTTGCTTAAGAAAAAATATCCTTCAGACTATGAAGTATATGTAAAGGAAATGCCTAAGGTGTGGGAAAATCCTAAGACTTTTCTTGAGAAAATACAGTGGAAGTTGTTCGGGGCGAGAGCACAGAAAACATATATTAAGACAACCTATCCAAATGAATATTTGGAACTTTGCAAACCAATGTTTCCTAAGTTGAAAGCTGGTGATGAGCTCTTTCTTTTGGAATATCTTCTTCCATGGGCTTCTCAATATGAATTGGCATGTTATATTCATGAAAATTACCCTAAAGTTAAGATATATGCTTTGTCACATCTTACAGGTAAGTATTTCGATGAAATGACAGCCAAAGAACCCGATTTAATACAAAAATGGGCAAAGCCTGTTGATAAGCTGTTAACTCTTGGTTCTTCTCTCTCTTCATACTTTGAAAAAGCAGGTGTTTCTAAAGAAAAGATAAGTACAGGTTTTCATTATGTTGATTCTGATTATTATCAGAAGCAACAGCCGATGAAATCAAATTCTCCTCTTAAAGTTATTATGATGGGAGCTTTACAGCGTGACTATGGTATGTTGGCGGAAGTTGTTAAACAGTGTCCTGATGTTCACTGGATTATTTGCAGAGGACGAAAAAATGTGGATGATTTATTCCCTAAGACCCCAAATGTGGAGTTAAAAGGATTTTTGGAAGAAGATGAACTCCGCCATCAGATGGATATAGCCGATGTTTCGCTTAATGTGATGGAAGATACGGTAGGAAGCAATGTAATAACAACATCTATGGCTATGGGATTGGCTATGGTTGTAAGTGATGTTGGTAGTATCCGTGACTATTGTAATGATGAGAATGCTCTTTTTTGTCAAAACAACGTAGAACAATTTGTTCGATCAATAAAAACGTTGCAGAATAATTTACAGTTAGTTCTGCGAATGAAGAAGGCATCGCTTGAAAATAGCAAGAGATTACAGATTGATAATATTAATCGTTGGTTTTTTAAATTAAAATAGTATGGGATGGTCTTCATCTACAGGTGATCCTTTTGTATATTGGAGTTTTTATGTGTTGCTGGTATTAATCTTAACCTATTGCGGTTGGGATATCTCGAATGATTATGAAAAGCAACCACATTTAGATGAATTGCTTTCTTTACAAATTCGATTGGTATAACTGTCTATTAACTTGTAGAAGGTTTGAGATGGAATAGAAGAATTGTTCTTGGGTGAAGACATTTTATGATAGTTATAAGTTGAAGCACTATATTGTGCGCAAAGGTCTCTATAATGATATTGCGAACACTGCATTATAGACAAGTTTGTTGAATAAGTTATATCCGTATTATGACAAGATTCAACAGGTTTATGATGTAGATTTCTTTTGTGCCAAGTTATTCAACTAGAGGGGACAATATTGTATAACAGATAATACTGTGGTAGTTCGTGAATCCTCGGGTATATGAATTAGTAAAAAAGTATTCGTAATTGCGAAGGGTAAAATATATATTGATTAGAATTGTTAAAAAAATATGTTTATAGGTTATGGTGTTGGCGAACCAATAGTGTATTGGTTTCTTAGAATTTTTCTTTTAATCGTGTTGACCTATTGTGGTTGGGGTATCAGCAATGATACTCCCAAACGATATAATAAATACGCCTGGTTTGCGGGTATTTCTTACTCTTTAATTCAAGGTTTGCGCTGGTTGCGTGGTGCAGACTATCCACACTATTACAATGATATTGTAACTCTTTTGGGGCAGTATAATATCGATAAGTTACCAGCTGTGGTTACAGATGAGCCTGAATTATTGTATAGAATATGGTGCACTGTGTTTTATTATTCAAATTTGCCATTTTGGGTTGCGTTCATTGTGTATAGTGCTTTGCTGATGGGGGGAGTGTTGTTGATATTAAGACATTACAGGAAAGCAGCAGTTTGGGCATTGCCACTTTTCTTCATACTGACACCTTCTGCAGAGAACCTGATAAGGCAGTATATTGCAGTATCTTTCATACTTTATGCTTACTATTTTTATCTATCTGATAAAAAGAAAAAAATGTGGATAAGCTTGTGTGCAGTCCCTTTGATTCACTTTAGTGGAATAATTGCGGTGATAGTATTTGTAATATCTGTTTATTTGCCTCAGTGTGTAGTTCGGAAAATGCAGGCAAATTGGTTGCCGTGTTTATTGGTTCTTCTGTTTCTTTATTGCTATTATTTTTGGGATTCTTCTAACCTTTCTTATCTCGTTGATTTCCTACAAAACTATGTCAAGCTTGATAGTGAGAAAGCATCAAATTATGTTGATTATGCAGATCGTTGGTTTACTGATGAGGGAAGTATATCGAATGTGTTAGGAAAGAATGCTGGTGTAATCAGCGTATTGAACACAATTGTTAATATTGTTACTTATGTATCTATTATCATTTTGGGCTTTTTTGCTCAGAAAAAAGATAATAAGTTGTTTGTTGCTTTTTACTTCAGCTATTTGGCTATAATTATTAATACTATAGGTAGTGATATAGAGATGTTTGCTAGATTTTACAATTTATTTGTAGTTCTGATGCCTTTATTAATTGGCGTATATATGTACAATATTTTAAAAAAAATCTATGTCAGAAATACAGTAGTTGTTGTTTATATATTAAACTTTCTTTGGTATGGATTCTTACGTGAAATAATCAATACGTCAATGTTTGGTTATGGATTTGTATGGGATAAATAATATAAAAAAATGAGTAAAATAAAAAATACTTTGCAAATGCTCTTTTACAATACAGTTTGTAAGGGGTATATAAAGATTTTGGGAAAGCATGACAGGCGTAAAATGAAATATCAAGTGTCTTTGTGCTTGATATTCAAAAATGAGGCTCCATTCTTAAAGGAATGGCTTGATTATCATCTTACGGTTGGGGTTAGTCATTTCTATTTGTATAATAACAACTCTGATGACAACTATATGGAGATTGTAAAGCCTTATGTAGAAAAGGGTATTGTTACATTGATAGAATGGCCCTACGACCACTCTCAGTTTAAAGCCTACAAGCATTGTTATGATAATTTTCGTAGTGAGACTAATTGGCTTTCTTTCTTGGATGCTGATGAGTTTTTTGTACCTAAGTATGCCGATACTATAGAAGAGTGGTTGAAGCCGTTTGATAAATATCCTGCTATAAACATTCATTGGAGAATGTTTGGTACTGGAGGTAAACTGGAACATGATTATTGTAAAAATGTGATAGAGCAATATTTCACCTGTTTCGATGAACTTTATTCTCATGGCAAGTGTTTGATTAATACTCGTTATAATATAGCAAGTTTTGATTTGTGGCATGTACATCACCACACTTATATGAAATATTCCATTTGTGGAGTAAAGATAACTCTCCCTGCTGTAAATCAGTTTGGGTATATCTGTACCGTTGATAAAACATGGGGTGGAGGTCGACATAAGCAAGAAAATGCAACAATGTTGATAAACCATTATTTTACTAAGGCATGGGATATTTATAGTGCTAAGATGCACCGTTCTGATGTGTTGTTCGAGAAGAATCCGAAGGCAGATTATAATTATTTCTATAAATATGAAATGAGATGTAGAACAGAAGATTATACGATTCGTCGTTTCTTGATACGAATGAAAATTAATCAAGGTTTAATCAAATAATAGTTTAAAACATGACAGAGACTTACATAGGATATGCCTATGATAATAATACAAGATATGAATCTGCTTCAGGGGGTATAACAAGCTCCATTGTAAGATATCTCTTTGATTCAAAACAGATAAATACATACCTGTCTTGTGAGTTTGTTACAGAAGAATGCCGTTATGAGCCGAAATTGATATATTCTTTTGAAGAATATGAAATGGTAGGATCAGTATATCAAGATATGGATTTGGTTGGATTTATCAGAAAACATATTTCTGAGATTCGTGGTCGCATTCTTGTTGTGTGTTCTCCATGTTTTGTTAGAGCCATACGAAGTATATTAAGAAGAGCAAATATTGAATCCATAATCATTGACTATTTTTGTTCTGGTCAGACAACATTGGATGGTACTTATTGTTATTATAAGTTTTTAGGTATATCAAAATCACAGGTTAAAAATATTAGGTATCGAGGTGGAGGGTGGCCAAACGGCATAGATATAACATTAAATGATGGTAGACATATAAAGAGAACTAACTATACTGAGCCTTGGATCACTATGCATGATTCTGGTATATTTACTCCGAAGAGATGTTTCTATTGCAAGCAGGTAGAGAGTAAGGATGCAGATATTTCTGTGGGTGATCCTTGGCTGAAAGAATATTTGGAAAATGAAACTGTGGGAGCTTCACTTTTCTTGGTACATTCAGAATATGGCAAGAATATTATAAACAATTTGTTTAAACAAAATGTTGTACTGGCAAGTAAAGTTGATTATCATCTTTTTGAAAAGTCACAATGGCCTACAGTAAAAAGAAAGGGAAATATAGCTAAAGAAAAACGTTTTTATGATTTGCAATTAAAATTGTTATCAAAATCCTGGTATTCTAGATGGGCAAAGAAGAACTTTAATAATATGAAAAGACATCGCCTTTTTGTGCTATATTTTTTGCATCCTTATTGTCAAACTAAAAATATGAGTATGAAGCAAATTGTAATAAAAGCAGCATTAAAGATAATTAATAAAATTAAAATGGGGGGGTAAGATGGTATTGGAAAAATAAGCTTGGTGCAATGGGGGAACATTGGACAAAGGCTTCTGGTGTAGTTATACAGAATCCTCAGTGTATTTTCTTTGGCTGTGATGTTGGCATTGGGAAAAATACTTATTTTATGCCTGTTGTTGAGCATCTTGGTAACAAATACTCTCCGAAAATAACAGTTGGGGATGGTACATGGATAGGAATACGAAACAGTTTTGCCGCCATACATGGCATCACTATCGGTAAGAATGTATTGTTTGCTGGTTATGTACATGTTACAGACCATAGTCATGGCTACGAGGATATTAATATGCCAATATCCAAGCAGCCATTGATTAGTAAAGGACCTGTCATCATAGAGGATGAGTGTTGGTTAGGTTTTAGTTGTGAGATATTATCGGGTGTGCATATTGGGCGACATTCTATTATTGCTGCAAGAGCCGTAGTAACAAAAGATGTTCCACCTTATTCTATTGTAGCAGGTAACCCTGCACGGATTGTTAAAAAATATAATTTTGAAACTAACAAATGGGAAAGAAATTGACCCATAAAATGAAACTATGAATGAATTTAAAAAGGTTTTCCTCTTAGTTAAGGCCGATTTTAAGGTATGGGCGGAATGGCTTAATGTTCCTCAGAGTATTGGAGGTTTTTTAAAGCTGATGTATCATTATCCGGAATACAGACGTCTGGTATATTATCGTCTTGAATACAGACAGTCTCCTATGCTGAAGATTACCAAAAGAATAGTTAGTCTCTTAAAATCATCCACTCTGAACCTATATTTTTGTAATGCTAATATAGGAGAAGGACTTCGTATTATGCATGGTTTTTCGACGATAGTTAATGCAAAGAAAATAGGAAAGCATTGTGTGATAAGTCAACAGGTGACAATAGGTTGGTCACAAAGTGGGCTTCCTACTATTGGTGATTATTGTAAGGTGTATGCTGGTGCAAAGATATTGGGGGGGGTAAGGATTGGCGATGATGTTTGGATTGGAGCAAATTGTGTTGTCACTAAAGATGTTCCGCCACATTCAATCGTAGTTGGTATACCTGCAAAAATTGTAAAAAAACGTAAAAACATAAAAGACACATGGGAAAAAGTAAACAAAAATTTATAGTGATATCTGGTTTTGATATTCATGATAACAACCGTGGAACCCAAGCCTTAGGTTACGGGAGTTTGTCGTTTCTAGAACAGCGTTATGGGCTGACACCTGATACCAAGATTTTGAACTTACGATTCATCAAAAATCCCTTGAAACAGGAGAATCGTATCAATAAGGTAGATAAGGTAAGAGTTGGAGATAAAGAGTTTTGTATAAAGACATTGAATGTATTCTTTCTAGAAAAAACACTTTTAGAGAAATTTCATATTACATTGCCTTTTACCCCTTTTGGAAAGGCAATACGCAATATGGAATATGTGGCAGCAATCAATGGCGGCGACGGATTTTCTGATATATATAGTACACAGACTTTCTATTGGCGACTTCCGGAGACGTTGATGGCAATAAAGGCAGGTATTCCTACCATACAGCTGCCTCAAACTTTGGGCCCTTTTGAGAAGAAAGAAAATTACGCTTTGGCTAAGTATATTCTTCAGGCAGCAAAAGATGTGTACGTGCGTGATGATCGTTTTGTAGAAGAATTGAAGAAAATGGGTGTGAAATATGAATTGACAAACGATCTCTCATATTTCATGCAGCCAGAACCTTTCGATATAAAAATAGAAAAAGGTGCGATAGGTTTGAATGTAAGTGGTTTGACTTATAGCAATCATTTCAGAACGTTAGCAGGGCAATTTGAAAATTATCATTATCTTTGTGAACAGATAGTGAGATATTTCCAAAGCATTCACCGCCCAATATATTTGATTTCACATAGCTATGGTTATCAAAATCCAGAGACAGATAATGATGATTTGGAAGCATCACGCATTTTCTACTCTAAGTTGAAAAACAAGGAAGGTGTCCATCTTATAGATATGGACTTGATTTCTCCAAAGACTAAGTATGTGATATCCAAAATGTCGTTTTTTATCGGTACACGTATGCATGCAAATTTTGCAGCCATATTCACCAAAGTACCTGTTTTCGGGCTGGCTTATAGTTACAAGTTTAAGGGGGCTTTTGAGAACAATGGCATTTTTGGTCAAACAGCCATGATTAATAATATTTCAAAGTCACAGGCTGATGACATTGTGAAACAAATTGTAGAAGTATTTAAGAAATATAACAAATAAAACAAAATATGAAAAGACCAGAGATTATAGCATTGTACTTGCCTCAATTTCATCCCATACCAGAGAATGATAAGTGGTGGGGCAAGGGATTTACAGAGTGGACAAACGTAAAAAAGTCAAAACCACTGTTCAAGGGGCATGACCAGCCACGCATACCAACAGAATTAGGTTATTATGACTTGCGTGATCCTGAAATACGTCAGAAACAAGCAGACTTGGCAAAGCTTGCAGGTGTTACTTCTTTTTGCTATTGGCATTACTGGTTTGGTAATGGAAAGCGACTAATGGCCGATATTTACGATGAGGTGTTGGCTTCGGGAAAGCCTGATTTTGGCTTTTGCCTAGGATGGGCAAACCATTCTTGGTATTCAAAAACGTGGAACAAGGATGGTACAACAAGCAACAATCTGCTTATCGGACAGGAGTATCCTGGTATAGAAGATGAGAAAATGCACTTTGAGTTACTGCTCCGCAGTTTCAAGGATCCTCGTTATACCAAGATTAATGGTAAGCCATTCTTCTTGATTTACGACCCAGTGTCTGTGCCTAAGGAGTATCTTGATAATTTCAGAAAATGGACAAAGGAAGCAGGATTCCCAGATTTGTATTTAGTTGGTGAAATAACCAAGAGTAATTATATCAAACCTATGTTGAGAGAGAAAGGATTTGATGCCGTGGTTTACCAGGGACTCAACTATACTCGCCATGACACATTGCTTGGAAAAATGGGTAAGATAGGTCATTACATCGATTATAAGTTGAAGCCAATCAAGAGCTTCTTTACTAAAAAGCCTGCTTTCTTGTATGATTATCGCTTGTATTACAAGGAGTTTGTTACAAAACGTGATTACGAAAATGACGTAATTCCACAGTTGTTTACGCAATGGGACCATTCTCCACGTAGTGGGGCAAATGGTGTCATCTATTGGCATACTGAGCCTGAGTATTTCAAAAAGCATTGCATGATGGCATTTGATGCTATCAAAAATAAGCCAGCAGATGGTCAAGTGTTGATTCTTAAATCATGGAATGAATGGGGAGAAGGCAACTATATGGAACCAGACAAGACGCATGGACGCGGATTTATTAACGCTCTTCATGATGCCATTGACGAATATTACGGTAAAGAGTAAGAGACGATGAATATACTGTTTGTTACCGTATTCCAAATTTCTGAACAGAAAGGTGGAACCGAACGCACCACGGCACGCATCAGCAATGAGATGCGTCGTCGTGGGCATAAGTGCTATAACTTGTATGCAAAGCCTATTGGGGATATGTTTGAGATGACTGAGTTTGATGGTATTTACACCAATTATTCTCCAGAATCTGTGAGAGATATTATCGACAGCCAACAAATAGACAAAATCATTCTTGAAGGGGCTTTTATAATGGTTAAGAACGTGTATGATGGCAGGGCAAAAGCATCTCGAAAACCAAGCATGTTATTTGTTCACCATTTTGCTCCAGGTTATGAGCCGTATTTTAACGCATTTTATTCTATATGGAATCAATTCAGATATGCTCAGTCGTTAAGCAACCGGGTTAAGGCTTTGGTTAAAGTGTTGATATATCCTGTATTCAAGCCTTATATGGATGCTTCTTTCCATAAGTTGTATAAGGTGGCTTATTCATTGTGTGACAAGATAGTGCTTTTGTCTCCGGAGTATGCCGATGACTATTGTAAGTTTGGCAACATCAATGACAAGAGAAAATTTGCTTCCATCCCAAATGCTGTATCTTTTGATGAGTTTATTCCTTTGGAGGATTTGAGCAAGAAGGAGAAAACTGTTTTGATAGTTACTCGTTTGGACGAAGTGCAGAAACGTATCTCCTTGGCCATTAAGATATGGAAACGTATAGAAGATGATGCTGAATTAAATGATTGGACTTTCAAGATAGTGGGATTTGGTGAGTCGGAGCATGAATATCGTAAGATGGTATCTACGTTGGGTCTGAAACGCATTTCTTTTGAGGGTCGTCAGAATCCTGTTGGATATTATAAGAAGAGTTCCCTGTTTATGATGACATCTCTTTTTGAGGGATGGCCGATGACATTGAACGAGTCGTTACAGTTTGGTTGTGTGCCTCTTGTGTACGACACATGCGCCTCGTTCCATGAGATAATCAATGACGGTGAAAACGGTTATCTCGTGACAGACAAGAATGAGGAAGAGTTTTATCATAAGATGCATGCTTTGATGCTTGATGCCAACAAACGTATGGTTATGCAGAAGGCTGCTATAGAATCTAGCAAGCGATTCACGTTGGATAAGATTGTGAGTCGCTGGGAAAAACTATTAAATGAATAAATTGATATGATACCAAAAAAGATACATTATTGCTGGTTGAGTGATGACCCGATGCCAGAGAAATTATTGAAGTGCGTGGAGAGTTGGAAGAAGTATCTTCCTGATTACGAACTTGTAAAATGGGACTTGAAGAAGTTCCCACTTTCAAAGAATCCTTGGGTAAGGGAAGCCTTTGAAAATAAAAAGTATGCTTTTGCTGCTGACTACATTCGTCTTTATGCTTTGGCAACAGAGGGTGGAATATATCTTGATAGTGATGTAGAGGTATTGAAGTCCTTTGATGATTTACTGAAATATCCTTATTTTATATGTAAGGAAAATAGTCCACAAGGAATAGAGGCTGCCATCATTGGAGCAGAGAAGAACACCCTATGGATAAAGGAATGTCTTAACTATTATAATGGTAAGCATTTTATAGATAAGGATGGTAAAGCACAGACAGCAGTATTGCCATCAATCCTGAAAAAATGTATTCTGAGTAAATTTGAGATGAGGTTTATTGATAATCCATCGCAATTTGTAGATGATAAGGAGGTGGTTTGTGTTCTTCCGATGGATTATTTCAGTCCAAAGAATTATGTGACAAAGAAAATCACAATCACAGCGAATACTTATTCCATTCATCATTTCGCAGGTACTTGGCAACCATTATGGAAACGGATTGCGTTGAAATTATGGGTTCCTTTCTCTGTGAAATATCCAAAGTTGGCTAAGGTGATAAAAGGCAAAATATAGAGAAAAATGTAGTGTTTAGTTTAAGATTGATATTTTGAAGGGAATGGCTATAGTTTTGGTTGTTATGGTATATATGTTTCTGCCTTATACGGGCTATTTGAATTTCACGCTCAATCATATAATATATTCTATCAATATGCTATTGTTTATATTCCTAAATGGCTAAAAGATTATCTCAAAATAAAATGAAACGTAGTTTTTTAGTTTTCTATTTTGTTCTTATTGGGCTCTGTTGTCTTGCTGAAGGTAATGTGCCAGTATATGTAACACCTGAAGATTTTGGCTGCGTCAGCAATACCCCGAAATTGGCATCTAATAATGCCAATGGTTTGCAGAAGGCTATAAATTATTGCATAGCGAATGGGTGTAAACTAACCTCAGTCGCAAGTCATAGCTACTATATTGATAAAGGCTTGAGAATATCTGGGTTTATTGATATGGATTTGGGCGGAGCTACGATAATAGCTACAGATTCTATATCTATGCTGACGATTCATTGGGACAAGACAGAATATTGGACGGGAATGATTCGTAATTTCCGACTGGACCTTAATGGTAAAGCGAAAGTGGGGATTGATTGTAGCAAGGTTATCAAACTTCATCTTACAGATGGAGAATTTTCCGGAATAGGTGCAAATGCAATAGGGTTGAATGTAAAGGAAGGCTATGAGTTATTGGCAGATAACCTGCATTTTCATGGCAATCAGAAATATTCCACAGGCATCCGAACTTTGACAAGTGATTGTCATTTTTCCGATTGCATTATGATAGATTGTTATACCGCTGTTGATAACCGAGGCAGCAATTTCTTCGAGCGTATTCATGCTTGGATGTTGCCTCGATATATTCACGGAAGTACATATTTCAGAAACAGAGGTGGCGGAGTGTTCCTAAACCAATGCTTTTGCGACACCTATGATAAGGCTTTTGTCGTGGATAATGTTTGCGAGATGCATATTTCGCAATTGAAGCTAATCCATAATAAAATAATGTGGAAAGAATCATACGATAAGGTGAATCCAATAGTATTCGATTTCAAGAGTGATGAAGTGGCAAGTAAGTCAAAAATATCATTGTTGGATTCGTATATTGGTGGGTTGTGGCTTGGGAATAAAGAGAGACAAGTGTTCTCAAAGAGGAAAAATCCCGGGCTTCAACAATTTTATAATTTGTTTTCAGATTAAACAAGAAATAGCTTATGAACTTTAAACTCATAGATGTCTGTTTTCAAAATACATCTGCTTATTCGGGTACCGATGCTGACTTTTATATTGAAATGGATGATTGGAACGACTATAATTATTTTACGACTTACCATCTTCATGCTACTAAAAAGTTGACTAATACTGAAAATGTTTATCTCGGCAGTATAAGTATTTTAAAGAAAGGTCAAAAAGAGGGAGATAGTCGCCTTTTGGCAAATGCTATTAAAAAGGGTATATTGAGTAACCCTTTTGAAAAGTTACCAGATGATTATTGTTCGATTTCCTTTTCTTTAGATTTATACAGGGGGCTTTATAAGTTTTTAGACTATCGAAGAAGGCAAAAAATCGTGAAGTCTCTAAGGATGATATTGTCTGATAGAGATAGGCTCTATGAAGAGTTTAAGGATGAACCTGGTTTTGAAAAATCCTTGTTAAGAAGTGCAAGTATGGATTCGTACATTCTGCAAAAAGGAAAGTGCCTATTACAAAGTGATGGTAAATTTCATGACTGGGAGCATGATAAACTAAAAGTAAATTTCAATTATCTGAATCAAGAAATTACTTTGAATTTTTCTGGAGTGAAAAATGCTGGGGATCGTAACTATTTACCTTCTGGAATTATAGCATTTATCGGACATAATGGATGTGGTAAAAGTACAGCATTGTATCAATTAGCCAAAGTACTTTTTACAGCACCAAATGATAGGGGACTTTTGAAGAAAGTTTTATCTTTAGAGCCAAATAATATAGGAATAGACAAACTGATGATGTTTTCTTATAGTGCATTTGATAACTTTGTTATGCCAGGTGTTACGTTATCAGATTATCGTTTGATGTATGAAGGAATGAAGGATAATTCAGGGAGGTTTATTTTTTGTGGCTTGCGAGATGTGAGACAAGAAATCAATGAAGCTATCGAGGATCACATAAAGAAACGAGGCGAAGACAATAAAGATAATAAAATTGTAGATATCAACCAGGTACGTATCGAAAAGATAAAAACAAAAACGGTTGATGAACTATCTGGAGAGTTTGCAGTTGCGCTGCGTGCGGTATTGGAAGATTCTGATAAATGGCAAATTTTTGAGCAAATCAGAAATGACAGTAAAGTTGTATTACCTTCTTTATATGAAGCAATGGAGTGGATTGATTATCTTACAACAACAGATGAGAACAAAGAAAAGTTCTTATCATTATCAACTGGCGTGAAATTCTTCTTGCACGCATTAGTACATTTGATAGCATATATGGAGGATAATAGTATAGTTCTCTTTGATGAGCCAGAAAATCATTTACATCCACCTTTCTTGTCTTTTATGATGAGTGAGTTTCGGAGAATTATTCACAATAAGCATTCTGTGATGTTGGTCGCAACACATTCACCTGTAATTCTCCAAGAAACACTGTCAAAAAATGTCTTCATAATGGAAAGGCGAGATGGTGAGACGATTATTCGCCATCCTGAGACCGAGATATATGGTGAGAGTTTTGGATTGATAAATTCAATGGTTTTCAGACTAAATTCAGATTTGACACATTATAATGATGTAATGGATGAGTTGTATGAACAATGGCATTGCGACGATTTAAATTCCATAGAGCAGGTTCTAACACGTTTTAAACACCGTTTTGGATGTGAAGATTTAAGCTCGCATATGACTGCTTATCTGATTAGCAAGTTTGAAAGTCGTGATAGTTTAGAGGAGGAATAGCTTATGTGGAAGTTAGAAAAGCCTTTACTGGACGAAGCGTTGGAAGACATAGAAAATATCATTGCGGAAAGTAATAGTAATTTAGATGAGCAATCTAAGGTTAAATTGCAGTATGTATTCCGGTTGTACGAACGTAATAAGGGTTCTGTCGCAGATGTGGATTTAAATCGTTTTTCAGATAAAGAGAAGAATACCTTACATAATATGTATGGTACAAAGACTTATGAAAACGAGCCTTTGTTTTACATTCGGAAACAACTTTTCGCAAAGAAAGACTTGGGGGGTGTAATTTAAACTGTGTCAAGGCTTGTTCTT
>ULTB01049169.1_pt1 | contig 21318 bp, 31 predicted proteins | sample 1957251 | NCBI WGS metagenome assembly ULTB01 (sample SAMEA4835724, study PRJEB28245) | human gut metagenome | biome: gut microbiome; material: fecal sample | place: Denmark | collected 2008
TTTTGATTACCTGTTCAAATTCATTTTACAATTAACCGAGTAAAAACTGGTGATTTGCTATTTGCTTGGTCCGCTTCGTTAGGCGCATATATTTGGAACGGTGAGAATGGGTGGCTTAATCAGCATATCTTCAAAGTGATTCCCAAAGAAGGTGTCAATAAAAAATACCTTTATTATTATTTGCTTCACGTTGTAGACCAATTATATGCAAAAACGCATGGTTCTGGGATGCTACACATTACAATAAAGCCCTTTAAGGCGACGGAGATTCCCATTCCTTCTCTTGCAAAACAGCAACGCATTGTTGACCGTATTGAAAGTCTGTTTGCCAAGCTGGATGAGGCCAAACAGAAGGCGCAGGATGCACTGGATAGCTTTGAAACCCGCAAAGCCGCCATCCTCCACCAAGCCTTCACCGGCGAACTCACCGCCCAATGGAGAAAAGAACATGGTGTGGGGATGGAGAGTTGGGAAAATGTATCCGTTTCCGAAATTTGTCATTCGTTAAAATATGGTACGGCAAAAAAGTCCTCATCGGAAGGTACCGTAGTAGTGATAAGAATGGGAAATTTACAGGATGGTGAGATCAGCTGGGATGATTTAGCTTATTCCAATGACGAGGAAGATATAGAAAAATACAAGCTAGTACCGGGTGATGTTCTGTTTAACAGAACGAATAGTCCTGCCCTTGTAGGCAAAACATCAATATATCGCGGTGAATATCCCGCTATTTACGCAGGGTATCTGATTAAACTTGATTATGACCGTTCTCGTGTTATTGGCGATTACCTAAATTATTCGCTGAATACTGTTTCTGCTAAGGAGTATTGTAATTCTGTCAAAACGGATGGTGTCAATCAGTCTAATATTAATGCTAAAAAAATCGGAGCATATATATTCGCAATGCCCCAAATCGATGAGCAGGCTGAAATCGTCCGTCTTCTTAATGACCTCCTTATCAAAGAGCAGCAGGCCAAAGAAGCCGCTGAAGGGGTGATGGAGCAAATTGACCTCATCAAAAAATCCATCCTCGCCCGCGCCTTCCGCGGCGAACTGGGCACCAACGACCCCGGCGAGGAGAGCGTGGAAGAACTGCTTTTCTCTAAAAGCTAACAAGACACTACAATTTTTTGTAGTATCTTTACAAATGTGACATTTTGGTGTATAATGCAGGCCATGAGGTGAACCCCTATGAACAACTTAAAACAGATCCGAGAACTGTATGGGGCCACACAGGAACAGATCGCCCAAGCCATCAATGTGAACCGTGTCACCGTGGCAAACTGGGAAAACGGAACCTCTGTTGCCTCCAGTAGTAACCAGGAAAAACTGTCAATCTACTACGGTATAGGCCCGGAGTATTTTTACGAGAAAGAATTGGATGAAGTCGCCAAAAAGATTGTAACTGATACCAGCACAAGGGCTCAGGAACTCACTCAAAATTCGCAAGGGAAACGAGTCAAAGAACAAGACTTCCATAAGATTTTTGAGTCCGTTACATTCAAGCAGGCAATGGCTCAATACATGTTTTCCATGAAGATGCTTTTGGCAACTGCTGATAGTGGTGAACTGGACAAGCTGAAAACAGCAGCCCTTATCAACAGAAAAATGGGTGCTAGATTAGACGCAATCATTGATCTCCGTGAACAGGAAGAAAGTTCCGGAGAGCCATCACTGTTTGACCTTATCGAGGAGGTCGAAAACGGCTAGTAAAACACAATATATAGTGTTTTTATAAAAAGTAAACGCAATATATAGTTGACAGATTTCCCCTGTCTTGCTATAATCATTCCAGATTCCAGGCAAAAGAAAACAGCGCTCCGGCTGGTACCCGTTGCGCTGTATCTTGCGTCTACACAGAATACGATGCTCGGAAGCATGATATAGACTGTGTTTCACTTAGACACATTTACTATATCACGTTTCTGGGCTCGGTTCAATATGGGATATTTCACGAAGTTGACTTGTTCCATGTAGCCGAGCTTTTCTTTTGGCTGTTTTGAATAGATGTTCCTAACAACCAACCGTCCGCAAACTGTGCGGAGAAAGGAAACGTGATACTTATGTATGCGACAAAAATTAAGATGATGCCGGGATGTGACAGTTCCAGTAAGCTGTTGGAAATCGATTCAATCTACATCGAGGGCTGTGAGAATCCTGGCTTTTTTAAGAAGGCGGTTCTTCACGACTTTTTGAAAGAGAACCCCGGCACTATCCAGGTGAAGATTTGGCCCTACCCCAATGTGATTCCTGCCACCAGTAATGCGGACGAGAAGTATGTGCGTTCCAGCCCTAACGACTACACGCACGACAATCTTCTCGACCTGCCGCGTGAGTGAAGGGGGAATTACTGATGGGAAAAAATCAGCATGTGACGCCGCATCCGGATGGAGGCTGGCAGGTAAAGGGTGCAGGAAATTCCAGAGCTACGATTCGCACTGAGACTCAGGCAGAGGCCATTGCCGTAGCCAGAGAAATCGCACGCAACCAGGAAGCAGAATTGTTCATCCACGGGATGAATGGACGTATTCGGGAGAGAGACTCCTACGGAAACGATCCGTATCCTCCGGAAGGCTGAACAGATGGGGGGGGTTTATGGGTACCAGGCATAAACCCGCCCCATTATGGTAATGGCATAGATGAATAAATCAGCAAGGAATATAGAAAGAGAGGATTTCCGATGTTGGTATTTAGCACTCGTCTGCCGCTTAAAGCGGAAATTACACATGAAGACTGTATGCGACTGTTTACTGAATGGGTTAAAGGAAGTCCTCACTATCAGACGGATGGACTTTATTTTGATGTGGACTCACACGATGATTATGATTACACCAAAGATAATATGACATTTTCCGTTCGGCATTATAAGGATGAATCTGTAGAATTATCCGCTTGTAGACTGCAAAACCGAGAGCCAAATCTTGTTTGGGACACAGACTGTGTTGCTTTAACATCCGAAGGTAAAAAGAGTCTTCTCATTCAATTAAATTGTAACTGGGTAGATTTTCGAACAGACTTTCCTCGGGTTCATAAGCCGCATATCGTTAAAATGTGTATAGAAAGTGGATACTGCTCCTTTGATGGGAATATCCCTGTAACAGATACACCGATTATAGCAGATGAAAGTATTTATGAAACTTGCCGAGACATTATGTGTGGTAAGCACCCCTATGAAATGCCGGTTGTATATATCAGTAAGGATTATTGGGGAAGAACTGCAGTTAGTGCTGATTATCTGGCACGGGAATTAAGCGGTGTCGCTCATGTTTTTGTGGAGAAAGATTACGATATTGCAACAAAGCTTCAAAATGATACAGACGGAAACAACGCTTATCTCGGCTATGTTGGTATTTATTTTCCGGGAACGCCGTACTGTCAAAGGCATGGACTTAAGTATTATGATGATAACTTCTACAAAATGTGCCAGGGTATCATCGATGATGTCTGGGATGCCATCATGAATCGTGCGGACTCAACCCAGTACAACTGGAACCAGATTCTTGCGCTGCAAGCTCGGCAGAAAATGCTGAAAATGAAAGGTGTTAGTGAGCGGAGTAAGGAGGAACTAGACGCTTATATTGGTACATTTGATCAGGAAAAGAAGGAATTAGAAGAGAAAGTTGAAGACCTAAGTCGGAAAGTACTTTCTCTTCGAGCTGAACGCGACGGCTTGATCGCAGCTAGAGGTACCACAAGTAGAGACGGACTTTTTTATAATGCTGGATCAGAGGATGAACTGTATCCTGGTGAGCGCAATGATCTATTGTATAGTATTTTGTCTCAAGTATTGAACAGATACGAAGAAGGTACACGTCCGCATAGTATTATTAAGTCGCTTCTTGATGCAAATCCCAAAGTCGGTACCTGTGAGAAAATAATAAAAGGCGTTGAAGCCGCCTTTCGGTCAGGCGAAAAGCTGACTAAAGCTTCGAGAGGGAAACTGCGAGATTTAGGATTCACGATTGAAGAAGATGGACCGCATTGTAAACTGGTTTTCAAAGATCCAAGGTATATGTTTACTGTGGCCAAGACCCCAAGTGACTACCGCGGTGCCAAAAACTTGGCTGGTAATATTTGTAAAGCGCTTGATGTAGAGAAAAAACTATGAGCGGAATAAGTGGAGTAAAATAAAGCAGTATCCTTCCTGGAAAAGCCAATCGGCGTGTGCTATAATACTTTTGAGCCACCCGATCGCCCATCTCAAGCACCCCCCCTGATAGAATGGCCCAGATAGATTTTTGATAGCAAAAGTTTGAATAGACCTTAGGATAAGGATAATCTGCATCAAATAAAACCACGTCGAATCAAATCCTCTATACAAAAAAGTTTAGAAATGGATTTAACTCGGCGAGTGGGAATAATGCGATAATAGATATACTGCCAGCAGACCGTATATTTGCGCGGTTTGCTGGTTTTTTGTTTTTGCATATATCTGTTGGTTCTTGTTTACACATCGGCAATTTTATGAAAAAATTAAAATTATAAAATTATTGATATATTGCCGATATTGGCATATAATTGTGGTACGTTGCATGTAGTAGGGAGGATTGGGCTATGGAATATATGTCGGTAAAAGAAACGGCAGCACGCTGGGGGATATCCGATCGGTCTGTTCGAAATTACTGTGCTGCCGGCCGCGTGAGGGGCGCTTTTTTGACGGGGAAAACTTGGAATATTCCCATATCGGCAGCAAAACCGGAACGGAAGAAGCGTGCAGATATTTCTCCGAAATCGCTGCTGCAAATATTGCGGCGTGAGAAGGAAAGCCAGATGCCGGGCGGCATATATCATAAGCTGCAAATTGATATGACCTATAATTCGAACCACATAGAAGGCAGCCGGATGACTCATGAACAGACGAGATATATTTTTGAAACGAAAACTATTGACCCTGCCGGACAGGCCATAAGCATAGATGACATCGTTGAAACGGTCAACCACTTCCGCTGTATAGATATGGTCATAGACCATGCGTCGCTAGGCCTATCCGAGCGGTTTATTAAAGCATTGCACAAGACGCTGAAGACAGGAACGACCGATGCCGGCAAAGACTGGTTTGCCGTAGGGGAATATAAAAAAATTCCTAATGAAGTCGGCGGCAATCCTGCGGCAGCGCCTCAGGATGTGGAAGGTGAGATTAAGAATTTGCTGCATACGTATGGCGCGTCAAAAGCCAAAGATTTAAACGATATATTGGAATTTCACGTTCGTTTTGAACGCATCCACCCATTTCAAGACGGCAACGGGCGAGTTGGCCGCCTGCTGATGTTAAGCGAATGCTTGAGGAATCATATTGTGCCGTTTATTATTACAGAAGAATTAAAGTTGTTCTATTATCGAGGGCTGCAGGAATGGAATCATGAGAAAGGCTTTTTGCGGGATACGTGTCTGACGGCGCAGGATTATTTCAAAAAGGTAATGGAGTATTTTAAAATACCCTATTGATCTGAGAATCAGCATAGCTTACGAGTGTTTTGATTTATGGTGTGTATAGTGAAACGAGGACGGTATGAAACGTAATACTAGTAAATTCATCGCTTTAATTTTGCGGCATAAGCCGGAAGTCATTGGGATTTCTCTGGACGAGCATGGATGGGCTGCAGTCGATGCATTGGTTGCCGGTATTGCGAAGCAGCAGCCTTTTACGAGGGAAATGCTGGAGGATATCGTGCGGACCGATAGTAAGGGGCGATATTCTTTTAATGCAGACAAGACCTTGATTCGGGCTAACCAGGGCCATTCTGTCTCTGTCGACGTGGAATTGGAGCAAAAGCGGCCGCCCAGCGTATTGTGGCATGGGACGGGCGAGAAATACGCGGCGGCTATCGAGGTACAGGGATTGATTTCCAAGTCGCGTCTGTACGTGCATTTATCTGCTGATTATGAGACGGCTGTCGCCGTAGGCCGCAGGCACGGCCGGCCTGTCGTATATCAAATTGATACAAACGCTATGGCAGCGGACGGCTATGTATTTTACCTGTCCGTCAACGGCGTGTGGCTGACGAAAGCTGTCCCTGCGAAATACATAAAGCGCGTGCCGGATGGTAAAAAAACTAAATGATGATAGAAAAACTCTCCTCGTGAAGCGGGTTATCAGTTCACGAGGAGAGTTTTGTATTAGGATGCAGCGTATTAAATGGGGCTGTTTTTTATGTTTTCGATAGCTTGTTCCATAATGCCTTGCACATCGGCGCCGACGATATCCAGATTTTCTGCCGCAAAGCAGAGGACTTGCGGAATGCCGTAGTAAAGCGTGGCCAGAGATTTTACGTAGTCGTAGCCCAGGTTGTATGGGCCGATGGGGCCGCCGGCCGTCGTCACGTAGAGAATGCGGCCGGCCCGGCACAGGCCGACGGGGATTCCTTCTGGCGAATACGTGAAAGTGACGCCCAATACGGTAATCTGCTCAAAGTATACGCGCAGGATAGAAGGGAAGGCCAAGTCCCAATAGGGGGCGGCAATGACGATGTCATCTGCTGCGGCAAACTGATGGGCGTAGTCGAACATTGGCGACGACATCGTATGAGAGGCGATAAGGGCGTCTCTTTCTTTCAGCTGTTCCCAGTCAAGGGGGTGAAGGGGTTCCTGATACAGATTGATTTCCGTTACCGTCCCGGATACTTTTTTCAGCACTTCTTGCGCCAATGCAAGGGTGCGGGATTGGGGGCGGGGACAGGCATTGATGAATAAAGTGTTTTTCATGAGATATCTCTCCTGTTCGTAAGATTACCTAAGATTACCTTTACTATAGGATATGCTGCAGGCTGTGTATATGCCGGGGTATGCAAAACGCAGTGCGTCAGACCGAATCGGGAAACAGGCTGGCAATCAGTTCTTCGATTCGCTGGGCGTCCCTGGCTTTTTCTGCGTTCTTTTGCTGTTTGAGCAGGGCGCGTCGTTTATGGCGGCGCATATTCCGGTCTGGTCTTTCCATACGGCGCTTCGTGTAGGTCAGGAACTCCTGCATGACCGGCGGCAGCTGCTCGAAGGGGATTTCCTTTCTCGCCGTGCACAACTCGTGCAAATATACGTAGCCCAGGGCGTAGCAAATGGATTCGACGTAGAAATCTTGAATATGATAGCGGGCGTACTGTTCATATATCGCCGCTTTGGGCCGAGACGGTATATCCTGCGTATTTTTGTGATACAAGAGAATCGTGTCGTCTAAGGCGGATTGATGGAGAGCCCACGATTCCGCGGCAGTTTTTATGATGATAAATCCCAGCTTACAGCGGCACGTCACGCCCGTTTGCCGGCAAAAGAGGTCGATGTCGTCTTTTTCATGCTAAAAGAGATCTGCTAACGATTCGGGATAGGTTGCGTAAGTGGATCTGTACTGCATGGCCCTCGGTCCTCCCTATGGCATATTTTGGATTGGATATATTCTGATTTCATCGTACCAGCCAGAGAAGAAAATAGCAAGGCCGGATATGCCGTTTTTGAAAGCTGAAAGCCCCTGCGCCGAGGAGGAAAACTCTTGACGCAGGGGCTTCTGCATGTCGGATTACTGTAATTCTTCGGGCGTCGGTTCTACGCCGAACCATTTTTGATACAGCTTCGTATAGGTGCCGTCTTTTTTCATCGCTTGCAGCGCGGCATTGATTTCTTTCAGTTCTTTTTCATTGCCTTTGTTGATTGCCATAGCGGAGCCGGCTAATTTCTTCGGTTCGCCGACGACTTTGAGATCGGAGAGGCCGCCTTTGGAAATATAGTACAAGGCTACGGCTTTATCGAGGGCCGCCGCTTCGCTGGCTCCTACCTGCAATTCCTGCAGGCATTGGTAGTTGGCGTCGAACTGCTTCAGCAGAGCTCCCTGCTTTTCAGCGAAGTCCGCCGGCTTGGAGCCTGCCTGGACGGCGACGGTTTTGCCGGTAATGTCGTCCCAGCCACGGATGTCGGTGTTGTCCTTACGGACGACGATGACGGAGCCGCCGATATAATAGGGATCTGTAAAGTCTACCTGCTTTTTGCGCTCTTCCGTTGCGGACATGGCCGAGGCGATGAGGTCGATTTGGCCGCTCTTCAGGGCCGGAATCAGGGCGTCGAAGCCCATGGTCTTGATTTCAACTTTGCGGCCGAGTTTTTCGCCGATGGCGTTGGCCAAGTCGATATCAAATCCGACGTAGGTATCGTTTTCTGTCATTTCGAAGGGCGGAAAGGAGGGTTCCGTACCGACGATCAACGGCTTGTCGGAAGACTTTGCCGTTTCGCTGCTTCCGCAGCCGGTGAGGGCTGCTGCCGTTGTCGTGACCAGCAGCGCCGCAGTAATCCACTTTTTGTTTATCAACATAGTTCATACACCCCTTTTTTAAAACATGAAATAATTATACACTTATTTTGAAAAAATACAATAGCTTGCGGCAGCTGTTTTGCCGTACAGCCCTTATTTTTCAACGTAATGGGATGGCGCCCTTAAGAATTTGCTTTTACCGGCTCGTCGTTTCATAATAAGATATATCCAGAATGCAATGTATATAAATATTTTTTGAATATTTTATCTCTGTGATGCGGCTGTTACGGCGAGTGATACGACAGGATATGACCTATTAATATGATAATAATTTTCTAAAAACGGCAAAATAGGTGCATTATGTTGATGAAAATAATGGAATATAATGAAAATACATGGGAGCATAAGTATGTGTACGAATATGACATATATCCCGTCAGCACATTTATGTGTATTTTTACAAGAGACGCGCAAATGAGAGAAAGTGTAAAAACTTTTAAATTTTAAACGGCGTATACCTTAAAATAACGAATGCAGGCCTTGAAACGTAAGATAATAAAGCAATAACGAGCATATTTTGAGAATGTTAAAAATGGAACAAATCTGTTGACAGTGGACAGAAAAAAAGGTATAGTGAAGATGTAAAAAGCGAATTGCTCATTGCGGATAGATGTAATGAGCCTTATGCATATCTCATGTCTTTATATATTTAGGAGGAATAATTATGAGTGAAGAACGAGTTACCCTTGCGATGGTCAAGGAAGCGCAGGAACGGTTGAAAGGCGTTGCCCAGAAGACTGGCTTGTCCTATGCGACCTCTGTCAGCGAAGTTGCTGGCTGCGACGTATGGCTGAAATTGGAAAACTTACAGCGCACCGGTTCTTTCAAGCTGAGAGGCGCGTATAACAAAGTGGCTTCCTTGACGCCGGAAGAACGTGAAAAAGGCGTTATCGCCGCATCAGCAGGCAACCATGCACAGGGCGTTGCATTAGCTGCCAGCGTATACGGCTGCCAGTCGACGATCTGCATGCCTAAACATGCTCCGTTGATGAAAGTAGCTGCTACGCGCGGTTACGGCGCAAACGTCGTTCTCCACGGCGATTTCTTCGACGAAGCTGCTGCGAAAGCCGTAGAATTGACGGAAAAATACGGCTACACCTTCGTACATCCCTTCAACGATCCTCAGGTTATTGCTGGACAGGGCACGATTTCCCTGGAAATTCTCGACGAAATTCCCGATATCGACGTCATTGTAGCTCCTATCGGCGGCGGCGGATTGATTTCCGGCCTGGCTGTCGCAGCTAAAAACATCAACCCGAAAATCAAGATTATCGGCGTACAGACGGCTAACATGCCTTCCATGAAAGAATCTATTGAAAAAGGTCAGATTTTGACTGTCGACGGCAAAGCAAGCTTAGCTGACGGCATTACGGTAAAAACGCCGGGCGACTTGACCTATGAAATCTGCCAGAAATATGTCGACGACATCGTAACAGTCGACGAAACGGAAATTGCCGCAGCAATCCTCTGGCTCATCGAACGCGTTAAGACCGTTGCAGAAGGCGCCGGCGCCGTACCGGTTGCAGCTCTCATGAACGGCAAGGTTTCCGGCATCCGCAACAAGAAGGTAGCGGCTCTGGTCAGCGGCGGCAACATCGACGTCAACAGAATGTCCCGCGTCATCAACAGCGGCCTGCTCCGTTCGTGGCGCAAAGTCTTCTTCGAAACGGTCATTCCCGACCAGCCGGGCGAATTGGTTAAATTGATTTCCATCATTTCCAATTCCAACGCAAACATCCTCTCCATCACGCATGAACGCAGCCAGCACAACATCGGCATGGGCTACACGGCAGTTTCGTGCGAACTGGAAACGGCTAACGAAAAACATGTAGAAACATTGTTTGAAACGCTGAAAGACAACCACTATCACGTTACGTTGAAATAAGCCCTAAAAGGAGGACTTTATCATGGAAGACAACAGCAAATTAGAGCGTGGGTTAAAACCCCGCCACGTGGAAATGATCGCCCTGGGCGGTACGATTGGCGTCGGCCTGTTCATGGGCTCGGCCAGCACGATTCAGACTGCCGGTCCGTCCGTATTGCTCTGCTATGCATTGGCAGGTTTGGTTATGTTCTTCATCATGCGTATCATGGGCGAAATGCTCTATCTGGAACCGGTAACGGGTTCCTTCGCTACGTATGGTCATAAGTATATCTGTCCCTTTGCCGGTTACTTGACGGCGTGGTGCTACTGGTTCCTGTGGGTTACGGTAGGTCTTTCGGAAGTAACGGCCGTAGGCATTTACGTTCACTTCTGGTTCCCCGACGTTCCCCAGTGGATATCGGCCTTAGGCGGCATGCTCATCGTAACCTTGGCCAACATGGCTGCCGTTAAATACTACGGTGAATTCGAATTCTGGTTTGCTATTATCAAAGTTACGACTATCGTCGTCATGCTCGTCGTCGGCGCGATGATTATCCTGTTCGGCTTCGGCAACAACGGCGTACCCCTCGGTTTCTCCAACCTCTGGTCTCACGGCGGCTTCTTCCCCAACGGCTTCGGCGGCATGATCAGCGCAATGTGCGTCGTCGCGGCAGCCTTCCAGGGCGTCGAACTCGTCGGGATAACGGCCGGGGAAGCGCAGAACCCGAAAGAAACGCTGCGCAAAGCTACGAAAAACATCGTTTGGCGTATTCTTATCTTCTACATCGGCGCTATCTTCGTCGTCATCACCTTGTATCCTTGGGATGAACTGGGCATGCTCGGCAGCCCCTTCGTAACGACCTTCGCTAAAGTAGGCGTTACCTCCGCCGCCGGCATCATCAACTTCGTCGTACTGACGGCTGCATTGTCCGGCTGCAACAGCGGTATTTACAGCTCCGGCCGTATGTTGTACACCTTGGCTGAAAACGGCCAGGCTCCGAAATTCTTCGGCAAATTGTCCTCTCACGGCGTACCGCAGCACGGCATCATGGTCACCTTGGCCTGCCTGCTCTTCGGCGTTGTTTTGAACTACCTCATTCCGGATTCCAAGCTGTTCCTGTACATCTACAGCGCCAGCGTATTCCCCGGCATGGTTGCCTGGTTCGTACTGGCTTACTCGCAGAAGAACTTCCGCAAACGCTGGGGTGAAAAAGCGATGGCTGAACACCCGTTCAAATCGCCGCTCTTCCCGTACGCTAACTATTTCTGCCTTATCTTCCTCGTTCTCGTTACCATCGGCATGTGGGTCAACCCCGATACGCGTATGTCCCTCATCGCCGGCTGGACCTTCATGATCATCGTTACGGCCGGATATTTCCTGGCTGGATATCGTAAGAACGAATATAATGAAGACGGCACCTTAAAAGCAAAACACTAATTCATACTAAAAGGAAGCATGCGTCTGCGTGCTTCCTTCTGTATGATACTTGCTTTAATTGGATTTAAATTATGACAGATATATTTATTTTACTGTCTAGTCAAAACGGACAAAGTAAGATATAATATAGAATACTCACAGTAATAAATCAAAAGGAGATGTTGTATCATCATGGCAGTAGAAGTTATTAGCACGACAAACGCTCCGGGCGCAGTAGGCCCGTACTCCCAGGCTATCAAAGCTGGTGATTTCCTCTTCGCATCCGGTCAGGTTCCCCTCGTTCCGGAAACGGGCAAAATCGTAGCAGGCGGCGTTACGGCTCAGGCTGAACAGAGCATGAAAAACGTCGGCGCTATCTTGGAAGCCGCTGGCCTTTCCTATGACGATGTCGTTAAAACGACGGTATACTTGGCTAACATCAGCTTCTTCGGCGCTGTTAACGAAGTATACGCTAAATATTTCAACAAAACGTTGCCGGCTCGTTCCTGCGTAGAAGTCGCTGAACTCCCGAAGGGCGCTCTCGTAGAAGTCGAAGTTATCGCATACTGCGGCAAATAATCTGACATAGCCTTGAAAAAAGTCTCCGGCGCGCAGCCGGAGATTTTTTTGGTCAAAAGCAGAGAGGCCTTTGGATGTGAGAAAAATTTTTTGATAAATTTTGAAAAAAGGCTTGCATTTTCTTATCAGATGGTGTAATATATAAAACGTCCTTTGGAGAAAGAAATGACATGGACCGTTAGCTCAGCTGGCAGAGCACCTGACTCTTAATCAGGGTGTCCAGGGTTCGATCCCCTGACGGTCCACCATAGTAGCTAAAAAAGAACTATTTATCGTTACCGGATTCGGTAAGGTAGGTAGTTCTTTTTTGTAGTTATAGCGGATTTCGATATAGTCGTCGTAAACGATGACTTGGCGGATAAATGCGGAAAACAGATCGTCTTTATATTTGTTGGTTTTCTCATTGCAGCGAGTTACTAAGCTTTGAAGGAAGAAACGCACGTGATCCGCCGTAATATATATCGCTTCTTTTTTCCGTTCTGCTGTTTCTTTCGCGTCTTTTAGGGTTTCCAGCTGCTTTTCGTAGTCTTTTATATGCTCGACGATGGACGCAGTGACAAGGCCATTATCGACGGCATTCATGCAGTTCTTCAGACGGGCAGAAATGTCATCAATTTGGGCGCAGATATTTTTCAGTTCGATGTCATCAGCTTGATCGTGCTGGATGATTTTCATAGCTTGATCCGTGATGAGCTCTAGGGCGTTTTTATCCTGCAGCAGAGATACTGTTTTTTGTAAAATCAGTTTTTCCAAGTCGTCACGCCGGATGTTTTTGGACGTGCATTGTTTTTGATGGCGTTTATTCAGGCAGGCATAGTAAAAGTGCCGGATACCTGTTTGCGATGTGCCGGACATGCCGATCATCGTAGCACCGCATTGCCCACAGTATAACTTCCCGGTCAATAAGTAAACGTCGCTAGGCGCGGCGAGCCGTGTCTTGCGCTGATTTATACATTCTTGGACTTTTTCAAAGTCTGATGCGGATATGATGGCAGGGATAGATCTTTCGGGGAAGGGGACGTCTTTCCAAGCATACCGGCCAGTATAGATTTGATTGCGAAGAATGGTATTCAAACTGGAACGGGAAAAGGATTTACCTTTAGACGTTTTATATTGGCGTTCGTTCAGATATTTTATGATTTTTACACGCGGCCAGCCATCAAGGTATTTTTTGAAAATAAAACGAATACATTCGGCACCGACGGGGTCGATTTCCAAGTGCTTTTGCGCATTTAATGTATAGCCCAAGGGGACGCTGCCGCCAGGCCATTTTCCTTCGAGGACGTTTTCCGTCATGCCGCGCTTTACTTTGACGGCGAGCTCGGCGGAATAGTATTCGGCCATGCCTTCCAGGACCGACTCGAGGATAATGCCGGACGGATCGTCTTTAATGTTTTCTTTGGCCGACAGCACACGGACACCGTTTTTCTTCAGCTTGGCTTTGCAGGTCGCGCTGTCGTAGCGGTTACGAGCAAAACGGTCCAGCTGATATACGATGACATAGTCAAAGGTCTGTTTGCTTGAATCGCGAATCATAGCCTGGAACTGCGGGCGGTCGGCTGTCCTTGCGCTCATAGCGCGGTCGATATATGTGCCGACGATTTTGATGTCGTTGGCATCGGCGAAGGCGGTGCATTCGCGGATCTGGCCTTCGATGGATTCTTCGCGTTGCTTATCACTGGAAAAACGGGCGTAAATAACAGCTAATTTAGACATAAAAATAAGCCTCCTTATTTTGTGTATGGTGAATAAAGGGGCTCATATGCTATAATAATAGACGTAATCAGCCCCTTATGAACGAGGGTTTTGATTTATTTGCCGATATGGTACTGGTAATACCTTTGGCGCTTCCCGCATCCTGCTGGTAACAGGGTGCGGGATAGTTCTTTATGTATTGTTTATCTTGCATTACTGATCAGTTGCATTTTAATAGTTGTTTGGTATAATAATCATAGAAGTCAACTTGTGAAGGATAAGGCTGGGTTCCCGAATGGGAGTAGGCAGTAATGCTTAGAATTCCTTTGCCCCTGGGGTTGACTTATTTTTTGGGGATATTTTCTTTGAGATTCTGAATGATATGTTCAGGATCTTTTTTTATTAGTTCGCATATAAAATCTATGAATTTTTGATTGTAACTGAACATTGGAAGATTGTTGGGACTATATTCATAGCAGTATTCTGGATTTGACTTAATATCATAAAAGTTAACAAACAAATTAAAGTGATATTTATTAAAATCATTATTTCGTGCTGACTGGGATGGATTTACAAACGGAAGATTATTTCGTTTAATATACTGATTTATTTGTCGCAGACACTCTTTCATAGAGAATGGATAAATTTTATGCATATCTTTTGGCTCTTTTATTATAGTTGCAGCTTTATCAGCATCTTTAGTAAATGTAAATGCTAATGTAGCTTCTTTTTGCTTTTTCGTTAAATACCAGTCATGCCTTACCGGAATCGCATATGTAGGATTAGATGTAGAGTCAATGGAATGTGTAATTTGTTCGCAGGCTTTTAATAATTTATCTGCGATTTCCTTTGGGTATCGAGCCTGGATTTCCGATTCAGTAATTGCGGATAATTTCACGGATAAAGTAAGAAAATTAGAGTTTAAATCCTCTGTTATATCAGTGTCAAAAAAGTCTAGCAACTTATTTGAGAAATTTATTACACAGGCCTGAAACAATGGGACATAGATTTGTTCATATTCCTCGGTAATAAAATGCGTGCTAGTGTTACGGAGCTCAATAATGCGTTCCAAATTTACACGTAAAGGATCTTTGTTATTGGTAAATACTTTGCGGATACAAACATCGAGCGAAAGCGTCCTTTCCGGCTTATCTTTGTAATAAATACTTTGTGGGCCTTTTGTTTTTATTAAATAGGCCTTTAGCATTAATTCCCAGGCATTGCATATGAAGAAAGAAAATCCCTCTACTCTATATTTTATCGTAGGCTTATTATACAGTTCTATGGCTACAATAAATGCCTCTTTACTTTTGGAGAGAAGTTTTTGTTCTAAAGTTTCTATTTGGGGGATCATAATACTATGTCCTTTCTTTTAACGAGCTGTCCTGCTGCTGTTGCAGTAGGGCTTTTTTTGGTTTTATGGGATGCGGTACGGTTTGAGGGTTCTACCATTTTGGATGAACCCAGCATACATGCTGTTTCGAGAGATAGAGGGTGAACGATTCGTTCACCGTTACGCCGGATTTTGGGGGGAGGTAAAACGCCGCCCCGTATACCTGACTGTTAAATCGATATGCAGGTTTATATACCGGACGCTGGATTGTCGTCGAGTATGCGGCGGAGCGTAAACTAGATACCCGAATTGCACATCTGGTTTATACGCCCTAAGTTTGGACGGTGGCATGGGCTGGGTGGTAAGACGCCACCTTAGGGGTACGGTGTTTTGGCGTAGCCCTGTAAAGACGCCTTATGGGTAGGGATACCCTATTTTAGGGTAGCGGTATAGGCTAAGGTCGTATTTTGCGACTTTAGGGGTTGCGCCGATTTGGTGCAACCCAGTACCTATGCGGCGTACGATGGGTCGGTATTTTGCCGAGTCCTTTTCAGTACCACAACGGTAATGAGCTGAGCCGTCGAATCGACGGGATAACTTGTTGTGGGTCTTTATGTATTTACGTATATAACCTGTTCATTTTCATTTTTTCATACCTATATCTGTAAATACAAGTAAAATTTGTAGCTAGGCTATAAAAAACTCAAACTCTGACAAATCTACGGTGTTTTGTTTCTGCGTATGAATCATCTTTTCCAATAAATCTGCCTGCTCTTCACGAGTGAAATCGTTGTCTTGAATGTGCGTAAGCTCGTGCAATACAGCGGCCATTTGTCGCTCATGGCAGAGGTTAGCATTAATCAGGATTGTATAGCTTCCGTCGTCATTAGCATGGGTTAAAGCGTGTACTGTGTTGGGTAATTCATGATAAATCAAAACAATGTTCAATCGTTACTTTCATCCTTTCCACTTTTGGGTCGTTTCAGACCTTCAATAACAGTCAAGACGACGTTTATATCTTCTTTACTTAAATCTTTGGATGCGTCGAACAATATTCGCCCATTAGGATTCGTTCGCAATTTTTCGGCAAGCTCAGCGACTTCCGGATCGGTGTAGTATCCGTTGTTTTGGGGTTCAGTAGTGGGGATTGTTTCCTTTTCCATTGGAACGTCGTATCCCATAAGCCAAGTAGGAGATACGTTAAGTCCCTCTGCCAAGATATAAACTTTATCCTGTTTCGGGGTTATCTTTCCTGAAACATATTGGCTAATAGCAGATTTTCCTAAACCTGTTTTTTCGGCAATATCTATTTGTCTTAAACCTTTTAAAGCCATAAGCTCTTTTAGGCGTTCAGATGTATTACTAGTTTTCATCTTAACAGCTCCTTTTTATAGTTTAGATTATATCTTATTTTGATTTTTAGTTCAAGAGTTTGAAATAAAAAGTTAAAAAAGTTGAACAAAACTATTGACCGTGGCAATTCAATGTGCTATGATAATTGCAGTTCAAGAAATTGAACCAAAGGAGGTGATACCGATGGCATTTGACTACTCAAAATTGAAAGGGAAAATTGTTGAGGTATTCGGTACGCAAAGTAATTTTGCTAAAGCGGTAGGAATGTCCGAGCGTACATTGTCTTGCAAGCTGAATAACAAAATACCTTTTACACAACCTGAAATGTTGCTTATTTCAAAGCTTTTACGGATTGATACTTCTAACTTAGATGAATATTTTTTTGCCCTTAAAGTTCAATAAATTGAACTAAAGACCGTTGAAAGGAGGCGGTAGAGCTGGAAGACGATAAAAAAGAACTCCAAATTCCGGAGTTCTCAGAAGAAGAAACCTATCGAATATTAGCCAAAGGCTATAGGGCTGCTTATATGGAAGAAATGAAGCCCCTCTATTATGTTTTGCGATTTGTATTTTTGGGCTTGTTAACGCTGGCCGGATACAGATTTTTAACTGATGGGGATTGGATACAGCCTTTGCTATGCTTTGCGGGGCTTGTCGTTTGGGGTGTCATGTTGTGGATACTCGCTGAGTTGAGGAGCTTTTAAGTATTTGGCAGCGATGTAGTCGATTAAAGGCGGCAGGCTAAAAAACATGATAAAGCTTGCGATAGAAAAACATCCAAGATAGTGATCTATAAAGTGGATGTAGCTATTGAGATGTTGAATGAGGCTGTTAGTTCTTCGTTCAAATTCCGATAATTGGTCTGCGGTTAATCCTCTTTTTATATAAGCTCGTTGGATAAGCAGGTTGTACGCAAAGAACTGCCGGTGAAGGTCGTCGTCGAAAAATTTTATGTATCTTCGGGTATACGGAGAGGTTGTATGCAGATTCATGCAGGCTTCCTCCACAAAAAGTGAACCTTGTTTCATTTCATCGATAAGGCTGCTATTCATTTTTATTTGCCAAAGATACTGAACAAACAGTTGCCGGTCCTTATCGACAGATTTTCTCCAAAGCTGATAGTAGTGCCAAATGACGGTAAAAACTACTGATCCTATACCTGTAAAAATGATTTCCAACATACACAAATCACATCCTTTTATTTTTTAGTATATCACGAAAGGAGAAATATACTATGAAAATTATCATTGACGGAACGCCACAAGAACTCAAAGACTTCCTGTTAATCACGTTTGGCGAGGAACAGAAGTCGACACATGTAGAGAATCCTGAACTGAGGAAGCTTGCGGAGACGCTTGCTGGTGGCATCAGGAAATGCTGCGAGAAGGAGCAACGTGATGGAACAATTTATTAGAGACATCATTGAATACTTCCGCGACCCGGAGAACGTAAAGGCCTTCGAGGAGTGGGAGAAACAGCAGAAAGCCGGTGAAGCGTCATGACGTACACACTGGCGGATTACGTCCGCGACCACGGCCGGCCGCCGCGCAGGTACATCGCCCGCGGCACGCCGGCAGCGGACAGCATTTACGGAACTCGTGCACTGGCCCCGGCCACTGATGCGGTACTGGCGCCGGCATGTGTATGACGGCAAGCCTGTGCGGCTGTCGGACGGACGAATTTTGAAGAGAGGTGATACGGTGTGATGGACGACATCGATGTTACTACGGTTTCCAAACCTGCCCAGACGGGACCGTGGCTTGTCTGCACAGATATGACAGCTATTGAGTTGCCAGACGGCAGAGTTCTGACGATTAAAACGTATGAAAGCGGAGGTAAAACACCATGAAACAGTACAAGGATTCCCGCGGATGGCTCTATCAGGTTATGCCTGGACTTGAAGGCTGTGCTTTTAAAGGTTGGTATTTGCAACCGGGTATGTTGTCGTGGCGACATATGCCACAGCTGCCATGGCGGAATACCAAAAAGGACGCGCAAGCCGATTTAGACGCTTATGCTCGAAAGAAAGGATGGGAAGAGCTTGAATAGAAACGAAAAAGCTGCCATGATGGCGGAACTGAAAGCGCTTATGAAAGACGCGCATCGGGAGGCCTGCAAGCCGACTCTCGGCATGCTTGGCGGGGTCAGCATCAGGGCCGTACAGGCGCAGCGTGTCGTCAACGCGGTAAAGCATGTATTGTCTGTGGGCCTTGAGTACAGCATGTCACGTAAAGAGGTACAAGATTTATTGGAAGACCTGAACCGTGAGGCGTTAGATGAGGTCAAGCAAGAAATGGAGGAACAGGAACATGCACAATGAGGCGGACGACTATAAGATGATTGACCGGGCGGCCGGCGTGGCGTTTTCAAACCTGCAGAAGCCGGTAGTACCAGCATGGGTCAACAGGGAGCCGATTACGGACGACACAAGGTTCTGGCCGACAGAGCCTGACCCCGATACGTTCAACGGCCTGAGCGAGGAAGGTTGGGAATATCTTCTGAAACTGGAACGGGACGCGCGTAAGCTGCAAGGGCTGGCGCTGTTTCTCGGCGGGGTGCTGGTACTGTTTACGATCGTGGCAGTTATCATGTACCAAGCCGGCTGGATTATCCATTAATGCAAATTACCAGCAAGTTAAAAAATGCCGTAAATATGCCGATACTGGTACGGACGTACCATGTCGTGGCAAGTTACTGGCAAGTTAGACAGGAGAATTTCATGACCTTATTTGACAACGAAAAGAGCCGTCCCCTGTTGGCGCAGAAGACGGCTCATATATAAAAAACTGTAACCATGCTCATTGTAGCATGAGATTAGGAGGCAGGCAATGACAAAATGCGAAGAATTGTACGAATTTTATAAAAAACATCCCCAGGCGAAGAATCCCGAAGTTGCCGAGGCCCTGCATTGGGACCCGTATCACGTGAAAAAATATAAATTCCGGCTGAAGTCGCGGGGGTTGATTGCCGTAACGCCTGACGGCGTAGAAACAGCGCCGCCTTTTTCCGACGAAGATATGAAAGAGCCGTCGGCCAAGCTCGCCGCGTACCAACATTTGTACGAAGTGTGCATCGAGCGGCTGGAAACGAAGGACATGTCAGACAGCCAATTTATTTCTTTGGTGCAAGAAATACGCATGATTTTAGCTAAGATGTGAGGAGGTATATGCCATGAATGAAACGACAACGATGCCGGCGCTGGTGCCGGTAGAGCCGCAGCTGCTTGCCTTTGATGCGGCATTGCAATGGAACTACGCGGATATTGAATCGTACTTGAAGGCCGTAACGGAACGATACCGGAATCTCGTCGTGACGGACGAGAACGTGGAGGATATGGGCAAGGTCAAGCGGGAAGTCGTGTCCCTGCGCACGCACCTGCAGAAATTCGAGCGGGCGACGAAGACGAAGCTCAAGAAGCCTGTCGACGACTTTACCATGCAGTGCCGTGACTTGTATCAAATTATTGCCGCCGTCGAAGAACCACTGAACGTGCAGCTGCAGATTTATGAAGATCGGCGCGTCGCCGACGTCAAGGCACAGATACATCGGGAAATCACGGCCAAGGCGCAGGCCCTGGGCGTACGGGACGCGTATCTGGAACAGGTGGCGTGGAATCCGAAATGGACGAATAAGACGGCCAAATGGTCGGAAACGGTCGTCGAAATTGACCACGAGCTCGTCCGTCTCAAAGCCGTGCAGCAGGCCGACGACGACCGGGAACAGCTGCGCCGGGACCGGCAGGAAATGGCCCGTATGTACGTAGAACAGGCCAATGCTGCCTATGACCTTCATTCTCCCTTGCAGGTAGAAGAAATCCTGACGGACGATCTCTTATCTCGGGGATTGGCAGATATGAAGGCGGCTATTTTTAAGGCTGCCGAAAACATAAAGGCGATTGAAGATGCCGCCGTACGGAAGGCAGTGCCAACGGTTCCGCCTTTGCCGCCCCTTCCGCCGCTGCCGAAGGCCGAACCGTCGGCAGAACACACTGACGACTACAAAGACATGATCATTACGATTCATCACGTACATATGGGAGATTACGACCGCGTCTGCGCGGCGCTGGATCAGTTGTCGTATCCCTATGACGTAGTATTGAGGTGATACTATGGGAATCTTTCAAAAAGCCGTCCGCCAGGTGGCAAAACTCCGCCTGGCCCTGTCCGGCCCGTCGGGGTCCGGGAAAACCTATTCGGCCCTGCTCATTGCCAGCGGCATCGTGCCGATAGAAAAGGTCGCCGTCGTCGATACGGAAAACGGCAGCGCCAATTTGTATGCCAATCTCGGCACATACAGCGCGCTGACGCTGCATCCGCCGTATACGCCAAAGAAATACATCGAAGCGATTCATGCGGCCGAGCAGGAAGGGTTTGAGCTCGTCATCATCGACAGCCTGTCCCATGCCTGGAACGGCGAAGGCGGCCTGTTGGAACAAAAGGACAAGGCGACTGACGCCAAGTATAAAGGCAACGGTTGGGCGGCCTGGCGGGAAGTTACGCCGGAGTACAACAAGCTTATCGAAACGATGCTGAACAGCTCCTGCCATATCATTGCGACGATGCGCTCCAAGACGGAATACATGCAGGACGATTCCAACGGCCGCAAACGCATCGTCAAGGTCGGCGCCGCGCCGATCCAGCGCGACGGCATCGAATATGAATTTACGGTCGTCTTTGATTTGAGCATTGACCACGTGGCAACGGTCAATAAGGACCGCACGCGCTTGTTCGACGGCCAGTACTTCGTACCGACGCCGGACGTGGGCAAGACTCTGAAGCAATGGCTCG
>ULTB01044822.1_pt1 | contig 21207 bp, 20 predicted proteins | sample 1957251 | NCBI WGS metagenome assembly ULTB01 (sample SAMEA4835724, study PRJEB28245) | human gut metagenome | biome: gut microbiome; material: fecal sample | place: Denmark | collected 2008
GGCTTTTGCAGGGCGGCCCCGTTTGGGCTTGGGCTTCTCTGGCTCCGGCATGGGCTTTTTCCATTCCTGCTTGCTGTACTCGGTGACGGAAACAGGCTGGGCTTCCGGCTCCTTGGGGATGTCCGTCGGAGCATCCTTTTCCGGCGTGGAACGCACAGCGGAAAGGTCAATCACCTTTGCGGACGGAGCAGGGCCGCCGCCCACATCAGGGATTTCGGCCTGCTCCATTTTTGGGGCCTTTCCCGGCATTTCAGGCGGGGTCTGTTCCTCCGTGGTAGGGGGATGCTTGTTTTCTTCTGCCATGACACGAATAACCTCCTTGACAAGAATTTAGGCCATGCCACACGGCTGGCCCATATCGGCACACAGAGAAAATGCTGTCCGCATACAAAAACACCGCCTATGTCCTGTTAGGCGGTGCATTGTGTAAGGCTTGGCAGCTCGTTTTCAGTTGTTTTTCTCTGTGTGCCCTTGTCAAGCGATGTTTGCGTTTTTTATTATAAAATTATCTCAACGAACTTATAAAAAATACATTTTTGAAGGATAAGAAAATGGTATTGAACAATATATGGAATAAAGATATTTTGCAGCATAACCTTTCTTTCCTCGCTTTGTTTATAGGTATGTACGAACAATTCGAAGATAAGGTTATCGAAAACGTAGATTGTTTCTTAAATTTAGGCTGTTCAGCCAACGATGATACGCATTGCAAAAAAAGTGAGTATTACAGACAGAATATACTCAATCGAAAAGTTGATGAGAATGGCAATAAAAACAAATTAAAAGCAACCATGTTATGGTTCGTTGACGTAGGTGCAATTACTCCGGAAGATTATTCGTTATTCCTTAATATCAAAGAAGCACGAAATATTTATGTACACCAATTAACCAAATGTGTAGTAAATGGCATTTCTGATAAAGATATAGACATGCTGGTGCAACTACTCAACTTGTTTTACAAAATCGATAACTGGTGGATTAATGAAATTGAAATACCTACTTCAGGAATATCTGCATCTGATGATTATCCTACCGAAGAAGCTTATAGCATGATTTACACGATATACCGAGATATGATAAATATACTTTTCCTAGGAAAAGCAGATGATTATCAGGCATATTTGAATAATTTGCATTCACCTACAGACGAGCATTCCAAATAACGAACCGCTTTTATGGAGAATATTATGCCAAAATCAGAAAACGAAAAGCCCCTCGGCGGCAAACGTGAAAACCAAAAGTATAAAGCCCTGCTCGTGGCAAAATACCTCATGGAATTCACTGACGAAAACCATTCTTGTACCGCAAACGAACTTATAGATTATCTTAAATATGAGCACGGTATTGAAGCTGAGCGGCGCTCCATATACCGTGACATTGCCGCTTTGCGTGATGTTCTTGGTATGGATATCGAAGGAAGCACCGGCGGCAAATATCGCCTTGCTTCACGCCAGTTTGAGCAAGATGACCTTCGCGTACTTGCTGAATGTGTTCATGCTGCAAGATTCATTTCTGCCTCAAAAGCAAAAGAACTGGTGAAAACCATAGGCGAATTTGGCAGTTCATATCAATCCGAATCCTTGCAGCAGGAAGGATTCCTCATAGATAGGGTTAAAACCACACAAAAAGGTACATTCAACATAATTAGCACCATCAACCATGCAATGGCAAAGAAGCTTGATGGCAAACTCCACGCGCCACAGAAGATCAGTTTTAAGTACATGAAACACACCATTGATGATGTTAATTCAATGGTTGAAAAGTACCATGGCAAGATTTACAAAGTCAGCCCTTATCGCTTGTTAATTAACGATGGCAATTATTATCTTCTTGCTTTTGATGATAAGGCACAGGATATGCGAACCTATCGTATCGATAGAATGAAAGATGTTAAGTTGCTGCCAGACTCGCAGGAAGGCAAAGAAGCCTTTGAAGCAATTGACCTCCAATCCTACACACAGCGTGTTTTCTCTATGTTTGGAGGAGAAAAGCAACTTGTTGCAATGCAGTGTGAGAATCATCTGTTGGATTCTGTAATTGATCGTTTCGGCACAAAGAACGCTTCATATTCAAAGGTTGACGATGAGCATTTCTCCATTTCTGTTGAAGTGGAATTGAGCAATCAGTTTTATTCCTGGCTGCTTCAGTTTGGCGAAAAGGCAAAGATAATGCATCCGAAGGAAGTAGCTGATGGAATGAGAAAATTTTTAGAAAAAATTATTACTATGTACCTTCCTAGAAATCAATAAACTATTTTCTGTTCTATAAAAAAGCATTGAAACTCTTACAAAGCCTCAATGCTTTTTTCTCTCAAATATCTCGTATTTATTATCATTAAAAAGGGAATAATGTTTTTCCAAATGTTCTAAGTAAATCACTATCATACAATTTATTAAAATTGCAGAAATCATATCTAAGCAATTTTCGATAATACGAATAACCTTCCTTTCCTTGCTTAAATGCAAATTCATCTATTAAAAATTGAATTTTAGAAAACAAATCATTTATCTGTTTAACGAGTTTAATCATATCTATCGCTGCCAAAGTGATTTCCACATCATTTACTTTATACGATATTGTAAACATCTCCAAGCTACCACTACTGGCACGATAGAACTTTACTGCATGCATTTTATGTTCTAGCTTATTTCTAACTTTCTTTATGTTACTCAAAGCCAAATAGTTATTTCCAAGTATATCCTCATATTCCTTTCTCAAAAAAGGTATTTCATTTGAAAACTCTAATAGTCCATCTCCTTCAATAATTACATACTCATCTGTCGCTTTATTTCCTCCATATGGTATAAGTTCAGGTATCGTTTTTACTACTCTTTCTACACATTTATCATATTGTCCTGAATTATCAAGCACATCTGCCCCGCATAGCATTATAAGATCCCTATTTAAATCATATAATGCTTCAAAATACCTAAAAAGAGCATTACAAATTTCAGATGTCATTTCCCATCATCTCCCTGATTACTAGTTTTAATTAAGTCACTTATATCATTTATCATACCATGTTAGTCTGTGTTTCCTCAGTATGCTATTATTTCCAAATGGCAATTTATTTTCTATCTTACATTCTATCAAGTATCCGTTAATACAATCCGCTAATAAATCCCGAATAAATATATTAGGAATCACCAATTCGTAAGCAAATTCAGAAACGATTTTATCATCCAACACATACCCTCTTAGTACATTTCTGTAAAATGGCTCTGTCAATTTAGTCTCCATAAGAGTATTATTTTTTTCTCCCAAACCTGTCATTTCATGCGTTGCTTTGCTTCTCATTCGGTATATCAACGTGATCAACTGATGTTCTTTAGCCTTTGTCAATGCAAAATCCTTATTCTTTATTTTTTCTAAGTACTCCAATATCATTTTAGCTTTCATAGTTTTTATTGCATGCTTCGCTAGGCAGTTTTTGCTTATACATAATGTTTTTAACGAAGCGATGCTTTCTATATGTTCTATATCTGATTCCTTAATCAAATCTTCAACATGGTAATGCAACGTGACTGGCTCGACACCATCCAAATAATCATATTTGCTTTGATGTTGTAACACAAATTTACAAAATGCTTCTTTGGACTTACCTGTTGGATATCCTGCCCACTCCTGTGCCAAACAATCTATCAATGAAAACATACATATAAGTTGCATCGTCTGGTCGCCAATATTATCAATGATAGACAACTGATTATCCAGATACTTACGCATCATTTGTATTGACCTTTCGACTTCTTCCACATGATTATAAGATGGATCAGGTTTAAAAGTTCCGCGAACAGTAATATCTGGCATATGATCTCCTTTCTTTCACAATCTCAAAACCACGCAAGAGATCTTTATTTAAAATTATATCACCCTTACCTTTTTGTTTGAAGCTACTTAAATATTCCTACTAAATGTACTTGAAGATCTACTTTCAGACTTGTTCCCATCTATCATCAACCTTGCATCCAACTTGCATAAAAGTTGTTATAAAGTTATATCTATCTTCTTCCCAGCTTGCCACTCCACCCCCACCAACACACAAATTTCAGATGTTAGTCGCCTTAAAACTTGCTTTATTATTTTTTATCTGCTATTATCTGAAAAACACCAAGAAACAGAAGGTAACGGATTCGACTAACTCCCCTATAAATCAGTCTCAGGCTTCAGATGCGGCAAGTGGCAAAAACGTAGACTATCAGCCTATTGCTGCGCAGCAGCACTAGGCTGAGCAGCCCACCAACGGTGAATTCATAGCCCTGGTTGCTGACAAGCTCATCATGGAGACTGCCCGGGAGAAAAACGGCAGAAGCGAGATTCAGAATGTGATATAGGTGTGCTATAATGAAGAAAAACCTCCGGAGGCGCCCATGCATACCCTCAAGCTTATCCGCCCGACTCAGGAATACGCAGATCAGGTAATGGCATACCGGCAGGAGATGCTGGACAACGGCGACAGTCTGGATGGATGTGCCGCTCTGGAGGATACCAACAGCTACGCCGAATGGGCGGATTTTGAGGGGCGGCTCAGAGAGCGCTACGGCGAAGGCTATGTGCCATCCGATGTGTACCTGGCGGTGCGCAAAAGCGATGACAGGCTGGTTGGCATGATTGACTTCAGGCGGCCGTTGACTGAATTTCTGTTGCGCTTCGGGGGGAATATCGGCTACAGCGTGCGTCCTTCCGAGCGGGGAAAGGGCTACGCAGGCGAGATGCTTTCGCTGCTGCTGCCCAAGTGCCGCGAGGAGGGGGAGAACAGGTTGCTGCTCACATGCGACGCGGACAACGAGGCGTCCCGCCGGACTATAATAAAAAACGGCGGCGTGTTGGAAAACCGGGTTGAGTATGACGCGGCTCTTAGCCGTTGCGGGATGATACAGAGGTACTGGATAACATTGAAGCCTTAAATCAAGGTGAAAAGGGGAGAGCCGGCCGGCTCCCCTTTTTTGTCCCCAAAATGTAAACACGGAATTCGTCTTTATGTGTAAAATAGTATCATTTTACTGCCGGCGGCAAAGGGCAGGGCAATAATAAATATGCGTCAAGGTTTTATTCTTAACTTGTTGTTAACACTGAAACTGTCTTAAACGCGTTGAAATGTGGATAACTATGTTGATAATGTTAGCAACTCATGTTATTAACGCCCACGCATACTCATTTTTTTATGCAGTATCTTCGTACAAGCGGCCGGAGTAAGAAACATTAAATATTATCACCCGTGTGTTTTTTACCTTCGTTTTTCGGGTGAATGGCCACATAAGCGGCCCTTTTGCATAATTGGCATACTACCCTCGTATGATTATATAACGATAATCTGTGCGAGAGGAGCAGGCATATGGAACTGATCTGGAAAGAGCTTCCGGGGGAGCGGATAATATATACAGGAGTATCTCAGGGAACCGTCGAGGGCGGCATACCGCTGCCGGAGGGCCGCAGCGCAAAGGAGATACTCTCGTATACCGGCGAGGTGGCTATATCTTCATCCAGCGCCAGGGAGGGCGAAATAGCCATAGAGGGAGTTGTGAGAATTGACCTCATCTGCATGGATGACAAGGTGTTTGCCTTCACTTCAAGCGCCCCCTTCACCCACCGCATAGCCGCGGATGGCGTGCGGGAGGGCATGAGGGCCGAGGTGCGCTCGGCGCTGCAATCCCTGGAAATAAACAAGGGGGAGGGCGGAATTACCCTCAACGCGGTAGCGGATATAAACGCAATGGTGACAGCATCAGGCGGGGCAAAGGTACTGGATGGAATAAGCGGCATAGAGGATGGGGAGCAGCAGCGGCAGGAGATGACACTCTACGAGCGGGCGGGGGAGAGCCGGGGCAGCTTCCGCCTGCGGGAGGAGATAGAGGCGCCCTTCGCCACAGAGGTGCTGTACAGCGAGGTACATGGGGCGCTGAGGGACGTATCTCCCGGCAAAGACGGAATATGCCTGGAGGGTACGCTGTACATATCGGCGCTGGTACAGAGCCGCACAGGGGCGATGAGCCAGTTAAGCCAGGCCATACCCTTCACTCAGACCGTGGACGGAGAGGCGCTGACTCCCATGTGGGGCGAGGTGAGGGTATCCGGCTGTCAGGTGCGGGGGGCTGAGGATTTTGGCGTAGTGATAGCGGATGTGGAGCTCACATACCGCACATGGGGCCGTGCCGGCGGCCGTTCCGATGCTGTGGCGGACACATTTTCCCCTATCGTGCCGTTCGAATGCACACATGGGCTTATACGCACCTCCTCATACTGCGGGCTGAGCACACAGCGGCAGTCCATAAGTGAAAACATAATGATACCCGATGGTATGCCCGAGGCGGCCAGGGCGGTATACGCGACCGCACGGCCCATGGTGACGTCCTACGGCATAGAAAACGGGGTACTCACCGCTGAGGGGCTGCTGTTCACCCGCATATTATACACCGCCGAAAGCGGCTGCATATTCGCTTTCAATGAGGATATACCCTTCTCTGTGAACATGGAGGCCCAAGGCGCCACAGACGCCATGATATACGGAGTGGCGGCGGCCTCGGCGGCGGGAGGAGGCAGGAGCGTGGAACTGAACTGTACGCTCATACTCATTGCGGATCTGTACTGCACCGGCGGCTTTGAGGCGGTGACGGGTATTGAGGAGTGCCCCCAAAGACCCCCGCATCAGGGCATAACCGTGTACTTTGCCAGCGCCGGAGATACGCTGTACTCCATAGCCCGGGAGTACAATACCAGCCGGGCCAACCTGCTGCGCATGAACGACCTTCCCGAGGTATTACAGGGCGGCGAACGGGTGGCGTTTATGGGGTAAAAGAGTAAATTTTTCTTCTTTCTCTTTTCTTTTCATGAGAAAAGAAAAGCAGAAAGAAGCAAAGAGAAAAGAAAAGCAAATGGAAAATATATATTAAGACATAGGATTATGCGTATAAGAATATAAGAACAGCCCTGCCGTTTTGTGTACGGCAGGGCTGAGCGCTGTTTTATGTTTTGTTTTCGTTGGTTTTCCTTTGCTTACTTTCCTTTTTTAAAAGGAAGGTAAGAGAAAAAACACTACTTATTCTTGAGATACTCGTCTATAGCCGCGGCGGCCTTCTTGCCCGCGCCCATGGCGAGTATTACGGTAGCTGCGCCGGTAACGGCGTCGCCGCCCGCGAATACGCCGGGCTTGGAGGTAGCGCCGGTCTCGGGGTCTGCGGTTATCTCGCCCTTGCGGCCAACGGTGAGGCCGGGGGTGGTGTTCTTGATGAGGGGGTTGGGGCTGTTGCCTATGGCCACGATGACGGTGTCAACGTCCAGAGTGAACTCGCTGCCTTCCTTGGCAATGGGCCTGCGGCGGCCGGAAGCATCGGGCTCGCCCAGCTCCATCTCTATGCACTCCATAGAGGTGACATAGCCGTTCTCGTCGCCGTTTATGCGAACGGGGTTATTGAGCACCTTGAATATGATGCCCTCTTCCTTGGCATGGTGTACTTCCTCGCGGCGGGCGGGCATTTCGGCCTCGCTTCTGCGGTATACGATGTACACGTTCTCGGCGCCCAGACGCTTTGCGCAGCGGGCGGCGTCCATTGCCACGTTGCCGCCGCCTATTACAGCGGCGTTCTTGCCGACGCGGATAGGAGTATCCGTCTCGGGGAACTCGTATGCCTTCATGAGGTTTATGCGGGTAAGGAACTCGTTGGCGGAGTATACGCCGCAGAGGTTCTCACCGGGTATCTTCTGGAAGTTGGGCAGTCCTGCGCCGCTGCCTACGAATACGGCGTCAAAGCCCTCCTCCTCCATCAGCTCATCCAGGCTTATGGAGCGGCCGACTACTACGTTGGTCTCTATCTTTACGCCCAGAGCCTCCACATTCTTTATCTCCTCCCGGACCAGCGCCTTGGGGAGACGGAATTCGGGAATGCCGTATACCAGCACGCCGCCGGGGGTATGCAGAGCTTCGAAAATGTGCACTTCATAGCCCAGCTTCGCAAGGTCGCCTGCGCAGGTAAGGCCCGCGGGGCCGGAGCCTATCACGGCTACCTTCTTGCCGTTGGGGGCGGGTATCTCGGCGGGGGCGGAGCCCTTTGCCATGGCGTAGTCGGCGGCGAAGCGTTCCAGACGGCCGATACCTACGGGCTCCCCCTTAATACCACGGACGCACTTGCTCTCACACTGGTTTTCCTGGGGGCATACGCGGCCGCAGATGGCGGGAAGGCTGTTGGTGGTCTTTATGATGGCGTAAGCGCCCTCGTAATCATGAGCGGCGATCTTTGCTATGAATTCCGGAATGCGCACGTTTACGGGGCAGCCGGAAACGCAGGGCATGTTCTTGCAGTTGAGGCAGCGGGAAGCCTCGTTGAGGGCCAGCTCTTCGTCGTAGCCCTGAGAAACTTCCTTAAAGTTCTTGTTGCGGATATTGGGCTCCTGCTCCCGGGCAGGGGTCTTCTGCAAAGTCATATTAGGCATATTATCTCTCCCCTCCTATAAGATGGCAGAAGTGCTTTTCGTCGGAAAGCTTTTCCTCGGCCTTGTACATGCGGCTGCGCATGATGGCCTCGTCAAAGTCTACCAGATGGCCGTCAAAGTCCGGGCCGTCCACGCAGGCGAACTTGGTCTCGCCGTTTACGGTAAGGCGGCAGCCGCCGCACATGCCGGTGCCGTCTATCATTATGGTATTCATGGAGACGGTGGTCTTGATGCCGTATTCCCTGGTGAGGTTGCATACGGCGCGCATCATGGGCATGGGCCCAAGGACGAACACTTCGTCATAGCGCGTGCCGGCCTTGAGCTGCTCCGCAAGGGCCTCGGTAACGAAGCCCTTATGCCCGTTGGAGCCGTCGTCGGTCATTATGTAGAGGTTCTTGCAGGCGCTCTTGAATTCCTCGGTGAGGATATACAGGCTGGTGCTGCGGAAGCCTATGAATGCGTCCACGTCAGCGCCTATGGCGTTAAGGGCCTTAGCCTGAGGGTAAGCTATGGCAACGCCCAGACCGCCCGCTACTACGGCGGCCTTTTTGCCCTTCAGGTGGTCAAACTCGCTGGCCTTGCCGAGAGGGCCTGCAAAGTCCATGAGGCAATCGCCCTCCTCCAGGAGGTCAAGGCGCTTCGTGGTGGCGCCTACCTTCTGGAATATTACGGTTGCCGTACCCTTTTCGCGGTCGTAATCCGCGATGGTGAGGGGTATGCGCTCGCCCTTTTCGTCAATGCGAAGCACAATGAACTGCCCGGGCAGGGCCTTCCTTGCGACGTAGGGCGCTTCGACTTCTATCAAAGACACCGTGTCGTGCAGACGTTCTTTTCTTACTATACGGTACATAGGCTGAACATCGCTCCTTTTAGATTTTTGGACATAGAGGTTGATAATATAATATCACCAATATGATTATAATAACGCAGTATGGCTGTAAAGTCAAAGCAAAACGCTTATTTTAACGTGCAAACCTCAGGCAGCTTCAGAGTGTCAAAAAAAAGTGGCTGAACGCCACTTTTCCGAAAGTCTCAATAAGAAATTATCAGGATTTTTTATCCTGTATGTAACGATAGTCGTAGCGGTAGTCCACCTTTATATCCACGCCGAATATATCCTTCATAAGGCTCTTGAGCGCCCTGGTGTCCAGCACGTAGAAGGAGGCGCCGTTATACGCCGTGCCGCTTATGTACTTGCCCTTGAGCGTATGCCGCACAAGGCTTTCCCCCGGCACGAGATCCATGCCGAATACCGCCAGCGCCGCTATCTGCTCCGCCGTAAGGTCGGTATAGATGTAATCCTTTACGCTGAGGTATAATTTCGGTATGGAGGTCAGCCTGCTGCCCTCCCTGAGCTGGGTGAATATGGCGAAGAGCATACGCTGCTGCCTGTCAGCCCTGTCCACGTCGGTGCCGTAGCCCTTGCGGGCGCGGCAGTAGTCCAGCACCTGCTGTCCGTCCAGCCTTTGCACCCCTTTGTGCAGCACCCGGCCGTTGAGCTTTATCTCCCGGTCCACATCGTATTCCACGCCGCCCAGGGCGTTCACCACGGCCTTCAGCCCCTCCATGTTCACCCCTACATAGTGGGATATGGGCACCCCCATGAGGTTTTCCACGGTCTTTATGGCGTATTCGAAGCCGTCGCCCTCGGCGCTGCCCCCCTTGGCAAAGGCCGCGTTTATCTTGTAATGCCCCTTTGTGTTGTATATCTTGGCCATGGTATCCCGGGGAATGGATATGAGGTGGGCGTTGCCCTGCTCAAAATCCACCGCCAGCAGCATCAGCACGTCGCTGCGGAAGTTGTTTTTGCTGTCCCGGTACATCACGCTGTCGCTGTCGTCCCGCTCCGGGCTCTGATCCCAGCCTACCAGCAGTATGTTTACCCTGCTGCGCATGAAATCCGTATCGGCCTGCCGCAAAAGCTGCTCCTCGGGGCTGAGGGTAGGGGAAGGCAGGGGCTGCCCCGCCTGCAAAGGCGAGGGAGAGGGGGACGGCTCGGTAAAGGCGCGCATGGGGTCCCGGGCAATGCCGCTGTAAAACCTGAGCCCCAGGGCCACGCCGCCGCCCAGCAGCAGCAGCGCCCCGCACAGCAGAGCGTATTTCAGCCTTTTTTTCATATAATGAAGCCACCTCCCCTAAAAAGCGTCCTTACCTGTACAGTTTTCCTTAAAAGCGGGGAGGATTATTCATAAAAATACCGCCCGCTCATTGACATGAACGGGCAGCATGGGTATAATACTTATAGGGTAAGACCTAAACGGTCAGCCGTCTACAAATACGTATTTTCCCTAATTAAGGGAGTAACCGTCCTGTGGCAGCAGGGCGGTTATTTATGTCGGAACTTTATGATAGTTATCGTCTCTATTTCATGCTTGAGCGCAAGAATGAGCGCAATAATCAATTCTAACATACTTCACACCCCCTTTCGGATGGTGTGCTGACCGCCGCTTGCCCTTAGTATTATACTTGTAAATATTATAATGCTTATGTATATTTTTGTCTATATATAGAAAAGTCCCCCCAATCCGTTGACACGGAAAGGGGGAACGGGTATAATACTTATAGGGTAAGACCTAAACGGTCAGCCAATATTTAAGAGTTATTTCCAGTTATGAAAATAACCGCTCTGGTATCAGCAGGGCGGTTATTTCTTTCTGATAGTGATAGTTATGGACTGAATGTCGCGCTTAAGCGCAGCAAGCAACATCATAATCAGTTCTATCATACTTCACACCTCCTTTCGGAGAGTGTGCTGACCGCCGCTTGCCCTTAGTATTATACTTGTAGATATTATAATGCTTAGGTAGAAATTTGTCTATATTAAGGATACCCTTATACCTGCTAACAAAAATAGGAAGTGAAGGGCGAGGGCCCGCCCGCAGGCGGGTCAGTTCCGGCACGTCTCCCGCGCCGGAACTTCCTCTGTGGTCGATACTTATACCAGCCGTCCCCGTTCTTTGGAGCGCTTGCAGCTTATACGGCTGAAAGCAGCTTTTGTGCATAAAAAGTCCCCCCCAGTCATTGACATGAGAGGGGGGAACGGGTATAATACTTATAGGGTAAGACCTAAACGGTCAGCCTCATTCAAGATTTAATTTCCTAAAGGAAATACCGTCCTGATTACGGCAGGGCGGTTATTTTTTGCGTATCGTTATTGTTATGGACTTGATTTCGCCTAAAAAAGCAAAAAGAAGCGCGAACAACTTCAACATGCGCCACACCCCCTTTCGGATGGTGTGCTGACCGCCGCTTGCCCTTAGTATTATACTTGTAGATATTATAATGCTTAGGTAGAAATTTGTCTATATTAAGGATACTCTTATATCTGCTAACAAAAATAGGAAGTGAAGGGCGGGGGCCCGCCCGCAGGCGGGTCGGTTCCGGCGCGTCTCCCGCGGCGGAACTTCCTCTGTGGTCGAAGCTTATACCGGCTTGTCCCATTCCTTTGGAGCGCTTGCAGCTTATACGGCTGAAAGCAGCTTTCAGCTTTTACGGAATCCCACCACCACGCCTTTATGGTTGGTATAAACGGCAAACTCTCAGTTCGGCATAGTCGGTCAGCGTCGCGTTCGCTTCTCGACCTCCTTGCCTCACTGGCAAGGCTTTTCGCTTCATCGCCCACCGGGCGCGCTCAAACCCTTGCCTCGCACAAGCGGCTTTGACGCTTGCGCGAAAGTGCTCTGCACTTTGTTACAATTTCGTAACAAAAAACCCTTGACGTCCGTAACAATTGGTGGTAACATATAGGCGTGCTAAGCGGAAGGGCGCGCAAAACGCGCTTCGCCCGGGGGGAAACCCCCATCACTTGCAAAACACAAAATAATTGAAAGGGATTTAAAGAAATGAAGAAGATTTTCGCAATCGCTCTGGCTCTGGTCATGGTTCTCTCCATGGCTTCCGCCTTTGCATCCGCTTGCGTAACCGGCCCCTTCAACTGGTCGGCTACTGCTACTGCTGCTAACTGCGGCAAGGGTAAGGTAGAGGTTGTTCCTTTTGTTAAGGTCAACGACGGCTGCGGCAACTATGTATGGCAGGAGAACAACTGCGCCGCCGCTATCAACTCCGAGAACGTTTACTATGCCGTTAAGCTCACCGTTGAGCCCAAGGCTGATATGGAATGGTGGAATAAAGCTACCCTGAAGGTTGAGCTTAAGGGTCTGCAGAGCAGAAACACGGCTGCTACTTGGATGGATGGAACCCTCGTTGGCGGTTGGTTTAATGGCCTCGATATGAAGGAAGAGGATGATACCGTAGCGTACTACCTCAGCAATGACGGAATGGTATGGGAGAAGGTCTCTGATTGGAAAGACCTGTCCTCTAAGAATCAGGCCGCCTACATCTTCACCGCAAAGGTAACCGATGCTGGTAAGGCTAAGGTTTGCGCTACCCTGAAGTCCAAGCTGGAGACTTATACTGGTGGTATCATTGGTAACTACTATGTAAAGGCTAATACTACCAACACGAACAACATGACCATTGAAGTCTACTCCAAGAAGGCTGATGGCCAGCAGGATAAGCTTCTGGTGAAGTACACCATCAAGGACGAGAAGGTCACTGGTATCGAATGGTCCAATCAGTGCGGTGCTGACGATTACAACACCATCAGGACCTACTTCAACCTCGAGATCGGTACTCCTGTAAGCGCAAAGGCTATCAACGACAACTTCGGTTGGAACAACAAGGTCGAGTCCTGCTTCCAGTGGAGCAAGAACGGCGCTGCCATCACCAACCCCGAGTGCAAGGTCGAGATCCCCAAGACCGGTGACGCATCCGTCGTCGCTTACGCCGTAATGGCTCTCGTAGCCGCTGCCGGCGCTATGGGTCTCAAGAAGTAATTAAAGCTAAACAAGCAATGGGGCGGCTCCGCCGCCCCTAAACTTGACTTCCGCGGGCGTTAGCACAGTCCCCCCATGTGGGGGGCTTTTTTTTGTTTCGCAAAAGCGGCAAGTCCGCTTTTGCGAGTTTTTTCATCCTCTGCTTGCGCCTTCGGCGCGGCCAGCATAGGATGCAGGGAAGGAAAAGCGCAGCTTTTCATCCGTTTTGACGTACACGCCGCCAAAGCCGGAATGAACATAAGGGGGTGCGCCCCCTTATCAACCCCCGGAGGCCGCCTGCGGGCGGGCCGCCGCCTTTCTTTTCATCATTCTTTAGTGGTATAAGGATTTTTCTTATATATAGACAAATTTTTACATGTGCGCTATAATATTCACAGGTATAATTGCATAGGGCAATACGGCGGTCAGCACACCATCCGAAAGGAGGTGTGAAGTATGATAGAACTGATTATGATGTTGCTTGCTGCGCTTAAGCGCGACATTCAGTCCATAACTATCACTATCAGAAAGAAATAACCGCCCTGCCGTAAACAGTGCGGTTATTCCCCTGAATAAAGGGGTTTGCTAATACTGATTTATTGGCTGACCGTTTAGGTCTTGCCCTATAAGTATTATACCCGTTCCCCCTTTCCGTGTCAACGGATTGGGGGGACTTTTTATGGGCGATCATATTTTTTCACCCCCCGTTCACCCTTTTTCCCCCGAAATAGGGTATAATATTGCCTGTGGCGTAAATATGCCGTTAAAATTGAAGAACCAAGGAGAAGAACATGGAAATAAAGCTCACTGTGGAAAACTTTGAAAGCGTGACGAATACCGGCAAGCCGGTGCTCATAGACTTCTGGGCAACATGGTGCGGCCCCTGCCGCATGATCGCCCCCGTGATAGAGGAAATAGCCAACGAGCGGGAGGACATACTGGTCTGCAAGTGCAATGTGGACGAGGAGGTGCCTCTGGCGGTGCAGTTCGGCGTGAACGTCATACCCACGCTGGTGGTGCTGAAAAACGGCCGCGTAGCCGCCCGTGCAGAGGGCCTCGCCGGCAAGCAGAGCATAATAAGGCTGGTGGAAAACGCCATATGAAGATAAGGCTTAATGAGGATGAGCAGATAGTGAAGCTGATAAAGCAGGGCCTCAGCGAGCGCAACGGCCATTGCCCCTGCGTGCGGGAGATAAGCGAGGATACCAAGTGCATGTGCAGGCAGTTCCGGGAGCAGATAGCCGACCCCGACTTTGAGGGGTACTGCCACTGCATGCTTTACTATAAGGAAAAATAAAGGGGGAATACCATGGAGGATAAGGGCGGCAACAAGCTCTCCGCCAGGACCGTGCTGAGCTGCGGCCTTGCGCTGCTGATGTTTTTCCTGCTGCTGGGCGGGCTGATATTCGGCTATGTATACTTTGTAAAGCTGGGAAAGTGACGCCGGGAAAGGGCGCTGTATGGAGCCTGTATCAAAGGAAGAATTCCTGCTGAAGCTTGGGCAGGCGCGCAAATGCCGCACCGGCCTTGAATCCCTGTGCCTTCACGATGCGGACATATCCGGCGCCGATTTTTCCGGGCTGGACTGCCAGTGGTGGGACATGAAGAACGTGCGGCTGGACGGGTGCGATTTCGAGGGCGCTACGATTGCAAACGGCAAGTTCGAAAACTGCTCCTTCATAGGCGCGAACTTCAGGAACGCCGGCCTTCAGGGGGCAGACCTCCGCAACGCGGATCTTACCGGCATTGACCTTCGGGGAGGCAACGTATACAGCGCATGGCTTGAGGGGGCCAGGCTGGAGGGCATAATACAGGACGAAAGCACCAGGTATTTCCGGCTGCGCTGCCCCGAAACGGGGGCCTTCATAGGCTATAAGAAGTGCTACGAGGACAGGGTGGTAATGCTGCTCATCCCAGCCGATGCAAAGCGGGTATCCGCCACCAACAACGCCTGCCGCTGCGATAAGGCCAAGGTGCTGACCATAACCAGCTTTGACTTTACGCAAAGCTACGACTGGGCGGTGTCCCTTGTTGACGAGAACTTCGTATATAAAAAGGGCGAATGGATGTACCCCGACAGGTTCACCGAGGACAGGTGGGTAGAGTCCACCTACGGAATACATTTCTGGATGAGCCGCGAGGAGGCCATAGCCTACTGATAAAACGCAAGCTTTCTGCGCATACTCTGCCTATGAAAAGGGCGGAGTATTTTTTTGCATACTTTAATAAGGAGAATATCAATAAGCTGCTTTCGGGGCTGCTGGCGGGGCTGTGCAACGGGCTTTTCGGCTCGGGCGGCGGGGCGGTGGCAGTAGTGGCTCTGGAGCGAATGTGCGGCTTTGCGTCAAAGGACGCCCATGCAACGGCCATAAGCATAATGCTGCCCCTTACCTTTGCCAGCGCGGCTGTGTATTGCGCAGGCGGCGGGGTGGATTGGCATACCCTGCTTTTCGCGGCGCCGGGGGCCATACTGGGCAGCATTGCCGGGGCGAAGCTGACCGGCAGGATAAAGTCCGCCGCGCTGGATAAGCTGTTCGCCGCGGTGATGTTCTGTGCAGGGGTGTGGATGCTGCTGTGAGGGAGCTGCTGCTTTTTGTCATAGCCGCCGCCGCAGGGGTGATCTCCGGCATGGGAATGGGGGGCGGTACGCTGCTCATACCTGCGCTTACGCTGCTGATGGGCATCCCCCAGAGGCAGGCCCAGGGGGTCAACATGCTGTCCTTCCTGCCCGCCGCAGCCGCCGCGCTGTATATACACAAAAAAGAGGGAAGGCTGGAACTTAAAAGCAGCCTGCCCGTAATAGCCGCGGGCATTGTGGGCGCTCTTGCAGGGGCGCTGGCCGCCGGCTGGCTCAAGGAGGAATGGTTGAAAAAAGCCTTCGGATTATTTTTAACAATCTTGTCTATTATTCAGTATATAGGAAGATCGCCAAAGGGCCGGGTTTGATAGAAAATAATCAGACATTATCGAGAAAAAAACGCTTATAGAGGAAAAATAAATACTGATTTTCCGAAACTTATATGCTATAATGATTTCTGGTTACAAATAGTTAGTCATAGCTGCGTATCGTCTGTGCTACAGTATATTTTTATAAGGCATATTCTTGGCGGATCTGTTATGTGGCTTGTAAAACTGTTGAAAAATATGAAAGGCAGGTGTTGGCTTTGCCAAAGCATTCCTTCAAGGGCGGCGTGCATCCTCTGCACGATCAGCATGAGGGCAAGACATCAACGAGCGGTCTTCCCATACGAGAGTATATCCCGGACAGCGTGGATATCCCCATGTCCATGAGCATAGGCGCTCCCGCAGCGCCCTGCGTAAAGGTGGGGGATCACGTCAAGCTGGGCCAGAAGATCGCAGACGCTACCGGTTTTGTCAGTTTACCGGTTCATGCCAGCGTTTCGGGAGAGGTTACGGCCATAGGCACCAAGGTGCTTCTGCTGGGAGGACCCACCACCATCATCACCATCAGGAACGACTTCCAGGACGAGTGGACAGAGCTTGAGCCGCTGGGCGGCGTGGAGGAGTGCGACCCCGCTAAGATAGTTCCCGCGGTACAGGCTGCGGGCATCTGCGGCATGGGCGGCGCGACCTTCCCCACCCATGTAAAGCTTACCGTGGGCGAGGGTAAGTACTGCGACACCATAATCCTCAACGGCGCAGAGTGCGAAACCCACGTTACCTGCGACCACCGCCTCATGATCGAGGAATCCGAGCGCATAGTGGACGGACTCAGGGCCGCGATGCGCGCCCTCGGCGTAAAGCGGGGCGTTATCGGTATCGAGGATAACAAGCCCGACGCCATAGCCGCAATGCAGCGTGCGGCGGAGGGCCGCGAGGGGGTAGAGGTCATGCCCCTTTTCACCAAATATCCTCAGGGATCTGAAAAGCAGCTTATCTACTCCGTCACCGGCAGGGAAGTTCCAAGCAAGAAGCTGCCTCTGGACGCTCACGTCATAGTTATAAACGTCGGCACAGCAAAGGCCATAGCCGACGCAGTGATAGAGGGTAAGCCTCTCATCAGCCGCGTCACCACCGTAAAGGGCTGCGTAAAGGAGCCCGCGAACCTGCGCCTTCGCATGGGAACCATAGTTGCCGACGCCATAGGCGAATGCGGCGGCTATACCGACGAGGCCGGCAAGATAGTAATGGGCGGCTGCATGACAGGCCTTTGCGCCCCCAACGATCAGGTAGTGGTCATGAAGGGCACCAACGGCATACTGGTATTCAACGAAAAGGACGCAAGAAGCTATGAGGAGAGCCCCTGCATACGCTGCGGCCGCTGCGTTGAAGCCTGCCCAATAGGCCTTAACCCCTACCTTATGAAGCACCTTTGCGACAAGGGCGATCTTAAGGGCGCCGAAGCCAATAACGTGATGGAGTGCATAGTCTGCGGAAGCTGCTCCTATGTATGTCCCGCAAAGCGCTGGCTTACCGCCTCCTTCAAGAATACTAAAGACGCTATCATGCGGGAAGCAAGGAGGGCAAAGAAGTAATGAGTCTTCACGTTTCAAGCGCACCACATGTCCACAGCAAGGACAGCACCCAGACCATAATGCGGGACGTGCTCATAGCCATGCTCCCCACCACCGTAATGGGCATATACGCCTTCGGCTTCAACGCGGCGCTTCTGTGCGTCCTCGGCGTGGCGGCCGCGGTATTGGCCGAGTACGGCTACCAGAAGATGACCCGTCAGAGGGTACGCATAGGCGACCTCTCCGCCGCCGTTACCGGCCTTCTCGTGGCGCTCAACCTGCCCGGCAACGCCCCCTGGTGGATGCCCGTGGTAGGCAGCTTCATAGCCATAGTGCTGGTCAAGCAGCTCTTCGGCGGCATAGGCGATAACTTTATGAACCCCGCCCTTACCGCCCGCGGCATAATGCTTGCCTCCTGGCCCGTAAGGATGACCGCATGGTATCTGCCCACATTCTGCAAGGGCGTGGACGCGGTATCCTCCGCAACGGTGCTGGGCGGATACGAGGCCTCCACCTATGATATGTTCATGGGCTTCATACCCGGCACCATAGGCGAGGTCAGCAAGATAGCCATACTCATAGGCTTTGCATACCTGCTTATCCGCAAGGTGATAAGCTGGCGCATCCCCGTTGTGTTCGTCGGAACCTTTGCCGTACTTGCCGCCATCTTCAGGATGGATCAGGACGTGCTGACCTCCGTGCTTTCAGGCGGATTGCTCTTTGGCGCCGTGTTCATGGCGACAGACTACACCACCAGCCCCATGACAGAGGTCGGTCAGTACATATACGCATTCGGCTGCGGCCTCATACTGGCGGTCATACGCAAGTGGGGAAGCTATACCGAGGGCGTTACCTACGCCATACTGATAATGAACGTGGCTACCCCCCTCATAGACAAGTTCGTCAAGATAAGGGTATATGGCCAGGAAAAGCCAAAGAAGGAGGTAAAGGCAAATGTCTAAGAGCGATAAGCCTAAGCTCACGAGCGTATTCCTTAACGGCATAATCACGGAGAACCCCACCTTCCGCCTGGTTCTCGGCACCTGCCCCACCATAGCGACCACCACCAGCGTCATAAACGCGGTGGGCATGGGCGCGGCGGCGTCCTTCGTGCTGATAGGCTCCAACTTCGTTATTTCACTGCTCAGGAATTTCATTCCCGACAAGGTGCGCATACCTTGCTTCATAGTGGTCATATGCACCTTTGTTACCATAGTACAGCTCCTGCTGCAGGCATTCGTTCAAAGCCTCTACGCGAGCCTGGGCATGTTCATACCGCTGATAGTGGTAAACTGCATAATACTTGCCCGCGCGGAAGCCTTCGCCAGCAAAAACGGGCCTCTGGCCTCTGCGGTGGACGGCCTTGGCATGGGCCTGGGCTTCACCCTGGCTATCTCCATCATCGCCTGTGTCCGTGAGCTCCTGGGTACCGGCTGCATCGCCGGCATCAACCTCCTCGGCGCGGGCTATGAGCCTATGCTCATATCAACCATGGCTCCCGGCGGCTTTATGATATTCGGCCTCACTCTCGGCGTGGCCAACATCATAATGAAGAGCATCGAAAAGAAAAAGAAAGCAAAGGAGGCCGCATAAATGACTCCTGTAATGCAAACCAACAGCTGCGGCAACGTGCTGCTCTTCTTCGTGAGCTGCGTGCTGAGCCATAACTTCATCTTTTCCCGCTTCCTCGGCTGCTGCCCCTTCCTGGGTGTATCAAATAAGGTCGAGACCGCGGCGGGCATGGGCCTTGCTGTCACCTTCGTAATGGGCCTTGCATCCCTGTTCACCTCCGCAGTCTATCAGTATGTGCTGTATCCCCTCCAGCTTACTTATCTGGATACTATAAGCTTCATACTGATAATCGCGGGCCTCGTCCAGTTCGTGGAGATGTTCCTGAAGAAGTCCAGCCCTGCGCTGTATAAGTCTCTGGGCATCTATCTCCCGCTGATAACCACCAACTGCGCGGTTCTGGGCGTCGCTACCCTGAACACCAGTGCACAGTATGACATACTCTCCGCCGTTCTCAACGGCGTGTTCGGCGCACTGGGCTTCCTGCTTGCCATAACCCTTATGGCCGGCGTCCGCGAGCGTCTGGAAACCTCACATATACCAGATCAGTTCAAGGGCTTCCCGATAGGCCTCTTCATGGCTGGCCTTATGTCCGTGGCCTTCATGGGCTTCAACGGCCTCGTATAATATAGAAAGGAGAAAACAGATGAACGTTACTGCTATACTTCTTTCTGCCGGCGTTATGGTCGTGCTGGGTGTGCTGTTTGGCGTTATACTTACCATTGCCGATAAAAATTTTAAGGTAGAAGTGGATCCCCGCGTTGAGGCGGTGCGTGCATGCCTGGGCGGTGCCAATTGCGGCGCCTGCGGTTACGCTGGCTGCGATGCCTTCGCTGATGCCGTAGTGGCCGGCAAGGCCCCCGTAAACGGGTGTTCCCCCTCCGGCGCTAAGGGCGCCGAGGCCATAGCCGCCATAATGGGCGTTTCTGCCGAAGCAGAGGAGCGCAAGGTCGCTCGTGTCATCTGCCAGGGAGACTGCGGCGTAGCAAAGGAGCGCTATAATTATGATGGATATACCAGCTGCGCTACCGCAGCCGGTCTTGCCGGCGGCCCCAAGATGTGCCGTTTTGCCTGTATTGGCTTGGGGGACTGCGCCCAGGCCTGCGCATTCGGAGCAATAAAGATCGCTGACGGCTTGGCACATATCGACGAGGAGAAGTGCGTTGCCTGCGGACAGTGTGCAAATATCTGTCCCCGGGGCGTAATAGCTCTCAAGCCGGTGAACGAGACCGTGATCGTCTCCTGCCGCAATACCGACAGCGGGCGCGAAGCCAGGGCAGCCTGCATGAAGGCCTGTATCGCCTGCGGCCGCTGCACCAAAGAATGCCCCAATGACGCCATACACGTGGAGGGCGGCGTAGCCAAGATAGACGAGGCAAAGTGCACCCGCTGCGGCGCCTGCGCAAAGGTATGCCCCTGTAAGTGCATCGTCGATTATCTGGACAGCATCGAATAAGCACAGCGCATAATACATAAAAGAGCCGTCAAATGACGGCTCTTACTTTGCCCAAAAACCTCAGGGTTGTTAAGGGGCCGCAGTCCCTTAAGTTTATTCCGGCTTTGACGGCGACAAGGTGAATTGACCCGAAGGGGCAAGAGAAGGCCCCCTGGGGGGGTACGTCAAAACGGATAAAAACCGGAGGTTTTTCTTCTCTGCGGGTTTTGCCGCCCGGAGGCCCGCCGCAGCGGGTCAGTTCCGGCCCGTTTCCCGGGGTGGAACCTCATGTTTTTTGTGAGAGGCAAAACACGAAAAGAACTCGCAAAAGTGGTCTTTAGCCACTTTTGCGAAATCCGAAAGGATAAAAGTAATTTACCAAAAAATATTGACATAGGTGCCGGAAATGGTGTATACTAATCCTCGCAGTCTTAAATGACGCGCAGATGGGAGCATAGCTCAGCTGGGAGAGCACTTGCCTTACAAG
>ULTB01025105.1_pt1 | contig 20226 bp, 21 predicted proteins | sample 1957251 | NCBI WGS metagenome assembly ULTB01 (sample SAMEA4835724, study PRJEB28245) | human gut metagenome | biome: gut microbiome; material: fecal sample | place: Denmark | collected 2008
CACCATCATACACTAAATCAGTAAGTTGGCAGCATCACCGAAGCCGCTTTGAAAAAAGCCGCTCTCTTTGCCGCTTTCAGCGTCACAGGGAAAGGTACGCAATCATCTTATCCGAGTATTGAACAATTTAATGAATTTTTAACCTTAAACGAATAATCATCCTGCACAGTTAAAGGTAGCACTATGAACGATAAAAACATCATTCAGATGCCTGATGGGTATCTGAATAAGACTCCCTTGTTCCAGTTTATTTTGTTATCGTGTTTATTCCCGCTATGGGGATGCGCAGCTGCATTAAATGACATATTAATCACTCAATTCAAAAGTGTATTTTCGCTAAGTAACTTTGCTTCAGCATTGGTGCAGAGCGCATTTTATGGAGGTTATTTTTTAATTGCAATACCAGCATCCCTTGTGATTAAAAAGACCAGTTATAAGGTGGCAATTTTAATTGGCCTGACGCTGTATATTGGTGGTTGTACACTTTTTTTCCCTGCCTCGCATATGGCAACCTACACTATGTTCCTTGCAGCTATTTTTGCGATTGCGATTGGCCTGAGTTTCCTTGAAACTGCAGCGAACACATACAGTTCAATGATCGGTCCAAAAGCCTATGCCACATTGCGGCTCAATATCAGCCAGACCTTTTATCCGATTGGTGCTGCGTCTGGTATTTTATTGGGCAAATATCTGGTTTTCTCCGAGGGGGAAAGCCTTGAGAAGCAGATGTCCGGAATGAACGCCGAGCAAATTCACAACTTTAAGGTGCTGATGTTAGAGAACACCCTTGAACCGTATAAGTATATGATTATGATTCTGGTTGTGGTCATGGTGTTGTTCCTTTTAACCCGCTTCCCAACCTGTAAAGTGGCACAGACAAGTCACCATAAACGCCCGTCAGCAATGGATACGCTGCGCTATCTGGCTAAAAATTCGCGCTTTCGTCGTGGTATTGTGGCTCAATTCCTTTATGTGGGTATGCAGGTCGCAGTATGGTCATTTACCATCCGTCTGGCACTGGAGTTGGGCGATATCAACGAACGTGATGCTTCAAACTTCATGGTCTACAGCTTTGCCTGCTTCTTTATTGGCAAGTTTATAGCCAACATCCTTATGACACGTTTTAATCCGGAAAAAGTCCTAATTCTCTATTCCGTTATAGGGGCGCTGTTTCTGGCATATGTTGCACTGGCTCCAAGTTTCAGCGCGGTCTATGTCGCCGTCCTGGTAAGTGTTTTGTTTGGCCCTTGCTGGGCGACGATCTATGCAGGAACACTGGATACAGTTGATAACCAACATACAGAAATGGCAGGAGCAGTCATTGTTATGGCTATTGTTGGCGCAGCGGTGGTTCCGGCAATTCAGGGGTATATTGCAGATATGTTCCACTCACTACAGCTTTCATTCCTGGTTTCTATGCTCTGTTTTGTCTATGTCGGTGTCTACTTCTGGCGTGAAAGCAAAGTACGTAATGCACTGGCTGAAGTCACAGAGTCCTGAGGAGAATCGTTATGAGTACGCGTATTTATTTGTGGCGGGCGCTTTTTGGCGAAAAACCTCGTATCTTGCTGGAAAATAGTGATTTTACTGTCACGTCTTTTTGCTATGACAGTGGTGTCGAGGGGCTTAAAATTGCAAACAGTCGTGGACATTTAATTATTCTTCCCTGGATGGGGCAGATGATTTGGGATGCGCAATTTGATGGACACAGTCTCACCATGTGCAATATGTTTCGCCAGCCTAAACCGGCGACAGAGGTGATAGAGACCTATGGCTGTTTTGCCTTTCATTCAGGTTTGCTGGCTAATGGCTGCCCATCTGCGGAAGATACTCATCTGCTACACGGTGAAATGGCCTGTGCCGCGATGGATGAAGCATGGATGGAATTAGAGGGAGATATGTTACGCCTTACCGGGCGTTACGAGTATGTAATGGGGTTCGGGCATCATTATCTGGCTCAGCCAACAGTGGTCCTTCACAAATCCTCTACACTGTTCGATATTAAGATGGCCGTAACCAATCTGGCTTCTGTAGATATGCCACTACAATATATGTGCCACATGAATTATGCATATATACCAAATGCTACGTTCAGCCAGAATATACCGGACGAAATATTAAGGTTGCGTGAATCAGTACCTTCGCATGTTAATCCCACCCCTCAGTGGCTGGCGTTTAATCAACGGATTATGCAGGGGGAATCCTCTCTGTCGACGCTGAATCAACCGGAATTTTATGATCCAGAAATTGTCTTCTTTGCAGATAAACTGGACGCTTACACAGATCAGCCAGAGTTTCGCATGATCGCTCCCGATGGCACTACGTTTGTTACTCGTTTCTCCAGTGCTGAACTAAATTATGTGACACGCTGGATCCTTTATAACGGCGAGCAACAGGTAGCCGCCTTTGCATTACCCGCAACCTGTCGACCTGAGGGGTATCTTGCCGCGCAACGTAATGGCACGCTGATTCAGGTTGCACCGCAGCAAACGCGCACTTTTACAGTCACCACAGGTATTGAATAACCACATTTACGCGCTTATCGCTAAGGTAAGCGCCATTCTGCCTGCAGAAATCTACCTGCCGAAGTGATGCTTCAGTGGTAAGCGGCTCACCAAAACCGTATTGATATTTACTGAGAGGCCAGCTCAAGTATTTAGAGCAACAGATCGTGTACCCGGTTTGCCGGCCAGTCCTAGATATGCTCAATGACATAACGCATCCATTTTTCTGGCTCCACATCGTTCAGACGGCATGTGCACAATACCAAAACGGCAAGCGTTTGAGGCGAAGCACATATATACAGGACAGCTTTATCGTCATTGCATTACCGAAACGGCTTTCATCGCTGCAAGGTTTTTCTTTGCCGGAATGTATCCGGTCAGCTTATACCCTGCTGATAACCTGCGCTCTTAAACATGCGGGCTGCAGCCTGTTGAGCCTGCCTGAAATGAGCTAGGATTAGGTGAAACACCTATCCATCTTGATGTACTGTACATATGAAGCATGTGCCTTGATGCAGCTTGTAGCGATTTGTATGCAACCGATGACATTAATCTGTAAGACATGGGAAAAGATAGCAACTGAGATCCTAAGTTTGAATGTTATCACGCCTGCGTTTGAGAAACTTTGTTGGAAAAGCAACCTCCGTAAACCCCCGTGCCCTGAGCTCATTCCGGAGATGCTGTCACAGTGACCGTCTTGCTATTGGTGGGAATTGGAGACTGAATGTTTTGATCAGAGAGTCAGGGAAATTCAGGGTGTAATCATATAAGACAGGCGATATTGCGTTCTCCAGCCCTTTAGCTCAGTGGTAAGAACGACTCATAATCGCTTGGTCGCTGGTTCAAATCCAGTAAGGGCCACCATCACACACTGCCACTGGCCCATGCGCCATGCCCGGCGTATATCAACCACAGAGCCTTTCGGGGATAATTTACAGAGTGGTCTGGTTGACTTTCTCTGTAGACAGATCGTTCCCGCTTGATAGCTCATCCCCCAAAGAAACGTCACGATATTTGGTGTTTTCAAAAAGAAAACCCGCAGAGTGGCAACAGAGATTAAAAAGTTTGAGAAACGCGATCTGGCACAGGCAGTGATTGGTGTTGGAGTGATGGTGGATTTTATCAGCCGGATAATGTCGGTTCTGGCTGATAGCTGGGATTGTGGGTGTTGTCTTCCTATTGATGAAAAAAAATCAGCAATTGATTAGCATGTTATCTATCACAGTTTAAAACTGTTAAGAAGCTCACAATTCATTGTGTTTATTATTGTCTGGCAGGAGGGATATTTGTTAAAAAGTGCGCCGTGTGGTGAATCCCCCTGTGCGGTGGGGCGACTGGTGTACATAGCATTTATTATGTTATGAGCGAAGCCGACGCGGGTTCAGTGACACCGACTGAATTCACCGGGAGACACCCGGCACCATGCAACAGACGCAAGTTAGGCTAAGCCTCATACCCCTGTAAGTTTTTTACAGGGGTTTTTTTATGTGCGTCGGGCATGGTGCGTAGCGCCGTGACTGGCGATGTTCTTCAACTGTGGTGGCTGAAGAACGACTAAAAGGTGAAAGTCCTTCACACACCCGGTGAGGGGAAGTGTTAGCGGAAGGCAAGGGGGGCATCGCGAGACGAAATCTGAAGGAAGCCGGATGCAAAATGTTGGCCTGACGAACAGGAATCGGTTAAGGCGGCACAGCGGAGTCAGGCGGCGTAAATCACCAAAGCCCAATACTCACACTGAACGCTGTGAGGTACTGCTGACAGGCATGAGCAAGAAAGTAGTGCGAATTACCCCTGGAGGTCTGCACCCCTGCCAGTGTGCTACCATCCCTGTAACAGCCTGAAGTTGACTTGGGTAATCAAATACTGGTGTAGTGATTAGGATACAGGGCCCAGATAACATCATGGCGCAGGTCATTGAACCTACTAACGACGTCGGATATATGGTTGAAAAGCGCATCGAACCAGTATTTGCATCACCCGGGGCGTCCATATATGGCCAAGTAATATTGGCCACGGTTTTACCTCATCCATATGGTGTCAGCAGCGTGAGTATTAAGAAAATATCTGGTGAGTATGTCCATACAGAAGTTTTTTGATGAGTTTATGACTGTCAATTCTGAGTTACCGACTCTTGTTCAGGGATATAACAGAATAGCGATGAGTAGTTGTTTGGGTGAGATCAGAATTATACCATATGGATAGAAATACAGTTCGTAGATTTATATTAGCCTTAATTTTGTCCTGCTTACCTTTCTGAATAACACCTGTAGTATAGTTTAACAATAAGAATTATTTGATAAGAGTAAATGGGTACAAGTTGATCATTTTTTAAGGCGACAGTATTTGCAATATGTGGTTGTAATTTTTTCTTTTCAGGTAAGAGCGGTCAGTATTGTTTCTCTTTTCTGACAGGGAATTATCAACTACTTAGTTAAGTAACAGTTGCACTGCAAATTTTTAAATTCATCACAATTTCGCAGATTGATTATTGTCTGGCTGAGGTTGTTTTGTTAAAAAAAAGATGCATGATGAATCCCCCTAAGCGGTGGGGCGACTGGCAAGGCTCCATTACGATGGTCACAATCCGCAGATTTAGTTTGCCAGGCTGAATCTACCGGGAGGCACCCGGCATCATGCATAATGTGGAAAATTGGAAATGTATTCAGGCCTTTACAAATTCTAGTAGAGGCTTTTTTGTGCATAGAACCCCCCCAGCTAGGCTGGGGGTTCCGGAAAACTTCCTGCTTTGAGCCAGTTATTAAAACCCCTTTTGATTTGTTAAAACACTTTGCGGTCTGGCAACTGCAAGTGTCAAACAAGAAATCAAAAAGGGGTCCCAATGGGGAACGAAAAGAGCTTAGCGCACACCCGATGGAACTGTAAATATCACATAGTTTTTGCGCCAAAATACCGAAGACAAGTGTTCTACAGAGAGAAGTGTAGAGCAACAGGCAGTATTTTGAGAAAACTGTGTGAGTGGAAAAGCGTACGGATTCTTGAAGCTGAGTGCTGCGCAGATCATATCCATATGCTTGTGGAGATCCCGCCCAAAATGAGCGTATCCGGCTTTATGGGATATCTGAAAGGGAAAAGCAGTCTGATGCTTTACAAGCAGTTTGGTGATTTGAAATTCAAATACAGGAACAGGGAGTTCTGGTGCCGAGGGGACTACGTCGATACGGTGGGTAAGATCACGGCGAAGATACAGGCTTACATAAAGCACCAGCTTGAAGAGGATAAAATGGGAGAGCAGTTATCGATTCCCTATCCGGGCAGCCCGTTTACGGGCCGTAAGTAACGAAGTTGGATGCAAATGTCAGATCGTGTGCGCCTGTTAGGGCGCGGCTGGTAAGAGAGTCTTATAGGCGCATTTGAAAAACCTCCGGCTATGCCGGAGGATATTTATTTTGAGTAAAAAAAGCCCGTATATGGAAACGGGCAAAACAGAACGTAAAGTTATTATTCAGCACGTCAATAATAACCGAATGTTACAAACTGTTGCAACTAAGTTTTTGCTGCATAGCGGTTGGCATGTAAGCAATAGTTTTGCAAGAATTAGTCACTGAAATAAAATGTTAGATTGATCACGTTTTAGATTGTTTATTATTGTAATTTTGCGTTTTTTTTTGTTAAAAATCAAAGGGTATGGTGAATCCCCCTAAGCGGAGGGGCGGCTGGTGTGCTGTAGTCTCTGATGATCCAGAAACGAGAATTCGCGGGTTCAGTTGCACCAGGCTGAACTCACCGGGAGGCACCCGGCACCATGTGACAGATAAAAGTAAGCACCCCGGAAGCCCCCTCATTGCAGGAACTCTTTTTTATGCAAAAAGCAAATTTGAATGCGGGTGGCAAAGAAAATAACAAACAGCTGATGAATAATAATTACACCACTGAATAATCTCCTAAATAGCTTCGCCTAATACCGCTACACTTTTGCCAGCCCATGTATGCCTCCGGGGAATGGGCTGACGGCTTCCATAAAATGGCGAACTTTTTTTACAGTTGCCACATTGAGCGGCACTGATGATTACGCGTTATTGTGTCGTTAAGTGCCTGCCATAGCCGTTCAACATGATTCATCCATGGCGAGTAATGACCCTGAACTTCGGGTTCTCCTTCAGCCAGCGCTGTGTTTCCCGGCTTTTGTGGATAATGTAGTTGTCCACGATCAGTGTGATGGTTTTCCCCCGACGGTATGTGGCTTTAAGCCGATTCCGCAGGCTGATGAACAGTGCCGAACTTTTGCTGTTGCCGCTCACATAGCTGACTTTACCTGTCCTGCTGTGCAGCGCTCCGGCCAGATAATATTTTTTATTCTGTCCCGGCGTGACCGCCCGTTTTTGCTGTCCGGGAAGTTGCTAGTCTGCACCGATTTTGGGATTAAGATGGATATCCACGTCATCTTCATAAAAGACCGGATGCTCTGTTGCATATTCCGACATGATCGATCACTTATTCGCATGGAACATCGATCAGTGATTAGCATCCCGTTCGATCACTCCAGGCGTTAACTTCTCATCTTTCTTTTACCCTGTTTTTTCCACCTCTTCCATTACCGGTTTCTTTTTCCTCATTGATTCACCCTGCAGTACCAGTCTGTGTGCGTTATGTACCAGCCTGTCCAGGATTGCGTCGGCTGTCGTCGGGTTTTCCATCAGTCCGTACCATTTATCTACGGGGAATTGGCTTATCACGATGGTACTGCTTTGTTTGTATCTGTCTTCCACGATCTCCAGCAGGTCATTGCACTGCTGGTTTGTCAGAGGCTCCTGCCCCAGATCATCCAGGATTAACACCGCTGTTTTCTGCAGCAACCTGAGTTGCTTAAGCCAGCTACCATCCACCCGTCCCTGAGCCAGCGTTTCGAACAGGCGACCGGCACGACAGTACTGAACATTGTGTTTCTGGCGACAAGCCTGTTCGCCAAGAACATTGGCGATCCAGGTTTTATCGCTTCCTGTCAGGCCGGTGATGAGGATGTTTTTACGGTGGCTGATGTAGTGACCATTCAGCAGTTCCCGCATCTGCTCGGCTTTCAGCCCTCTTGATATTGGGTAATGCAGCCCCTCCGGGGCTGCCTGGTATTTCAGATTCGCGTTTTTTCTCAGCCGCGCCACCCGGCGGTTTTCCCGGCTCAGCAGTTCATCATCGAGCAGCAGTTCCAGACGTTCAGCGAACGACAGTTCGTCATAGGTCTGCGGGGTTTCGCGCTGGCGTAACAACGCATCTGCCATGGATGGCAGTTTTAACTGACGTAGTTTCTGGGTTAACGTATCAGTCATTTGTTTTTCCTTTTTTGTTATCAGTGATAGTAGTCCGGTACGCGCAGGTTTTCATGTTCAACCGATACGGGGGGGGTTTTCTGTTATCTGCTGGTTTTCACGGTGATGGCGCAGGAGGTTTTCGATGAACCGTCTGACCGATGTTCTGTAGTGCCATGCAATATGACATGCCTTTTCCAGCCGTTCCCGGCCATAGCGCTTCTGCAGCGCTATCAGTCCCAGGACGGCACGGTATGCCTGTTCGGGGTGAGCTTTCCGGTTCAGCAGGGCTTCAACCGTCCGTCCGGCGTAAGGGCCGATCTTCCTCCCGATATCCAGAAGACTTTCCGGTGTCCACCGCGCGTGCCCGCGATGGGCTTCCGGCATGTGTAGCGGATTTGTCGTGTTTTATACTCAAGATGGCTGCGAGGATGCTGTGCCACGCACTCTCCCCTGTACCAGACCTGGATCACCGTTTGACCAGCTTTCAGGGACAACCGCTGACCGACCAGTTCATGGGGAACGGAGTACCAGTGGCGTGCATATTCAACATGGTAATCCGGAGCCACTTTCACTGCCCTGAACTCGGTATATTCATAGGCGGTGAGCGGTGTCAGCACAGACGCTTTTTTCTCCGGGAATATAAGCGATTCAATGGCCTCCGGCGTCAGCGTTTCTGGCAGGGGCCATGGCGTTGACAACTTTGAAGCGAGCCAGCACCTCAAAGACGGTGGAAGGGCTGATATTTAGTGTCAGCCCGATAGTCCTGTTGGACAGCTTTCGGTCGAATTTGAGCTGCAGGACTTTAAAACATGTTTCCATAGTGCTCCTGGATTTCTTCAATTTAGCCATTAAGGCCTCCATAGACAACGAGACTCAGCAGTGGAGACCATGCAAAAAAGTGTTAATTCCCGGAGTGATCGGCAGGGTGCGAATCGGTGATCGATTCAGATGCGATTATGCACTGTACTACATTCGTCCAGTGCTTTATGGATTGCTGCCATCTTTTCATCTTTATGCGGGTCACGGATAATGGCGGACAGCGGACAGAACACGTACTTTTTATCGCTGGATAACATAATTGCCCATGGGAACCCGATGTCGGTGCCTTACGGTGAAATCCTGGTTGGCTATCATCGAATATCTCAGGATATCAGCCCCCGTAATAAAGAGGGTGGAGAACGGTCATGGTTATCGGGTGGCAGGGCTAAAAGGAAAAAAATCCCGCAGTGTTCACAAGGCTGCGGGGAGTCAGACAAATGAAGATTAACGTTAAGGAGTTGTTTTTATTTTGTCGGGCGGAAAAACAATAACGTTATGTAATTATGATCGCCATATGCAATGTGCAGAAATGTGAGGAAATTCAGAAAATTTTGCTGGATGGATGCAGGGGCTTACCGGGTATTTGTGGCTGAAGACAGAAAATACTGCATCAGGCTTCGTGGATAAAAAATCCCGCAGAGTTGCGGAGCTGCGGATATATATCCTAAGAGTAAGATTTAGGATTTTTTCAATATTGGTTGTTGGAACAACCTTAACTTTCTGGTGTTTTCGTTGCCACGCTCTTGTGGTTGAAACGTGAGTCATTCCATCTTTTTATTTAGGCATGATGCAGGAATTCTCCAGGGTGCTTGTTGTTTTTGCGCATCAACAGAGTCCGGCAGCGAACGGATAGGGGGATGCCATGAGTAAAGGTGGCTGCAAGGAACGCTTATCGTTTGAGGCAAAGGATAATCTCAAATTTGCGCAGATGATTAATGAATTAGTGAAGAGCTGCAGAGTTTTCCGGTACCTTCTTGCTGACGTACACGGATGGTAATTCCGTGATATAAGGTGTGACTGTGGTCTGGCGCGCACGGGGGGCCTTATTAAGTTGTCAAGCATGTTTATTACACCTGCGGGGTATAAAAAGTACCGTCACGCATCATGGCGAACAGAACGTCGCAGCTCCGTCTTGCCAGGGCGATAAGCGCCTGGTTGTGTCGTTTCTCCTCGCTCATTTTGCGTGTGTAGTAAGACCTGGATATCGGATCTCTGAGCGCGGCGAAGGCGGACAGGAACAGCGCCCGTTTGAGGCGTTTATCGCCCCGTCACGAGGGATGTTCCCCACGTATGGATGAGCCGGAGCGTCGGGTTACCGGCGCAAGGCCTGCATAAGCAGCAAAACGTGTGGCAGAGGCGAAGGCCCGACAGGCAACCTCTGTGAAGAGTCTGGCTGCGGTCCTGACTTCGACTACGGGCATGCTGGTCAGGACCGGGTAAAGAGGGTGATCAAGAACCCGTTGCTCTACCTCAAGAGTCACCTCGTCTCTTTGCTTACGCAGCGTGATGAGCTGGAGGGCCAGGCGTGGGAGAACAACGACAGCAGCATTCGTACCGGGGACGATGACGGTTTGCTGTGTCAGTGCCTGGGTGATATCTGCAGCAAGGCGTTTTCCCAAACGGGGCACGAGTTTGCAGAGCTGGGTTGCCAGTTTTTTCTCACCCAGTAAAGCGAGTTTTTTGGGTGAGGGATATCGCTGGAGAAGATCAAGTACTGCTGGATGAGCCAGTCGCGGGCCGAGAACGCGCTCCAGAGCCGGATGTATCTGGGTCAACAAGCCGCGGATGCGGTTGCTGGCCTGTGTTGTTTGTGCGGCAAGATCATCATCGAAGCCGCAAAGCATGGAGAGTTCGGCGATTTGTTCGTCGGCCAGTTTTAGAGAGCGAAGAGCATGAGGCAGAGTACGTGTAGCTTCGGCAATGATGGTCGCATCACGGGCATCGGTTTTGGCTTCACCGGAGTGCAAGTCGGCGATGCGTCGCATTGCCAGTCCAGGAAGGTATCCGACAAGATAAGGACGCCTTCAGAGCGGGCAACGGCGACGGGTAACGCCCCGATGGTGGCAGGCTGGTCAACGACCAGCAGTATCTGTCCATGCTGTTTCAGGTCAGATATCAGCGCTCTGAGTTTGTTTTCGTCGTTGGGTAATGCTCTGTCGAACAAACGTTTACCTGAACGATTAACGGCAACGGCGTGATGGGTGTCTTTACCTATATCAACGCCAATAAAGACCTGGATTGATTCGTAATTGCTGGATTCGGTCATTGTGTCTCCCTGTTTATACGGGTTAACCAGATAACCTTGGGGAGCAGGTACCGGTATCCACGTTACAGACGTTCCCGACATGATGTCTGACCTGCCCCCTATCAGCGGTTACCAGCACCCCACCAGACCCGGTGACATCACCCCCGGATCATGGACGACTGGGGGAAGTAATCATGCTGGGACTGGCTAACACCCCATTATAAGCAACTGTCTTGAACGATAAAATTATGGAGCTATATGATGGTACGAATCATCCCATCCTTCGTTCTTTCTGAGCATCGCATTCAGGATGGCCAGGCAGACGGCGGACAGCAGCATGAAGCAATTGCAGAACAAAACGCTCTGGTAATCGCACACCGAGCTGATTGATGTGAATTAGTGTTACCTGAACATGTCTATTGATTATGTTTATCGGCAGATCTTGGGGAATATTCTGCTGCAGGTTGAACGTATTGCGATTATTAACCCGTAGAACGACAACTCGCGACGTTATATATGGCGTAGGGGAATCAGTTGTTCATGAATGATGTGTTCCTGAAAAGCTGTTTGCGGTGAGTATTACCCTTCCGGTAATACCCCGTATTTTATCTGACGCCGGAAGTAAAGCTGACAGCCAGGAACGCGGATATCAGTAGGGTAGTCACTGCGAATACTGGCTTACTCAGTAATGTTACCATTAACGAGAACTGTGTTATAAAAGGAAACCAGTCTGCAAATCAGATTGAAGATGACCTAATGAAGTTGCACATAATGGAAAGTTTTTCCGCGGAATAGCAGTTATGCCAGTGGCACGGTAACTGTTACTGTTTATGATGTTCAGGGGGAGGCCGGCAGATTATCATTCCCCTTGTGTTGTTTCGTCCCACGAAACAGCAGAATTTCAATAACTCGAATCAGCAGTGGTACTGGTATTAAACCTGTAATCTTCAGGTGCTGAAAACGTGGGGATTTTTCAGAAAACGGCAATGGATGTCAGTAGGAGGGCTCATCGCTGATTGCGATGCCGGCGGGACACTGTCATATCTCCCTGACATTTAATGTGTTGTCGACCTGCACGAATACCGTTTCTGACGTAAGATGGCACTTTATCTCCTTTAAATATTGCTATAATACACATGTTCATTCGCCTGATGCGGTGAACTGCGTTTGAGGAAGCGTAAAGTTCTACTGTCCCTGAGTCCGTGGCATTATTGCTGCGGGCTTTTTTATTGGTGGAAAGGTATTACAGTTAAAATTTCTGGTGTGCATAAAGATGGCATGGGGGGGACAAAAAGCCAGATAGAACTGAAAGTAAAACGTACCACACCACCGAGGTGGTGGTAAACTCGGTGGCTCAGAAAATTCTGATAAATCTGGACGTTACAGCATGGATGTGGAGTATGACCAGTAGTGTGTTGTTCTATTTGCTCAAGGTTTTAGAGGCGGGGACCCTGTAGGGACGATGACTGAAGATGATGTTACTCCGGAAGCGCAGCTCCGATTTGATATGATGGTGGATCAGGTGTCGGTGTCGCTGACGGAGCCTTTCAGAGCGCAGCATAGGCAAAGACATCCGAAAATGCTGTCAACGACAGATGCAAAGTCAACAAACAGCGCCAAAGTGGCGGCTGCCTCACTGACAGACTCAGAAAATGCCGCAGCAGCAGTTAAAAATCAGAAAGCAACGTAAAAACGAGTGACACATTCGTCAGGAACAGCGAAATAAACGCAAAGGCTACAGCCAGCCTGTCAGGTGGTGTCATTAGCATCATCTCCTGAAGCCTCAAAATATGAGGAGATGTGGCAGGCGACGGAGACTAAAAAAGATGTAACGCTGCAGAATCCACAGCGGCCAAGGCTGAAAATTTGGTGAAGGGTATTTAAGTTCTGGAAAGCCCAGAGGGACCGAAAGGTGTTACGGGGCCGCAAGAGGCAAAAAGGGATGCAGGTCAACAGGGGCCTAAAGGCGATACTGTAGCCTCCGGGAAAGGCACTGAATTGCTTACTAAAACTCAGTGTACGGTTTATACGTCGTAAATGGTTGGGAAAAATGTACAGGACTTTTCTGTTATTGAAAGTCGTTCAAATTTTGTTGTTTTAGTCCAGGCAACAAACATACATAAGAGTAAACTGACAGCCGTATGTAACTATTAAGCCAGTATTGGTAACGTAGGTGCCCACTTTTTCAAACTGAAGTTCGCTCCAGAAATGGACGATGTCGTTGAAGGACTGGCGTTATCACCGAGTTCGGTGACTGCCCGGACGGTCACTTCTGAGAAAAGACATCTACACAGAATCTTAAACAGGCTCTGTATTTTTTGAGGCGATCATTCATCAGATGAATTTTTGTCAACAACAAGAATATAGGCCATTGATTATACTCCATTGACATTAACATCTTTAGGACACACAATGTTTTAATCAAGAAAAGAATACGATCACAGTTAGATATATACCCATGAATTTCGATTTTATGTTCTCTCCGACTATCTTGCTTACTCTTGCTGGTGGCATAATTATGCTTTTATTCTGTCTATTTTCTTTTCTGATCGACTTTAAGTTGACACGCCCGATCGTGTTTATGTGTGGGGTCGTCTTTATTGGTGTTGGTGTTCTAGGTCACATTACTTTTATAGAAATTCTAGAACATTGCAAAGAATTGGCTACATCTGGTAATGTATCGCGTGATGTACTATCGCGCCTTGAGCGTTACCACTTAATATTTACCTATATTCTTCCTTTCATATCAGGTGCAATTGGTACCAATGTTATTTCAGATGCTTTATTAAAACATCAGACTTATGAGCGTTCTTTCTCTTTTATTCAGTTTGTCAGAGATTGCGCGGAAATTTTTTTAGTTCTTATCGGGCTGGTTTTGGGCGTTTTTTTTATATTTTTCTTTGGCGTGTCTATATTAGTTGCATTCACGCGGAACCTTGTTTTTTTGTATTTCCCAAGAATTCAACGCTGGATTTATTTGAAAGTTTTAAAAATCAGTATGCTTATGAAGAATGTGTTTAGGTCAAAACCTAAGCGCAAATGATACTTAATTAATTGATTTTCATTATTCATTTCGCTGATTATGGATGGTTAATTTTTACTTGATTTTTGGGTTTGAAACCTGAGTCAAGTAAGAATGGATGATGTGTTATCTAAAAGGTTTAATAAAAACAATAAGTTTTTTAAAAACGATAACTTAATGTGGTGGTTAGTGGTGGTTATTACGGGATAATGCCACATTGTCGCCATTTGGTAACGTTGCCAGTGGATTGAAACGGAGCTATGTTTCCAGATGATTCGGTACTAGATGCTCATAACGCATAGTCATTTTTATATCGTGGTCTCCGAGAATTTTTGTAAGGCCTGGTTGTTTCCACTCAACATCATTAAGTACGCCGCAAACGTATGGCGTAGAACGTGTGTCAGTTAACCTCGAGGGAACACGATAGACGTTTTTTCCATCACGGATAAAGATTGAAAATAGCAGTCTGTGAAGAAACTGAACCCATCGAGCGCTATTCTCTCTTCATAAAGCTCTTTACTGATAGGGATCCTTCTGTTTATCTTCCCCTTCACGCCAAGATAGAGCAGAGCAGGGATGAGGTTGACGCGAATTATTCCCTGTTTGATTAAAATCTATTAGCTTATAACGGAATACTATTTTTGCAGGTGGGCACAATGGATTTGGTCTTTAAAGTTCTGGCTTCGTTGGGGGGCGGTCTTTTATTGCATCTGGCATAGTTATTTGGGGCGGGAAAGTTTATTTAGAGAGATATCAGTCGCGGCTAAACAAAAATATTGCTGAATTTCACTCACAAGTGAGTGCAACTAATGAAAGAGTAAAGGCTAAGTTAGACAATTCTGTTTATGTTACGAAAGCGCATTTTGATAAGGAGTTATCAGCATATAGTCTCATTTGGAATTCGATGTTTGAAACCAGAGAAAGCGTGCTTAAGCTGAGGACTGCGCTGGATCATTTTGACCTCAACGAACCATTTGAAGGCGAAAGTTTTTCAGGTGCATTTAATACTTTTGTTACAAGTGGTGAGTCGAACAAAACGTTCATCTCACCAGAGATTTATATAACCTTGGACCGTTTCCGGAAGGAATACCTTTCAGAGTCAAAATCGTTTCAGCATGGCGATCCAGAATTTGACAGCTAAAATTATTGGAAAGAGGCGGAGTTGAACCGTACAACCATCACCAAGCTTTTTGATGAGACATGTGATGCAATTCGAGACTGGATGCACATATTAACTGTGGTTACGTATGTTTCCAAAAAGTCTCGATGCCCTCTTTGGCGATTGTACATGTCATACCGCATGAATCCACATGATCGTTTGAGGAGCCTTTTAGCTGAGGCCCATCAGGAATGGCAGGCTTTTGCTTATGATATGCAGTCGCATGAAAACCACTACATAAAGCGCGCAGGCGTGTCAGGGATAAGAGGCGCGCTGGCAGTGCTATGTTAAAAATGTGACTTGTAAGATTATTCTTGATTTTCAGTTTGTTTTTGAAATGTCGTTTCGCTTAACATAACGAATAACAAGGCAAAATGAGATTAAAGAATGCTTCTACCCGTAAGCGTGACTTCATGCGGTGTATATCATCCTTACAAGTACTTAGGGGAACGAAATCCTCGTTGTGACGACATCTCTAGGCTCATGATGGATTTTAAGAATGAAGGACACCGTAATTATCAAAGAGCTATTAATCGTTTTTCTCAATTAGCTATCGAAACAGTTAGAGGATTGAGAATTCCAGGACGACCACACGAGTATTTTGTCGAGCATCCCTTTTCTATTGCTGTTGTACCTTCCCATACTGCTGGGCGAGTGTCACCAGCATTGATTGAGGTGGCTGAGCGTATAGTACGAGTTTATCGATGTGGAGATGTGAATTGTTGTCTGGAACGGTTTCGCAGTGTCCCGAGTGCCCATCGAGAAGGTGGAGATCGCTCAATTACTGGACATATGTCTACTATTAGAGTCATAGGTGGTAACCTGCATGGGCGAAATGTGTTATTACTGGATGATGTTAAGACGACAGGAGGAAGCCTGTCTGCTTGCTTCTATCTACTGGAATCTGCGGGTGCAGGAGTTATAATTCCACTGTCGTTATTAAAAACGGCAAACTATGAGGAGTAATGCTGTGCACTCTGAAGAATTGAAAAATACACTTGGTTTAGCTATTCAGATTGGTAAGTTAGCATCTGATCAAAGTGTATTGAAATTCTTTGAGCTTATTGATTTTGAAAAAGTTCGTGATTTGCGAGATTTAACACAAGTGGTTAATCAGTATGGAGTGTTGAAAGGAAATATATCTGAAACTGATTTTTTGATTGCTAGCGCAGAGCTTGAGAGTCATTATTCTCAAGGGGTGGAACCAGTTCCATATGGTTCAGAATATTATCCCTTAAGTTTAGTCTTTACACCAAATCCTCCTGCAATTTTGTATGTGAAGGGGGGGAAGCATATATTATCTGAGTTGCCCGGTGTAGCAATTGTCGGCTCTCGTGATACATCACCTGCCGGTGAAGAAATAACAAGGCGAATAACTAACCAAATTGTGGCTGCTGGATTTATTATTGTGAGTGGATTAGCTATAGGTACTGATGCGAATGCTCATAAGGCGGCATTACAGGCAAAAGGGAAAACTATCGCTGTTCTGGCTCATGGGCTTGAAAAAGCAAAGCCAAAGCAAAATAGCCGCCTTGCTCAAGAAATACTGGAGAAAGGTGGAGCGTGGGTTTCTGAATATCCTATTGGACGCCCGGCTCAAAAGCAGTCTTTTGTTCAAAGGAATAGAATACAGGTAGGATTATCAGTGGGATCAATTCTGATTGAAGCTGCATTGAATAGCGGCACTATGACTCAGGCAGAATTTGCAAATAAAGCAAATCGCCCTGTTTTTGCTGTTATACCACATTTACCTGATAATCCTTTGAATTTAAATTGCGAGGGAACATTAGACTTAGTAAGAAATAACATGGCTCGTCCGTTAAAAACTAAGCGAGATTATGAGAACGTTATTTCTATAATGAATGAGTCTCGTAAGAAATTGTTAGGACTTAAATACCCGCAAAAACAAAATACTTTAGATTTAATTTAAAAGCCTCATAAGAGGCTTTTTTAGATGCAATGATCTTCAAAATTTATTAGTTCATGGTTAAGTCACGTATTCAAGTCTTTTATTCTTTGTCTGAGTATTTTAGTCGTAAGTCCTTTTGATAATAGCTGCTAAACCGATTTGCTACAGTAGTTTTTCATTGAGATAAATATTAGATGCCAGTATGTTTATGCTAAATATTTAAGGTTGATGATTGAAGGTTAAAGGTTAAAACAAGAAAATGTCTCCTATCCTTACTATTTATCTTGCAAGCATAATACTAATTAGAGTCTTTTACAAAGTGATCCAACCAGTAATAACTATTTGTGGATTAATGCGAATCATTATGGAAACATCTTTTTACTCATTTGTAAACGGCAACCAAATATTATTTTATTATATGGCTGATGAATACAATACAGAATTCATCAGCCGAATGATGATTATTCCTTATCGGTCATTATAAAAATCATTGAAAGGAAAATATTTCAATGAGCTAGTCTTATATATTATCTATATGAGACAGTAATTTTCTGCTAACTATTTCGAATGTCTTAATTTCATCATCGGATAAAACTGACCAGATTTTCTCCAGATATAGACTTTTTATTCTGGTTACCCGTTGTAAAAACAAATCACCTTCCGGAGTTAAATGAATATATTTACTACGACGATCATTCCTGCTATCAACTCGTCTTATAAATCCTTTGGTAACTAAAGAATCGCTAATTCTGGTAACATTTGTTTTGCTGAATTGCAGCACATTACTGATGTCTGATGGAGACATACAGAAATTATCCGAAGTGGAAAGTAGAGACATTAGCATAAACATGGCATCATTGATTCCATGTTCAGCCATCAGACTATTTATATTATCCTGCATATTTTTATTTACTCGAATAGAGAGTTGAGTAAGGGTATGCTCTTTTACAGGATATTTATCATCTTTATGTTGTTGATATGCTATTATTTCATCAAGAAATTTGATGCTGTCCATTTCATGACCTCACTTACTTTAAGGATAACATAATAATATTGTTTTTTTCGTATTATCTGGTAAATAATCTTCCTGCTTTTTTACAACGGTTTATTCTTGCCTGGCACCAGGAAACATTCTCACCACGGGCATACGAATAAGCTTTTTCCCATTCATCAATAGCTTCGGCGTAATAACCTGATTTTTCAAGGCTTGCTGCATACTCAGCAAAGGATAAATATTTTTCTTTAGTATTCATTTATTATGACTTTATTTTAAATTATTCGACTTCAATCTTCTTTATCAAAATAGTTGCTGAATTGTCGATATGAATTTTTGTTGTATCACATGTAGGACATGTATTATGGTCATCGTTAATTTCAACATTTTTTTCACAAATAAAACACCAGGCATTCGCTCTTTTTTCTGAACAGCAAATGTTGCATTTTCTGCAAGGGTTCCTCTTGAAACAATATCAAGACAGAACATTAATGATTCAGTTTCTATACATGCAATATTTCCAACCTCAATCAAAACAAAACTGACTTTATTATATCCATAAATTAGTGAGTTATTTTCTAATTGCTCTATCATACTTTGTGCAATAGATAACTCGTGTATACAAACACCTTTTAAATAAATTGAACTTCAGCACAAGGGTCAAGTAATACTATATATTTATTCAGGAGGTCTCCTGGGCATTTTTTTAATGTATTAGATAAAAGACCATCTTCCGAAGTGAAATACGTTGTAGGCGATATGATTTTATAGTCAATCACGATTCCTTCATCAGATATTTTAGCCATATGTACAAGCCATCCTCTTGCTGTTTCAACTACACCAACTTTCCAGTCTATATAATTGAATCTGTTCCAGTGTAGTTGACTGTTTCTCTCCAGGGTTCGGGCCAGTAATATAATTCTTGAAAAGAAACGTAAAACAGCTTCATGCCTTGTTTTCATTTTCTCCAGATAGTTAGAGTATATAGCATACGACGAAACATCAATATCCATATTTTTCAGTAAAAATAATCCCGGACTGGAGATGGTTCTTACTTCAAGTTCAGGTTGTTTATGGAGTTCCTTGCACCATAAACTGGTTATTTCATTCTTTACCAGTAAAGAGTACTCCCAGTATTCAGGACCTTTATTCAGCCATTCTTCTGCTTGTTCATTGAAAAATAGTAATGAAGAAAGGGTTGCATATTCTCCATCTCTAAACATAAGCACCATATCAGATGAGCATTTTTTGTTGCTGAATATTGGGAACCATGAAAGCAGAGTATTTCTTATAATGTCCTTATATATTGTCTGTTTAAGCGGGTAAAAATCAGGGTAAGAATGATTGTTAAATATAATATTAGACGCAGTAACATGTGCTTCTGGACACATATTATAAATCCGTCTGATGGTATTGTTTACATCAATATGTTTAAGGCCTGTCAATAACCTTGAAACATTCATCTCCCTGTAGATGATACGACGATTATCGCTGTCTATACTTATTTTATTCAATATTCACTCCTTTGAGTCCAGTTTAAGAACCCCCTCTTTTGTTGTCTGGCAAACCGGGCAACACCAGTATTCAGGTAGATCGGTAAATGCGGTGCCAGCAGGAATTTGTGATAAGGAATCTCCGGCATCAGGATCGTAAACCCACCAACAGACTTTACATTCCATAGCACATTTATCTTTATTCATAACTATTGATCCACTTTAGTGTTTCATTTATTTCGTCATAAGAATGCTCAAGATCATCAACACTCGCCATTGCAATGTCCGGAACTAATGAACTACTTAATCCCAGAGAGGTTGCCGTCAGACTACAAAACTTAAGAAAACTACGTCGGGTTACCCCATTCATTCTCATGATCTGGTAAAAGGAATCGTTGTTTTTCATTATTTCCCCTGTAATTAATTATTTTTTATTTTTATATAATATGTAAAAGTTAATTACAGGTACAATAGCAAAAATAATACCCCAGCTTAATTATTTTGTAACTAAATGTTTATATTTTTAATGTATTTATAATATCGGCTTATGGTTTTTATATATTTTGCGTGTTTAATAATTATTCAGAAGAAAGAAGGGGAGTAAAGTGTTTTAAAAAAATCAATCATATAATTTATAGTTTCACTATGTTTTATATTGTTGTTTTTTTCTATTGATATGATTTCTTATGCAAACTGTTAGGATTGTTTATGTGTGTTGCTTGTGGTTGTAGTTTAGATAACCTGTACATCGAGGGGGATGAACATAACCCTCATTCCGCGTTTCGTAGCGCGCCATTTGCCCCGGCGGCACGCCCGA
>ULTB01017207.1_pt1 | contig 20069 bp, 15 predicted proteins | sample 1957251 | NCBI WGS metagenome assembly ULTB01 (sample SAMEA4835724, study PRJEB28245) | human gut metagenome | biome: gut microbiome; material: fecal sample | place: Denmark | collected 2008
GCGGATAACCAAAAACATAATTCCCCGAGGGTCATCCCAAAAGGGTTTATATAAAATCTTTTCAATATCATGGAGGATACGAAAATGTTCAGAAAGAAACTTTTGACTGCTCTGAGCCTTGTCCTTGTACTCTGCACGCTTGTGAGCATAGGCGTTCTCGGGCTTCAGGCTCTTGCTGCCGAGACTCTCGGCTCCATCAGCGGCGGTCATTCGCAGACTCACACTGCGGGCGACTCTCTGGCAGCCATTCAGCAGCAGAATGCCGAGTGGGCTGTCCGTCGGTTCCTCGATCAGTGCGCCACGCCGCTTGACGGCTCAAACGGCACCCCCGATCTTTGTATACCCGGTCTCAGCAAAACGGATAACATGATTCCGCAGGGCATGACCTACTACAAGGCAAAGAATTGGGTGCTGATCGCGTCATATAAAAACGGCGGCGGCTCACCGAGCGTTATTTATGCGCTTAGCCTCGAGACCGGCAGGTTTGTCGCTCAGTTCAATCTTTATAATAATGATAAATCCGCCTGTACGGCTCACGTCGGCGGTATTGCGGCTTCCAACTTCAACCTCTACATAGCCGATAAGAATAACTCCATCAGCTATGTTCCGCTGTCGGAGCTGAATGTTGCCGAGGGTACCCTCAAGGATATCTATATTCAGGGTACTGTTGACCTTGCCGAGCTGAGCAGCGCCAACACCTCGTTCTGCTCGCTTGATAACGGTATTCTTTGGACGGGTAACTTCTACCATACTGAGGGCGGTTACAATACCCCCGCAAACGCCGTTTATAACAGCATGATGTTCGGTTACGCTCTCCAGGGCGCTAACTCACAGACCGAGTGGAACGCTTTCGCGACCGGCTCGATCACGGGCGACGCTTCCGCCTCCTCAAATTCCGACTGTGCGGGTTACCCCACCTATACGTTAGCTATCCCCAACACCATCACCAAGATCCAGTGCGCCCTCGTCTCAAAGGGCAGGGTATATATGGGCACCTCTTACGGCAGAAAGAGTGCCTGCGACCTCTATATCGCCGACATCGACTTGACCAAGAAGGGCAACACCACCGTTACAATAGCGGGCCATCAGACCGATGCTTATCTGCTCTCGAATTACAGGACCTTCAACAACCACCTCTACATGAACGAGGGTATGTTCATGCTGAATAATGAGATCTATATCCTCACCGAGTCGGCGGCGTTTAAATATTACGGCGAATCCCCGACAAATAAGTGCACCTACCCGACCGACGTTATCTGGAAGCTCGACCCCTACGCTCTCATGGGCGAGGTCGCGCCCGATGATTCAGGAATTACCTCCTATTACACAAAGGTTTACAACTGGGATGAAATAGGCGTCGAGGACGAATACATCATCGTCTTTAAATCAAGAGCTGTCGAGAACGGCAATAATATTCTCTATGCCCTTGACGCCAACGGCGGCTACGCCGGCAACCCGCTCCCGAAATACACCGTCAGAGCGAATGCGGGTCAGGGCGCTACCGGCGACTCGATGGGTATGATAGGCAAAAAACTATCCAATTATACCTTCACCAACGGCGATAAGAAGCTCGTGCTCAATAACCCCGATGACGACGATGTTGAGTCGATGCGTTGGTCGATCGAAAAGGTTGACGATAAAACCAATGCTGTTCGTATTACTTCAAATGACAGCTACTTTGCAAACGCTCCGTTCCTTTACTACGGCTCCCGTCTGGTATATATGACCCTTGGCGGCAACGAGCAGTTCGCAAATGTTTATCTTGCCCCCACGGGCAGCAGTGACGGCTCCTTCCAGCTCTACTATAAAGGCTCTAAGGAGTATTATATGTTCTGCAACGACGGCACCATCTCCGACGGCCTTGAATCCTACAGCAGATACTACGCCGAGAACGATGTCAAAGAGCGTGATGCTGATAAGAGCACCACAAGGAACGAGGATCACACCAGCAGCGTCTATTACGGTCAGACCGAGCAGGCGGGCACCTTCCATATGGACGGTACTTACAGCCGCTCCTGCGACTATCATTCAGGTAACAAGATTGGCTACCATCCCAATAAAGAGAGCAGCAGCAATAAGGTTCTCGGCACGGCGGTAGGCGATTCCTATACATATTTCTATATATATAGGCGTATAATCCAGACCGAGGGCTCGCAGGGCAAGAGCAACCTCTTCACCGGCAAGAAGGCATATGCGTCTGCCGACGGCACCTATACCATCGACCTGCAGTCATACGCCACCGGCACCACTCAGTCCGCTATCAGCGATAAGGGTGTGCCCCTTGACGTTGTTTTAGTTACGGATCTTTCGGCTTCCATGTCGGAAACTGGCAATAATCGTGATTGTATAAATTATGATAAGCATTATAGACTTTCATATGATAGCTCTTCCGGGATGTATTATAAACTCGGAGACACTTATTATCCTGTCCAACGGGGGTCATATGATACTTATGCGTATAATCCTCATGTAGGCGAGCTATCGTATAATAGCGATCCAGTCGGCAACAAATATTTGTTTAAACATACTGACGGAAATTATTATAATATTCGTAGAGGTACATTAGATAAATATGTCTTTCCGTCAATAAGGTATTGCTATTATCTCTTTTATGAAGTTGATGGTAAAAGCTATTTACTCTATAATTTGAAAAATGACTGCCCGGATTATGGAAATGGCTGTACGGGTGTGCATGCATGTGCAAACTCAGAGTTGACTTTTGAGAATCTTTATAGTAATTCGTCGAGTCCGATACATAACTGCTATAAAGCAAGTAAAGGCGATGCTGCTTGGAAAGGAACTTACTACACCTACGACAAAACCACTCACTACTACCTCTATTTTGAGGCAAACGGTAAGACATATTACCTTGACGGCTTGAATGCTGTTGACGAAAGACCTTCGCAGTATACAAGCTCAAGCGAGTATATATATACCGGTGTGTATTATACAAAGACCGATGTTACTCGCCTTACAGCCACCACAAAGGCGGCCAGAGAATTTTTAGCCGATCTTAAGGTTGATGCCGGTAAATACAATGTTGACCACAGAGTTGCCGTTGTTGAGTTCGGTAACGATGATTCAAGTGCACGTCCCACTATTGCTCAGGTTGGTGAGGCTTTTGATATCACAACTGCCAACTGGGTCAGAACAGGTATATGGCAGAAGGCAAACGATACAGGTGCCGGCGATTTTACAAAACAAGATCCGAATACTATAAGTGCTGATGCCTATGCAAGTGCTTTATACTCTGTAAACGATTCTACGTTGGAAAAAGCTATTGATAAAATGGATACGCAACGTGGTAACTATGTGTGCGCTGCTCCTAATCATGGCCTCAATATGGCATATGAGATTCTGAATAATTCTTCTGCCAAAGCAGAGTATGCTGCCGGCACCCGTAAAGCGATAGTTGTGTTTATATCTGATGGTGTTCCTGGAAATCCGGAAAAATCTGATAACCCGAACATTGCTTATATTTACGCTAATGGCGCTATTGAAGCATCTGCAAAAATCAAAGCACTTGGTTCAGTAGATATCTATAGTATCTATATCGGAACCGAAAGTATGGATAAATTCAGCGTAGATAACTACATGGAAGGTGTTTCATCCAACTACCCCAACGCAACGGGATATCCCGGCTACAACAATAAAGTTCTTGGCGAAAAGAACCTCGACGGCAACTTCTACTCAAGGATCACCAGCGGCGGCGACCTTTCAAAGCTGCTTGGGAGCATAGCTTATGAGGCCATAGCTTCGGGCACTGCGGTCAAGCTTAACAGCACCGCCGTGCTCAAGGATGTTCTCTCCGACAGCTTTGCATTCCCGTCAGATCTCTCACAGCTCAAGGTCACGATTCAGACTCAGGAGCTCTCCTACAATACGGCAAACAAGCTCGTTGAGGGTGCGATAGTCAATAACCCTGCAGGCGTCACCTATGAGATAGTCGGCAACGAGATAAATGTCACCGGCTTCGACTACACCACAAACTTTGTTGCGCCCGACCACCCCGGTAAGCGCCTTATCGTTAAGATCGAAGGCATTTTGCCCACAAGGGACATCGTCGGCTACAATATAGACACCAACGATAACGAGCGCTCGGGTATCTATGAGCATCCCGACGCCTCCGTCCCGATGGAGAATCTGACCAAGGATGAGGTCACGCGCCTGCTGCCCGCCCCCGAGACGAGCGTGCCGGAGCATAACTACATCTTTGACTTCGGCTCGGTAATGCCCATCACCGATAACTCAGGCGAGCTGCTTGCGGTCTCAAACTCTCCGGCGAAGCTTTCCGCCACGGCTTACCCGCTTGAGACTTCCAACACGGCGGGAGCCTCCGCTAAGATAGACACCGCCGCAAACGGCCTTGACCTCACCATGGGCATGACGAACTCCTATATCTATGCTTTCATCAAGACCGGTCATGACTCCTATGAGTGGACGAGAGTTAATCTGATCCCCGCGTCCAACGTATATTTCGAGGAGACTTCACTCTCACCCGTAACAGGCACAGGCACCGCTTGGGCTTCGACCGCCGCCGCTTCCGCGGCTGCTCAGTCGCCCTCAGGCAACTACGACCTTTACGGCTTTGATGCTTCCTATAACTTCAACGACGGCAAGCTCTTCTCGGGCAATGCAGCTCTCAAGACTACCGTCAACTCCGGCAGCAAGACCTCCGATAAGGTCAAGTTCACCTTCACCGGCGAGAGCTTCGACCTCATCTCCGCCTGCGGCCCGCAGACCGGCGTTCTTGCAGTCAAGGTCACGAATTCCGCAACCGGAGCGACTAAATATTATGTTGTCGACACATACTATACCGACGCTAACTACCTCGTTGACGGCCTTGCCCGTCAGGTGCCCGTAATGACCTTCAGAGGCGACTGCGGCACTTATAACGTAGAGGTTTCCGGCGTATATCTCAACAGCGCAGGCGCAGTCAAGAACAGCGGCGCCAAGGCTGCTCCCTCGGCTCTCTCGGCGGTCGATCGCTCCGTGCTCAACGCTCTTGCAGAGCTTGGCTACGACGATGTCAGCGCCTCCGAGGTCGAGAAGATCTGGATGGACGACGGCTCCGTTCTCAATGATAAGGTGCCCGTCGCTTACTCCGCCCCCGCAAAGGCTCCCGCAGCTAATGCTGATGGGACCTCCGCCGATGTTTCGCTCGACGTTTATATCGACGCAGTCCGTATCTACAAGCCCTACGGCAATAACGACCCCGCCTCCTACATCGAAGGCGAAAAGAACGCGAGATACATCAATGTACTCGGCAACCTCAAGTCAGGCGGAATGACCGGCTCCAACGACGGCAAGATAGCCTATGTTGAGGGCGGCAGCTATGACAGCCTTGGATTCGCCGATTACAACAATTATCAGTTCGGCGGCCCGCACAACGAGGTCTATCTCAACAAGGTGACCGACGGCGCTGTTACCGGCCTCAGCTTCACTCTCGGCAACTTCGACAAGACGAAGTCGCAGGTAATGCTTTCTCTGCGCTATGTCCAGAAGAACGGCGCGGCAAACGGCAGCGAGTGCAAGATCAACAATGCGATAATCAGGATCAACTCCGCCACCGAGATGTATTACGATATCACCGAGTATGTCAATGACGACGGCACCGTTACAATTCAGAATCTCGGCGACAACCTCCTTGCGGTCGGCTATATCAAGCTTGCGGATGCCAAGGTCTCCGTTGATGATTCCGCACTCGCAAAAGCGCAGAGAGCGATGGCTCAGCCCGGTGTTGAGACCGATGTCCTTGCGAGATTTATTCCTGTCGCAGAGAACGACGCTGAGGAACCCGACAATGTCGAGCGCCCGCTCGGAGCAGAGCTCATCACCGTGAACGGCGCAAACAACGACAACGACGGCATCGTATTTGATTTCCTTGACACGGTTCTCGGCTCGATATCTGCAATGTTCAAGAAGATAACTTCTTTCCTTGCAAATATCTTCGGCTTTTTTCGCTAATTGATGAGTCGTATTCTTGGAGGTAAAAATAGAAATGAAAAACTCTTATATTAAACCCGATTTCAGCCTTGCTCCTATCGCGCTCGCTGCCGGCCCCGGCAGCGCCTGCGCGGCGGATCTGGATACTGTCGCATCAGTTTTCGGCATTGATGCCGACGCTCTGAAGAGCCCCACCGCATTTGCGGCGAGCGAGGGCTGCGCGACGCCCTTTGACATCGAGTATTTCTGCAAATTCTCGTCCGTCAGCTTTGCAGGCTCCACCTCGGTATTCGGCTCATAAGAGGTGCAGGGATGGAAAGCTACAAAGTGAAGCCCGGCTATGTCCTGCGCGAGATCGCGGAGGAGTATCTGGCCGTGCCCGTCGGCACGGGAGGGGAGATAGTTATCCTCAACCCCGTCAGTAAGCTCCTGTGGGAGCGTATGCAGGCGCCGCAGACTCTTGACGAGCTGACCGCCGCCGTGACCGACGAGTACGAGGTCGACCCCGCCGAGGCTCGTAACGATATCCTTGCATTCCTCACAAATCTCAAAAACAGCAATCTGCTTGCTGAATAAAAAAGAGATCCCTCTCTGTGGAAACACAGGGAGGGATTTTTCGTTTATCATAAAAGTTAGTATTTAATCGAATAACTGTTTTCGCAAGCAAGTGCAAATTTAACATCAAGATTGCTGCCTGCTACCTTAACGCCGAGGTTAAGCACATCGGTATTTGTAAAAACTATTTTTGTTATGTTGCCCGTTGCTTTGTCAACGGTGCATTGAATTTTGCCGTTAATCCCGTTTATCTTTACGGATTCGAATTTTGTGCCCGGAACACTGATATCCTTGAATGTCTAGGCGGAAACGGTGCTAAAAACTCCTGCATATCCTGTGCCCTTTTTGGGGCTGGTGATTTTGTCATTGTAAAGGGTTATGGTGATATCGTAGGTCGTTCCGTTGTCCTTGAGCACGGCGCTTTTAACCATGTCCGCTGTCAGATGCGAGGTATAATTCTCACCGCTGACGGGGAAATACGCCGTTATTTCCTCTTTTGTGGTAAAGTATGCAGGTTCATCTGAGCCCTTGACGAACTTTTCTATTGCCCACTTGCCGAGGCTCTCGATTGCCGACGGAAGCTGAAGATATTCGGGCAGGCTCTTCATTTTTGAATAATTGCGGGTTATGGATTTTGCATTTGACTTGATTTTGTTTGCCGCCGTGTTGTAAATATCAACTATTTCGGCGGTGGTTTTGGCTGCGGGTTCGGCAGCGACGGCATTTTCACTGGCAGCTTCGGTTGCATCAGAAGGTGTCTGGGCGTTCTGCGAAGGCGCAAGCGAATTATCGACGATCGCGGCAGTTGTGTTTTCACTTTTATCGGGCGCAAATGCATCCTCCGATGCTGAGGAGGGGACGGCAGAATCAGCCGCTTTGATGATTGCGTCGCTTATCTTGCCTGCAGAGCTGTTAAGAGTTGCGGCAATTATAATTACGCAGACAAATGCCGCGACTGATGATATCCAAGTCCTTTTGACTTGCGGTGACATCGGCGTTTTTTCTTTTTTGGTTCTTTCTTTTTTCATGTTAAGCCTCCTGAATTTCAAATTTATGGTTTCCTGCCGCTACAGCTTCTGCCGTGCCGTTTGGCAGGATAATCTCCGCGGTGCAGTTTGACGGCACTGAAATCTCAAATACTGTTTTGCCGCTCTCTCTTTTCCAGCCGCTTTTTACTACACCGTAAACGCTTTTATAGGTCGCATCTGCGAATGTGAAATGACCGCCGACGAGAGGCTTTATAAGGAACCTGTTGCCGCTTCTGATGTTGATACCGCACATTCCTCTGAACAGCCATTCGCATACGGCGCCTTTTGAATAGTGATTCAGCGAGGCGATACCTCCCTGTGCAGCGGTGCCCTCCCATGATTCCCAAATCGTCGTTGCACCCGATTCAGCCATAAAGAGCCATCCCGGCATCCGTTCATTTTCAAGCAATCGATAAGCGTATTCAACATTGATATCCGACAACACATCAAGTATAAGCGGCGTAGACAGGAAACCGGTTCCAAGCCGCCAGCCGTAGTTGTCAAGCGTTTTCACAAGCCGCTTTTCGGCGTATTCCTTCAGATTGCCGTCGATCAGCTTCATATAAAGCGGTCGGACGAGCTTTGCCTGCCTGTCAGTGTTAAGGGAATAGCCCTCGTGAGTGATTAGCTCCCTGTATGCCTCGGCACATCCGTCAGAATATTTCTTAAACAGCCGCACATTTTTTTCATCGTTCATATAATCTGCTATTTCGCACATAAGGCCGAGAACATATGATGTATACGCCGTTGACTCCTCGGGATTCGGCAGCACCGTGTTTTTCCAATCGTTCGGGAAAACATCCCTCGGCTCGGCCCATTCACCGTAGGACTGACCGAAATTTACAAGATACTTTTTGTTTTTAAGATTTACACGTCGCCTCAGCGGTGTCCATTTGCCGCAGCGGGAGATCATAAAGTCTGCATACTTTACCATTCCGTCATAGAATTCACGGATAAGGCAGTCGTCATTGTAGATCTTCCAGAAGCGGTACGGGATCAGAACGCCCGCATCAGCCCAGCCTACAGAGCCGTTCAGCCACGACATATAGAAATCAACGCCGCCGTATGGTGCGATTTGCGGCAGCTTGCCGCTCGGCTTCTGCCAATCGTAAACATCACGCATATATTTTTCGGCGAATGTCGGATAGTCGAAAAGGTATGCGGCAGTCTCAAAAAAAATTTGTGCGTCACCCGTCCAGCCGTGACGCTCCCTCGTCGGGCAGTCGGTCGGCAGGTCGGTGCTGTTGCTTTTGGTTGACCACTTTGTTGCCTTAACAAATTTGTTGAGCAGCTCGTTTGAGCTGTCAAAAAAGCCGACCTCCTCCATGTCGGAGTACACGGCAATTGCCGTGAAATCCTCGGCGTTAACCTCAATATCCGTGTCTATTTCCATGTATTTAAAGCCGAAAGTTGCAAAGCTTGTTTTATATTCGTTTATGCCGTCTTTACAGGTGTACTCAACCTTTTGGAGGGGCGTGGTTATCTTTTTGCTTGTGCATTGAATGTTCTTTAATGTCAGCTCTCCGCTTTCATCAAGCATTTCGCCGAATCTGAGCGTCAGCTTCTGCCCAGCCGCTGCGCTTATTTTGAACGAAACATAGCCTGCCATATTTTGACTGAAATCGATAATTCGCCTGCCGGACGGAGCGACGGTCATTTTGCCTTTAAAGGTCTCCTTTTCCGCTATAGGCACATTGTTTGAAGCGGTCGGTATAACAGCGTGAGAGGTGACTTTTGCTCTGCCAGCATAGCTCGGCGCTCGCCTTGCATCAATGATTTCGCCGTCCTTGTTGTCCGCAAAACGTATCGGCCCGTCGTTTGACCAAAGCCAGCTTTCATCTGTAACGATGACATCGGTTTTACCGCTTTCATATGTTATTTCAAGTTGAGCCAGGATTTTTGTTTCAAAACCGAATTGCTTCTTAAGCCCCCAGGCGCCGGTCGATCCTCGATACCAGCCGTCGGCAAGGTCGATGGTCAGCACATTACTTTCTTTTACAAGCTCTGTAACGTCATAGGTCTGGTACTGTACTCGTTTCCCGTAATCGGTTATGCCGGGAGCAAGCGGCGTTGAGATTTTTTTACCGTTCAGGTATGCGGAGTATATCCCGCAGGCGGTTGCGTATAGCCGCGCCGCTCTGATATTGCCGTCGGTACGGAAATCTTTTCTAAAGCAATCGACAGGGAAACGCTTCTCGGGTCTCTTGAAGCTCTCTATCAGGTAATTAATTCCCGATGCCAAAAAGGAGCTTTCGATTCTCTTTTTTCTCGCATAACCCTCCTTATCGACCTCATAATTGCCGGTTATCCACTTCGCCGACCAGCTCCTGATGCCGTATTCAAAGAATGCTTCCTCGCTCCATTCGCTCTCGGCGTCATTCTCATCCCACAGCTTGATTTTGAAATTGACTCTTTTACCTTTCTCAAATTTTACAGGCAAGCGGCATCTCATTTCATTTGATTTGACCTTGCCGCTGTCCCAACCATCGGCGACGATCCTGTAGGCGGTCTGTGCCGTGCCGCCTTCGCAATTCCACATTACCCGCGGCTCGTCAATGTCTGTTCCGAGTGGATTTTTGAGATATTCGGTCTTGATATTAATTGCTTTCATCTGCTTTTCCCTCCTTTTTCCTCTTTTTGATTTCTGCCTGTTTATTTCCGATATCCTTCTCAACATTTAAGAAGAGAAGCAGCGCAAAAAGCACAATGCCCGTAAAGGTTTCAAGCCCGACAAAGAAGAAGGTCATCGTATTTTTGGCCATTGCGGTCTGCTCGGCGGCGACGGTAACACCGTTTACAAGCGAGGGCGCAACATAGCCGTTTTTAGCGAGCATCATGTTGAAAAGCCCTGTGACGATTCCGACGCTTGAGACGGCAATAATGTTGTAAACCGACATTGCGATGCCGTCGCAGCGGAATTCGTTTTTCCATTCAAGGTGATCGAGCACATCGGCGAACAGCGCCATGAAAACATATGAGCAGGGGAGGCCGCCTATGTTTTTGATGAATTGGCCGACAAGCACAACTATCATATTTGTCGGGAACATCCAGCATATTGCGCTGCCGAGCGCATAGAGAATGAAGCCGGCGGCGGTAAGGTTTCTTTTGCCGAATTTCTTTGCAAGCGGCCAGACCGCAAAAATACCTATTCCCATCGGAATACCGCCGATAACGGAAATCAGCATCTGCGTTTTGCCGTCGTTGTAGGAGCCTAAAACATAGTTGCAGTAGTAAACAAGGCTCAGATTCTTGAACTGAGTACCGATAGTGTAAATTAGGAAGTATGCGAGAATAATTATCATGTATTTATCTGTAAAGATCGCCTTGAGCAGTTTTTTATAAGGTGTTTTTTCGCCCTCGACATTTCCCTCATCCTCAAGAGTGACCCTCTCCTTTGTATAATAGTATTCAAGAAGAGTGAGAGGCAGCGCGAGAGCCGAGAGAAAGCCCATGACAAATATCCATTTGGTCTTGTCAACACCGAGAGCAGGCATTATGACCATCGGGAATACAAGTGCCACAAGTATTCCGCTCATCATAATTGTCGATATCTGATTGAATACCGAGAGCGAGCCTCTCTGCTCGGTGTTTCTTGTGGAGAGAGGCACCATCAGATTGTGGCTCATATTAAAGATTGTATAAGCGAACGAATAGAAAAGATTGTATGAGAGGGCGACCCAGATTATCTGCAAGGTCTGATTGCCCGAGGGCACGACAAAGAGCAGTATACCCGTAATTGTCAGCAGCGGCGCCGAAAGCAGGAGCCACGGCCTCGCTTTGCCTTGTTTTGTGTGAGTGCGGTCGATTATGTAGCCCATAATGACGTTGGTTATTGCATCGATAATCTTTGATATTATCGGAAAAATGGCAAGAAACGCTCCGCCCCACACGGAAGTCAGCTTCAGTACATCAGTGTAGTAGACGTTTAGATATGTGCCGAGAACGGCGTTGAGCAGCAGCGCGCCTGCAGGACCGACGAGATAGCCGAGCCACTTTTCTTTTCCCGTGACCTCGGGTGAAGTCAGTCGGGAATTGAAGGCTCTTTTTTCAACAAATTTGTTTACCATGTAATTACCTCCGCTGATTCTCTTGACTTTTGAAAGTCTTTATATTACACTGTCATTATAGCTACATCGTGTCGGATTAACAATCATCAGTTTGATTAATAATTGATATAAAACCGACATAATCGTCAATAGTGAGGGGATTATATAATGAATACTAAAAATAATCAGCGCACGCGCTTATCAAAGATGCTCTTCAAAAATGCTCTTATGGATCTGCTGAAGGAGCGGGGGAGCGTTGAAAAGATCTCCGTGCGTGAGCTTTGCGGCAGAGCTGAGCTGAACAGGTCAACTTTTTACGCACACTACAGTGAGCCGAAAGATGTCCTGAATGAAATTGAAGCGGAGCTGCTTGAAGCGACCGAGGAGCATCTTGAGCAGATAGGCAGAGAGAATGATATCGGAGCGCATAAATACATCCTGTCGTTTTTGAGATTTATAAAGGAAAATGATAAGCAATTTCGTACACTGCTGATTGACTCGGCGGATCCGGAATTCCGCTCGAAATTCATGCAGCATTCGATAGTTCAGTTCATCACAAACCTGCAAATTGATCTGCCGCAAGAGCTTGAGCAGTATATTTTTTCATATATCCTCAACGGCAGCACCGGCATAATAATTCAATGGATACGCTCGGATTATGCGACGGATGAGAGGCTGATAGTGAATCTGCTCTTTTCAATCAATCAAAGCTCCCTCGTGAATCTTGACATATAAAACTAAGAAATGGATTAAAAAGAAAAATCACCGCGAACGATAACGTCCGCGGCGATTATGGTGCGGGTAACAGGGGTCGAACCTGCACACCTTGCGGCGCAAGATCCTAAATCTTGTGCGTCTGCCAATTCCGCCATACCCGCATTAATATTTTACATTATATTACATATTATCACAGGGTGCATTTATTGTCAAGGAAAAACGCCCCTTAATTTATTGATTTTCTCCTTGAAAAACAGACTGCATTATGTTAAACTTTATTTGTGTAGCTGCCGACAGGCAGTATCAAAATGATTTTTGTTAGGAGCGAGCTTATGTTATCTAGAACCCCTCCGATGGGCTTTAACACCTGGAATACCTTTGGCGAGAATATCAACGAGAGCGTTATCAAAGAGACCGCCGACGCAATGGTCGAGAAAGGTCTGCTTGAGGCAGGGTATAATTACCTCGTCATCGACGACTGCTGGAGTGAGAGGGAGAGAGACCCCGAGACCGGCAAAATAGTCCCCGATAAGATCAAATTCCCCAACGGAATGAAAGCGGTCAGCGACTATGTTCACTCCAAAGGGCTTAAATTCGGCATGTATTCCTGCGCCGGCACCCGTACATGCGCCGATTACCCCGGCAGCTTTGACCATGAGTTCCTTGATGCCCGCACCTTTGCTGAATACGGCGCGGATTTCCTTAAATATGACTTCTGCTATAAGCCGAATGTCGCTAACGGTCCGCTTCTTTACAGAAAGATGGGCATGGCGCTCAAGGCGAGCGGCAGGGAGATCCTTTTTTCCGCCTGCAACTGGGGCAACGATGAGGTCAACACATGGATTCGTTCCGCAGGCGCTCATATGTATCGCTCCACAGGCGATATCAACGATTCTTTCCCCTCGATGAGAGATATTTCGCTCAGCCAGGTCGACAACCTCGCTTATTCCGCACCGGGCTGCTTCAACGATATTGATATGCTCACCATCGGTATGTACGGCGAGGGTAATGTCGGCTCCTCGGGCTGCACCGATATAGACTATAAAACCCAGTTTGCCGTTTGGTGTATGTTCAGCGCCCCACTCATGCTCGGCGGCGATATCAGAAATCTGAATGATAAAATGCTTGAGCTTGTCAAGAATAAAGACCTCATCAGGATAAATCAGGATGAGGAGGGGAGACCCGCATTCTGCACCACCGGCTCCCGCGAAGCAAAGTCGTTTGTCAAGCTGCTTTCGGATAATGAGATAGCTGTGCTGCTTGTCAATTTCGGCGAGAGCGACGCCCATGTTGAATTCTATTTTGAGAATATCGGCATTCCCGCTGCCTCCGGCTACGGTCTTGAGATGAGGGACGTATTCACAGGCAAAAATCTCGGCGTCAAGAAGGAATTTATGCGCCGCAAGATCGCCGCTCACGACTGCGAATGCTACATTTGCAAGCTGGCGAAGTGACATGGAATACTGTATTTCGTGTGAAAAAGAGCTGACCAACGACGATATCGGTTTCCATAAGAAAATGGTCAACCGAGGCGCCGAGGAATTCATGTGCATAAGCTGCCTTTGTAAGTATTTCGGTTTAACGGAGGAAAAGGCGCATGAAATGATTGAGAATTTCAAAAAAATGGGCTGCACTCTGTTTTGTTGATATCGGTATTTATAGAAAGGTGATATTATGTCTGTTTGCAAAGTTATATCCCATAGGGGCGCCAATAAGCAGGCGCCGCAAAATACCATTCCCGCTTTTGAGAAGTCGCTTGAGATAGGCGTTGACGGCTTTGAGACCGACGTGCATATGTCAAGGGACGGCGTGCCGGTCATTTGCCATAACTACACAATCGACGAGACTTCAAACGGCATCGGCGCTATCTCCGACATGACTCTGGAGCAGCTGCGCTCTTATGATTTCGGCTCATACTTCCATGACGAATTCAGGGGCACCAAGCTCCCGACTCTCGATGAATTTCTCACCCTATGTGCGACGGCGGATATCGAGATAATGAATATCGAGCTTAAAACTCCTCTCAGCGGCGAAAAGGGGATAGTCAAAGAAACCCTTGCCGCAGTTAAGGAGCACGGACTCTTTGATAAGCTGCTTATTTCGAGCTTCAGCCCCGAGCTTCTTGTGGAGTGTAAGAGGCTTGACCCCGCGTGCAAGACGGGCTTCCTCTACAGCCCCGACAGGAAGATCACCTATAAGAAGATGCTCTTCGGCTATGTTGAATTCGCCAAGGAGATAGGCGCGGAATATCTGCACCCGCATTTCAGCCTTGTCAACAAGTATTATGTTAAAAAGCTCCATGACAACGGGATAGGTATCAATGTCTGGACCGTCGACGGCGACGGCATCGCCAAGAGAATGCTTGACTGCGGCGTTGATGGAATTATCACCAACGTCCCCGATATGATAAATGCTCTTGTAGAGCGGTATTGATTTATATTCGGCGTGCTTTGGCTCGCCGAATTTTTTTGAAGTTTTGCCATCTTAATGTTGAAAAACGTCCGCCTTTGTGATATAATGCGCTATGGTCTTAATTAAGGTGGTGGAGTATGGCAATTTATTATTCCCGCAGCGCAAGGGAGACCGAGAATATCGGTTTTTCGCTTGCAAAGACTGTGGAGGTCGGCTCGGTCGTGGCGCTTTTCGGCGAGCTTGGAGCCGGCAAGACGGCGTTTGTGCGAGGCTTCGCCCGTGGAATGGGCATTGACGCCGAGGTCACAAGCCCCACTTTTGCGCTTGTCAACGAGTACCGTTCGGGCAAAAAAGCGCTTTGCCATTTTGATATGTACCGTATAACGGGCTGGGACGATCTTTACTCCACGGGGTATTTTGACTACCTTGATGCGGGGGCGACCCTCATCATCGAGTGGAGCGAGAATATCGAAGCCATTCTCCCACAGGATTGCGTTCGGGTCACTATCACCAAATGCGACGACCCCGATGAACGCCAAATCGAAATAATCGGAGCTGAAATTCTTGAAAATATTAGCGATTGATTCCTCTGCAAAGACCGCGAGCGTCGCCGTGACCGAGGGGGGCAGGCTGATAAGCGAATGCTTTGTCAACGCCGCTTTGACCCACAGCCGCACGCTGATGCCAATGGTCGATAATGCGCTGACCCAGGCGGATATGAGCTTCGCCGATATAGATGCCCTGAGCGTCAACGTCGGTCCGGGCTCATTCACGGGTATAAGGATAGGTGTTGCCGCCGTCAAGGGGCTTGCCCTCAGTGGCGATAAACCCTGTGCGGGCGTCTCTACTCTGCTCTCAGCCGCTTATAATTTTGCCGATGACGATAGCCTTGTCTGCGTCGCTATGGACGCTCGCTGCAATCAGGTCTATACCGCTCTTTTTGAGTGCTCGGGCGGCAAGGTTGCGCGTATTTGTGAGGATAAAGCGGTGCCTATAGCCGAGCTTGAAACCGACCTTGCGTGCTATGACAAAAAGATATATCTTGCAGGCGACGGCGCCGAGCTTTGCTTTGCAGCATTCGGCGGCAGGCTTCCCGCCGTTCATCTCGCCGCAGAGAACAGAAGATATCAGCGCGCTTACGGCGTTGCCGCGGCCGCTGAGGATAATAAAGAGCTGTTTTGCCCTGCTTCGGAGCTTGTTCCGGTCTATCTCAGACCGCCGCAGGCAGAGCGTGAGCTTAAATTGAGAAAGGGAGTAAACACATGATAGCTTTAGGTTGCGACCATGCAGGTCTTGAGCTTAAAAACATCATCAAGGATCATCTTGATATGAGGAAAATCGAGTATAAGGATTTCGGCACTTATACGCCTGAATCCACCGATTACGCCGTCTACGCCGAGCTTGCGGCAAAGGCCGTAGCGAGCGGCGAATGCAGCCTCGGTCTGCTTTTCTGCGGCACGGGCGTCGGCATTTCCATGGCGGCGAACAAGGTCAGAGGCATCAGAGCGGCTTGCTGCTCGGACGCATTCTCAGCCGAGATGACAAGGCTGCATAACGATGCAAATATGCTTTGCCTCGGCGGCAGAGTGGTCACTCCCGAGAAAGCTATCGAGCTTGTCGATATCTTCCTCGATACGCCGTTCAGCGGCGAGGAGCGCCACGCTCGCAGGATCGCTCAGATAACTGAGCTTGAAAACAGGTTTTAATTAACAATTAAATATATCGGAGGTTATTTAAATGGCAAAAGTAATGATTATGGATCATCCCCTCATCCAGCATAAGCTGACTATCCTCAGGAACGAAAAGACAGGTTCAAAGGAATTCAGAGCGCTTGTCAGCGAGATAGCAACCCTTATCTGCTACGAAGCAACCAGAGATCTTCCTCTTAAAGACACCGAGATAAAGACTCCCGTCGCGGTCGCCAAGACTAAGGTGCTCGCCGGTAAGAAGCTCGCCTTCGTTCCTATCCTCAGAGCCGGTCTCGGCATGGTGGACGGCGTGCTTGCGCTCGTTCCCTCCGCAAGAGTCGGTCATATCGGCCTTTACAGAGACCCCGAAACGCTTATGCCGGTTGAGTATTACTGCAAGCTGCCTGCCGATATAGAGGTGCGTGAGGTTATAGTCCTTGATCCCATGCTTGCCACCGGCGGCTCGGCAATCGACGCTATCACCCAGATAAAGAAGCGCAACCCCAAGGATATCAAATTCATGGGCATTATCGCCGCTCCCGAGGGGCTTGCCGCTCTTCAGAAGGCTCACCCCGACGTCGATATCTATGTTGCCGCTCTTGACGATCATCTGAACGAACACGGATATATCGTCCCCGGTCTCGGCGACGCAGGCGACAGGATCTTCGGCACCAAGTAATCTTTATTTATGCGATCGCCCCCGAGCCGATCACTCGGGGGTATTTTCACTTTCATTTTTCGGCGGTCAGCTGACCGCTATGCTAACGGGAGGAACTGTTTTGAAACTTTCGGAAAATACTTACAGATCCCGCACGGTCGGGAGATACGTTCTTCGCATTATTGCAGCCGTGCTTTCACTAACGGTGGTTATCAGTTCGGTCAACTTCGGCAGCCTTGCCGCAAACGACAGCAGCGAGGTTATAGTCACCCTCGGACACCCGATAACCGACGATGATTTCCTTCAGACCGACGGCAAAAAGATAGTTAACAGGAAAGGGCAGGAGGTTTCGCTCAGAGGCGTTAATCTCGGTGCATGGCTCATTCAGGAGGAGTGGATGTGTCCGGTTGAGAATTCTGTGGATAATATAACCACCTTTGAGGTGCTTACCGAGCGTTTCGGAGTTGAGAAGGCTTATGAGCTGCTCAACACCTACGCCGACAATTGGATAACCGAGGTCGACCTCGACAATATCGCCTCCATGGGCTTCAACTGCGTCCGAGTTCCCTTCTGGTACCGTAATTTCTATTATGACGATAAGGGCACTAAGATACTCGACGAGAACGGCGAATGGGATTTCAGCCGCCTTGACTGGGTGGTTGAGGAGTGCGGCAAGAGGGGGATTTATGTCATCCTCGACCTTCACGGCGCGCCCGGATATCAGAATAACAAGGAGCATTGCGGCAAGATCAATTCCTGCGGGCTCTTCAAGCTGACTAAACAGGCCGAGGCGTGGCGCAAGCTCACTATAGAGCTGTGGGTCGCCGTTGCGGAGCGTTACAGCGGCAATCCTGCGGTCGCTATGTATGACCTGCTCAACGAGCCGATGTGCGATGTTGCATCGTATATCGAAAAGAACAATCTCAAGACTATATCTCTCTACAGCCGTCTGTATGACGCCGTGAGATCCGTTGACAACGACCATATCATCACCATGGAGGGCATTTGGAGGCTCTATAACCTGCCCGCCCCGTGGCTGATGGGCTGGAGCAACGTGGTTTATCAGCTTCATTTTTATAATAAGACGAATTTCGGCTTCAAGCTCTTACTTTTCACCGCTTTGCTTTATCCATATAATGTTCCGCTCTATGTCGGTGAATTCAAGTCGCTCGGCAGCGCAACCTGGGACGCAATCCTCGGCTCGATGAATAAATGGAACTATAGCTGGACGATTTGGTCATATAAGGGCACGGGCTGGGGTTCGGAGACCTCCGAATGGTATCTGTACGGCGGCAAGACCGACGTTATCACCAACGCCGATGTACGCAACGACAGCTATGAGGAGATAGCTCTCAAATGGGGCGAAGTTCTCAGAACCGACGAGAGCTTTGTCTTGACCGGCAATTTTGAGAATAACATAAAACCTTACGTAAACAATTGACAAATTAATAAGCGCTGTTTCATTTGAAGCAGTGAAAAACTATCGACAGCGGCGTTAACGGTCGTTGCCGATAGTTTTGTTTAAGAATGAAATCCCATTGGGTTTAAGGAAAAATTTTCTTGACTATTCTAATGTTCTCTAATATAATTAATATAATAACTGTAGTGTTGAAAACAAAAAATGATTTAAGCTGTCGTGAGACGGTGAAACGGAGGTAACAAGATGAAAAAAGAATTTTTAGCATCCTGCTCACCCTATGTATGGCGCTCTGCATTATGCCGAAAGGCGTATTTGCCGAGGGCGAGACCGTTAAGAATGTCGCAACGGCGCAGGAGCTGGTCGATGCGATTGCAGACATTAGAAATGACACAGTTCGGCTCACGGCGAGCATCACATTTAACGGAAATCTTACCGTCGAGCGTGCGATGACTCTCGACCTTAACGGTCACGTTCTGCGGTATTACAATCCGGAACGTGCCTGCGGAGACATTGAGGTCACAGGTGATTTGACGATTATCGACAGCAACCCAGATACCGTGCATAAGTTCTTTAATCTTTACGGCGGCGGTCTGTGGGTGTTGGACGAGGAGAACGGTGATCTGATTGCCAAGGGCGGCATCATTTCTAACTATTCGTTACATGTCAAAGACTGCACGCTTACTATGAATAGCGGCAGCTTCGTCGGCTGCCAGGGCACGGCAGGCGCTGTTGAGATAAGAAGCGGCACATTCACTATGAATGACGGCTTGATGATCGGCTGCTACGCTGCGCATCTCGGCGCTGTGCTTGCCTTCGGTGGCACATTCAATATGAACGGCGGTGTTATCAAGGAATGCACCGCTGCTTCGATTGGCAAAGACGGCGTATATCTGACCAGTGGTGCTATAATGAACGCCAACGGCGGCGAAGTGGACGGATATGTGCTTGTTCAAGAGAAAGGCAGGATCAAATCCGCCGCCGGACAGAGCGGCATTACTGCTTTCCGTGGCGAGACGAAAGTGGATTACGAAGCTACGATCGAGCATGGTATTTTCTACGGCGGGTTCTCAGTCGGTGAAAAATATGGCGGGCGTATCTCCGGCATCACCGTAACACATAAAAACGGAGAAATCGAATACGCCAAACAGGTTTTGCAGAGCGGTGCGGCGGCGCTCAGACCCGACGACCCGACAAAGGACGGCTATGATTTCACAGGCTGGTACACTGACGAAGCCTGCACGCAGGCCTATGACTTCACAATCACAAAGAGCGTGACAGAGGATATCACACTGTATGCGGGGTGGACGGTCAGCGAGCAGTTTAAACTCATGCCCGGCGGCAGATACTATTTTGACATGTCTGCAATGGGCGTTGTCGGCACGCCGAACGATCTGCTTCCCGACACCACATTCCATTATGTTCCTTTCATTTATACAGGTACGGTGAATGCCTATGTGCTTAAACCTGCGTCAGTCGGCGTAGTGTCCTCATCCGAGGAGGCTGCAAAGGCTACCAATAAAGACGCGCAGTACGGCTACGCATATCCGCACAGCCTGTTTATCGCAGATGATTTACTCACCGTCGATGTTAAATGGACGG
>ULTB01050345.1_pt1 | contig 20048 bp, 20 predicted proteins | sample 1957251 | NCBI WGS metagenome assembly ULTB01 (sample SAMEA4835724, study PRJEB28245) | human gut metagenome | biome: gut microbiome; material: fecal sample | place: Denmark | collected 2008
CCGGCACCTCAAACGGCACGTTCTCATAATGGGGCGTATCGGAAGTTTTTGCAGACTTCTTGCTCTTTTTGATTTTTCCTTCTTTTACCAATCTTTCTTTTTCTGCCTTGATTCGTTCGAGGAGAACTGATGCAGGTTCATCGTTCGGGTCTTGCGGTACAAGTTTTCCATGTATCGCAAGGTCGAGTATCTTTTGACGTAATTTCTTTGTATCCATATAGGTTAGTCTTTGTTTAAGAACAGATTGCAAAACTCATTCAGTTGCTGTTGCATACGTTCCTGTGGAATGAGGATACGTTTGTATTCTGCTATCATTGTGGGGCTCATACTTCGGCTCATAGCATATTCCACAACAACCCGGTCTGCTTCCGGGCAGAGGATAATGCCGATAGAAGGGTTTTCGTTAGAGCGTTTCACATCTCTGTCGAGTGCTTCCAGATAAAATTCCAACTGACCGAGGTCTCGCGGATGGAATTTTGTCTTTTTCAGCTCCACTGCAACCAATGCCTGCAACCCGCGATGGAAGAACAGCAAGTCAGCCTTAAAAGTGGATGCGCCAATATTGAGGCGGTATTCCTGATCCATAAAGATAAAATCCTTACCAAGTTCAAGAATAAATTGCTTCATGTGTTCTACCAAGCTTTTTTTCAATTTTGATTCGCTATGCGTCTTCGGAAGATTCAGAAAATCAACAAACAACGTATCCTTGAACATTATCGGGGCATTCGGATACGTATTGAGCAATCCTTTCGACATATTATTCTTGCTGCCCAATAAAGCCGTATATGTCTGATTAGAGATGCAACGCTGAAGTTCTCGCTTCACTAAATGTTCTTTATTGGCATAGAGTATATAAAACATCCGCTCTTCATTATTTTTGCATCGGCAAAGAATTTCCATATGATTGGTCAATGTGGTCAACTCCAAGATTTTAGGCATTTGTTCAGATGCAGCCGGAACAATTTGTGCGGTTCTTGGCTGCACAATTACAGCCTCCCCTTGTTTAGGCATACTTGCTTCTATTTGTGCAGTTTTTGGCTGCACAAATTCAGAGTTCAGATACTTTTCTACAGTTACGCTGAATGATTCCGATGAATATTCATCATAAAACATCACCATATTGTAAATGCTTCTTCGACTATATCCCTTGATGTCTGGACGCTGGGAACGGATATATTCAGATAACTGCGTTACAACCTTGCTTCCCCATTCCTCGCTTTTCAATTTAGCAGATACATATCCACCGACATGCCACGCTGTGTACAACAGTTCGTTATTTACGGCTCTTGAAGCACGGCCTTTATGCTGAAGAATGATGTCTATAACTTCTCCAAACTGTTGTTCCATTGATATGATTATCTTATTGTTTTCCATGCATTCAATCTTCATTTATGTTAGCGAGCAATTTTTCAAGTTCAGCTACAGCCGTACTTATCGTTTGGCTTTTATCTTTTATGTCCGCCATCAGTTCTGCCAATGAACGTTCGTCCGCCTCACCACCTTGTTTTATCCATGTGATGTCGAGACTTGTCTTGTCTCTGGCAATGATCTCATTTACAGAGTATTTGCGCCAACGCCCTTGCGGATTATTCTCTGCATCGTAGGTTTCTACCCGATTGTTGTAGCAGGAAACAAAATCATCCAAGTGATGGCGTTCCAATTTATTTGTTGCCAAGGTGTGCTTTACATCGGTACGATAATCATAAAACCATATTTCTTTGGTAGGTTGACCTTTGCTGAAAAACAACACGTTGGCTTTTACGCCTTGAGCATAGAAGATACCTGTAGGCAAACGCAAGATAGTATGCAGATTGAAATCTTGCAACAGGCGTTTACGGATTGTTTCGCCTGCTCCGGCCTCAAAGAGGACATTGTCAGGAAGTACCACAGCTGCACGACCACCTGTTTTGAGCATAAGCATCATGTGCTGAAGGAAATTCAACTGGTTGTTTTTGGTCTCCACATAGAAATCCGGGCGGTTGATGTCCACAGAACCGGCAGGGCGAGTTCCAAAAGGAGGATTGGCGAGTATCACATCAACAAGGGTTGACGGCTCTTTTTCCAAAGAATCCTCACACACAATCGGACTGCGGTCTGTGCCGATACCATGCAAATAGAGATTCATGGAAGCGAGTGTTACCACCAAAGGCGTATTATCCACACCATGCAAGGCTTTGTTACGCAAGAAATCACGTTTTTCCTTACTTGCCGACTGTCCTTTCATGTAATCGTAGGCAGTGAGCAAGAATCCACCAGTACCGCAAGCCGGGTCGCAAACCGTTTCGCCCATTTGCGGATTAATACAATCTACCATTGCCTGAATAAGTGGACGAGGTGTAAAATACTGTCCGGCGCCGCTCTTCTTGTCTTGCCCGTTCTTTTCAAGAATACTCTCGTAGATAGCACCTTTCACATCCCCGTCCATAATGAGCCATTGCTCTTCATCAATCATGGTGATAACCTTTTTCAGATAAACAGGTTTGTCTATCTTGTTTTGTGCTTTGGTGTAAATAGTGCCTATCAAATTGTTCTGCTCACTAAGCAATTTCAATGTCTCTTCATATTGCTTGACCAGATCCAATCCATCAAGGGTAATCAAATCGTTCCATTGATACCCGGTCGGGATTGCCGATTCATCTCCGAACATTTCTACATTCTCGGCATCCATCTTCAAAAACAGAAGATAGGTCAGTTGGGTAATATAATCAGTAAACCCAATACCTTGTCCGGCAAGAGTTGTTGCCAGATTCCAAACCTTTTTGGTGAGTGATTGCTCTGTTGCGTTATTTGTTGCCATAATTTATGCTGCTTTTCTTAATACTACAAATGTGTAAAGTGAATAAAGTGCTTCATCTGCTTTCTGCATATTTCCAAATGCCCGTATCATTTGGGCTGCATGGGTCGCATCATCTTCACGAATATCCCTGACCGTACAAGCTCCATTAGAGGCGATGTAATCTACAATACGACTGATTACTTCACGCTGCTTGTCGGTTATTTCACGCTGATTTTGTCCTAACCATAGATTGAAATATTGCTTGGATGTAGTAACTACGCTGTCCAATCTCTCAATTTGGCGGAAAGCAAAACGTACCAGTTGTATGATGTTTGTCAAAGCATCACTTTCTTCTTTTGTTGTAGAACGCTTTACCTTGCCTGGAGAAAGAACTGCATACGAATTCCAAATTTGTTTTGGAGCAAAATGGTTGTTTGCCATTTTGAGTTTATGCTCCAAATCTTTCAGCATTGAATAGGTTATCGGCTCGCCTTCATTGTTATAGATAATGCGAAGAGCCTCTATTTCATCTGCATTCTCTCTACAAAATTCCTCAAATGCCTCCGTCGTGTTTTTAGCCTCCTCAATGGAGAAACCTTTTGAGATAAGCGTATCTTCTCCGGGCATTAGCGTATTGACAAAACCTGCCGCAAGAATAAGCAAATATCTCCGTGCATCAGCATGATTGGCAAGGGGAGACACTAAGCCTTTGCGTTCTAAATTTGGCTTTTCTGTGCTGACAAACGGTGGCAGAGTGCCTTTTTCAAGCGCATCGTATATCCTGGCAGAAAGTTCCTTCATGTCATCACGAGATAAACGGGTAAACTCTTTCCGCTGCGAATCATCCGCTTTATTATAGATTCTAGCAAGCGTGGCAGCAAGTCGTTTGAGATATTCATCAGGAATATAGCCGTGACTGATACGCTCTAACAATTCTTTCAGAGTGATAGTTTTTGTGGTCGGTTCATCGCTTGCTGTCGGAATTGTCATTTCATGTTCCGTTACGCCTACAGCATCAACCAAATAAAAACAATCCTTACTGAATGCATTCGGAGTGACATTGCGTAATTGTTCATCGCCTATTGTACGCACTCCGCGTCCCTTCATCTGAATATACAACGGCAATGATTCCACATCACGCATGAACATTACCACTTCCAACGGCTTTACATCCGTTCCTGTAGCAACCAATGTACAAGTCACAGCTATACGGAAATCCTTGTCGTTGCGAAATTGGCGTATCAACTCGTTGCTGTCACCTGCCGAATAAGTGATTTTCTGAACGAACCGGTCATCAGTCCGTCCAAACACTTCTTTAGCTATTTGTACGATATTGGTGGCATGTGCTTCATTGAGAGCAAAAATCAAGGTTTTAGGAAGATAATCCATATTCGGCTCACGCTGTGGATCATTGAAGAGTTCTGTGTAAACCACATCCCGATAAGTCGTAAGAATAAGTTTTATCTGTGCCGGATTGATAATACTCCGATTAAGTTCCTTATTTGTATAGGTTTTGGTTTCCTTACTGCTTACAGTCTTGACCTCACCCGTATATCTTGTTTCTTCTTTAAATTTCTCGCCCTCCAATATAGCTCCGCCTGTTTCCGTGACCTGTGTTTTTATTCTATACACCCGGCAATCCACATTTACTCCGTCAACGATACTCTTCTCCAATGTGTAGTTGACAATGCGGTTGTTATTGAAAAATGCCATTGTTTCGGGAATTGGTGTCGCGGTCAAACCGACCAATCTTGCCGTATCGAAATACTCCAGCACCTTGCACCAGTTTCCATAAATGGAGCGATGGCATTCGTCTACGATAATCATATCAAAGTAGTCATGTGGCAGATTTGGATTAGGCGGCAACGCTACTTCTTCTGTAGGTTCGTTTTCATCATCGTCATCATTATCCTCAATAGTTTCTCCTTTCAAGAATGAGAATAGGCGTTGTATTGTAGAAATAACGACATTGCTATCAGAAGGAATAGAAGATGACCGAAGACGATTGACCGTAAAGATAGTATTGAAAGCCTCTCCGTTTTCAGTCAAACGGAAAGTACCAAACTCTCCTTCTGCCTGTTTGCCCAGATTATTCCTGTCAACAAGGAATAACACCCTACGCATAGGAGTATATGACAGCATTCGGTAGGCTGCAAGACAAGCAGTATAAGTCTTTCCTGCACCGGTGGCAAGTACCATCAATGCCCGATTTTGCCCGGCACGGAAACTCTTTTCCAACTCTGTTATAGCTTCGTATTGGCAATCACGCAAGCCTTTCTTACGCAAAGTAGGAAGTCCGGCAAAATAATCATTTATCCCTAACTTTTTAACTAATTCGTGAGGTGTCGGGATAGTCATTATTTGTTTGAAATAATGGTCTTGTTCTCGGAAATCACAAAAGTATAATTCCTTTCCGTTGGATGTGAATATAAATGGCAGTGGCTTTTGATATGTCTGATATATATTAGGTACGCTTCTGGCATATAAGGCTGCTTGTTCGCATACTATAGAAGAGAAAGCATCTGTTTCTTCACGTTTGGCTTCAAGTACACCAACAGCCTTTCCGCTTATGAAAAGAAAATAATCTGCTTCGAGATTATCTTTTAGTAGCCCTTCCCTTATAGCGACAGCTGTACTAGTCGGTTCATACTCATCCCTATTGATAACTTCCCAACCAGCATCGGTAAACCTCTGATCTATTTTTTGTCTCGCTTTTTCTTCAGGAGTCATGTTCTTGATATTGTATATTATCGGAAGTGTAGTAGCATATCAACAATAGATTCTAAATGAATCTAAAGCAACTCACTATTGTAACCTCTCTTTTTTATCAGTTATTAAATCTTTTAAATCAACTTGTAATATCTCCGCAATCTGTTGCAAGGTCTCCAAATTAGGCTGAATCCGATTACAGGCATAGGCATTGACCATACTGAAACTCTTATCTAGCTGTTTAGCTAACCACGTTTGAGAAATACCTTTTTCGGATAAAACAGTCTTTATTCTATTCAGTTTCATTCTTAAATGCAATTTTATTGTGCAAATATAGTGAATTATATTCGATATGCAGTTTCACTATCTTTGCTCACAAAATAACAATCAATGATTGTACTTAGATTAACAACAAGGGCAGAGAAATTTATATAAACAATGGCAAAAGAAACGCACGAATGGAATGAGAATAGCGATCATATAGTCCTTTTTATGGATATTATGGGCTTTAAAGACAGAGTAATGCGAACGGGGGCATAAAGAACTCCTTGAAAAAATGATTGAGTTCAAAGAGAAAAATGATCGTCTAAAGCCATTGCTTCAAGATAAAAATGGAGAACTATTGCGAATGGTTCAATTTTCAGATTCAATCATCATCGCTTCTCTTGATGACTCAAAATCAGCACTAAATAAAATTGTAAAAGCGGGTGTTGTGCTCATGCAAAATGCCCTAGAAACAGGTTTTGCTCTTAAAGGTGCGATTGCAAAAGGTCCACTAACATTTGATAGTGGCTCAGGGATATATTTTGGCCGTTCCATTATAGATGCATATCTTCTTGAAGAAGAACTCAAATTCTATGGGGTAGTCTTTCATCATTCAGTTGAAGAACTTATTCAACAGTACAAAGACATTCCACCAATTAGAGGAAAGCGTGAACAAAAGATTCCAGTATCAGAATATCAAATTCATCTTAAATCAGGAAGAAGTACTCACTACTGTATATTATATCACAAGCTGACCAAGGTCTTATCAGAGGGGGACTATTCTTCAACATTGGAAAAGCATCTTAAACTTTTTAGCAGGACAGTCTCTGGTAGTCCTAAAATATATATTGATAACACTTTGGATTTTATAAAAAATGCTAATGGTTAATCGAATGATATAGAGAAACGGATCAATAACCACGCTCGCTTCGACAGGCTCAGCGACCGTACCTTTGCGGTCACCGAGCTTGTCGAAATGACCTTCTGACCACAATGAACGTCCAATAAGCCAACGCCGTCAGCACTATTAGCCCGCCTACGATTCCGATGAACGAAATAGACAGATGCGAGCAGACCAAACCTCCGATCAAGGCTCCCGTCCCGATGCCGAAATTGAATATTCCCGAAAAAATTGACATCGCAACCGAGGTCTGGGCAGCGGGCGTGTCCGTGATGATCTCCGACTGCATCGCCACATTGAATGCCGTCGCCGACATTCCTATTATTGTGCAGACAGCGATTGTGACAGGAACGCTGAATGCGGAAGGCAGCAGGAGCGCAACTCCACCGATCAATCCTATCAGCGTGACATTGATGAATTTGAACCTATATTTAGGGAAATACTTTGAAAACAGCATGCTCCCTATGATTCCGGCTCCACCGAAGAGCATCAGCGTCAGCGTGATCTGGTTCTCTGTCATATTCCCTACCTGTTGGAGGAATGGCTCAATGTAGCTGTAAGCCGTGTAATAACCGGTTGCGAAGGCAGCAGTGGTGATGAATATTCCGATGAGAACCTTGTTCTTCAGCATTGCCGGCAGGTCATGTGCGGTCATTCCGCCTCCGCTTGGCACCTTCGGGAGCAATGTGAACAGATAGAGGAACACAACCAGCGCGACAGCACCGATGCTCAGGAATGTCATCCTCCAACCCACGCTGAGCCCGATGACGCGTCCGAGTGGCAGACCGAGAATCATAGCGATTGACGAACCGGTGACAATCATGCTCAAGGCTATGGATTTATGGCTATCCGGGACAATCCGTACCGCTATGATTGACACAATTGACCAAAAGATTGAATGGGCGCAGGCAACGCCGATTCTGGAAAACATCAGCATACCAAACGACACTGAAAGAAAAGACATCACCTGAAATGAGGTGAAGACCGCCATGACCCCGAGCAGCAGTTTGCGCATCTCCATTCTGGAGGTCATCAACATCAAAGGAAGCGACAAAGCCATCACTACCCAAGCATAGACTGAAATCAGCATTCCGGCTTTCGCTTCTGTCAACCCGAAATCATTGCCGATGTCCGTCAGCAGCGCTATCGGAATGAACTCCGAAGTGTTGAATATGAACGCCGACAGCGTCAGCCCCACCAAGGCCATCCACGTTTTCAAGGAAATCTCAGGCTCCTTGATCTGATCTGTCATTACCATATTAATATTCCTTCTAACTGGGCGCAAATTTAGAAAAGAATCCGGATTGTTGTACCTTACTGCATGATATAAAACAATTTACATATTTGTTGAAATGTTTTGTGAGATGAAGATTCCTCTTCCATCTGCGGTTATATTCACTGACATATTCATAAAGCCGGGTTTGCTTGTATGGCAGAATATTCCTATCTTTATGCAGATTAAACTGTTCGTTTTATGACAAAGGATGTTGCATTGGTGCTTTCAAGCGGCGGGCCGAGGGGTTTCGCCTATATTGGTGCTATAGATGAACTTGAAAGAAGGGGCTACAATATCACCTCTGTGACAGGTTGTTCCATCGGCTCGCTCGTCGGGGGAGTCTATGCCGCCGGAGGCTTGGAAGAGTTCAGGAAATGGCTGTTCGGCCTTGACAACTCCAAACTCCTCTCGCTGCTTGACGTTTCGATCAGCAAAAGTTATCTTGTCAAAGGAGACAAGGTCATTTCAGCCATCAAGGAGGTTGTCCCGGATGTGAACATTGAGGATCTTCGCATCCCTTACCGTGCCGTGGCGACCGACCTCTACACCGGTGAGGAAGTCGTATTCAAAGAAGGAAAACTCTTTGATGCGATAAGGGCCTCGATCTCGATCCCTTCATTGTTCCGTCCTGTGAAGTACGGACGACATACCCTGATTGACGGCGGAATAGTCAACACAATGCCGTTGAGCCAGGCAGTCCGCAACGGCCACGACATCCTGGTCGCCTTTGACGTGAACCAGGTTGACTCAAAAAAGATCGCCGACTATCTCAAGAAACTGGAAGAGGCCCATGAAGAGGACACCGAACTGATGTCTGATGCTATAGACACAATTGGCGACCTTGCCTCAAAGAAAGGCGTGCCAATCATCGACCGGGTGAAAATGCTCGGCGACGAGGCTCATAAGGCTTACAAAGAAATGCGTGTGATCGGCCGGAAGACCAAAAGGATAGAGCGTGAGGCGCAGGAGCAGAAAGTCCCTCTGGGGGACAACTATTACTCGATCCTCACCCGAACCTTCTCCCTGATGAACCGCACCATTTCGATGCTCTCCGTCCAACTCTACAAGCCGGATGTGCTTGTGAGCATGAACTTTGATGCCTACGGTCCTATCCCTGACTACGCAAAAGGCGAGGAAATAGCCGCCAAAGGCCGTGAACTCATGTCCGCCGCCCTTGATGAATATGAAAGCCGCGCGGAAGGTCATACACAGGAAAAGTAAGCCTCCGCATGGCCGAATCTTATGCCCGGGGAAACGTTCTATTGCCGGAGATTACGGTAGAGAGTAATATTTTCTCCGGTGAAAAGCCTTATCGCCGGACAAACTGACTGAAAACATTGTTTTCTCCGGTGAAAGCCTCTTTTACCGGATGAAATTCCGGAAATATCACTACATTCGTACAAAATTGATTCTATGAATATGGACAAGGCGATGTTGGTGACTTTGCTGATACCATTCGCGGGAACGGTGGTCGGGTCGGCTTTCGTTTTCTTTATGAAAAGAGAGATGCCGGCGCTTTTGCAGAAGGCTTTGCTTGGGTTCGCTTCGGGAGTGATGGTGGCGGCCTCGGTCTGGTCCTTGCTGATCCCTTCGATGGAGATGACTGCCTCAGAGGGCTGGACATCCGTCCTCCCGGCTGCAGTCGGTTTTCTGGCCGGAATATTCTTCCTGCTTGCCATTGATTATCTCACCCCGCATCTTCACATCGGTGAGGACAAGCCGGAAGGTCCGAAGTCGAAGATCTCGAAGACAGCCATGCTGGCCTTGGCGGTGACAATACATAATATTCCTGAAGGAATGGCGGTTGGAGTACTGGTCGCGGGAGCGATAAGCGACGGGATGGCGATCGCTCCGGCAGCAGCGATGGCGACCGCGATCGGAATAGCGGTCCAGAACGTACCGGAGGGTGCCATCATCTCGATGCCGATGCGCGCCGCAGGGAACTCACGCTGGAGATCCTTCCTCATCGGCGGCCTGAGCGGAATCGTGGAACCGGTCGGTGCCTTGCTGGTCATCCTGCTCGCCTCATTGATGACTCCGATCCTGCCGTATTTCCTTGCATTCGCCGCAGGGGCGATGATCTATGTGGTAGTGGAAGAACTTATTCCCGAGGCTTCCGAAGGACAGCACTCCAACATCGGGACCATCGGTTTCGCTGTGGGATTCGTCCTGATGATGGTTCTGGATGTAGTGCTTGGATGATCGCCAGGCCGATTTGTAACCAGTTTTGTCAAGGAATGGCTATCTTTGTCTTGACAAAATGAAATGCTCACTTTATGGAATACCTGTCAAAGGAACGATACGACCAGATTGTCGCGGAACTGAATACTCTCACTGATGTTGAATATCCCCGGATAAAGGATGCTCTGGCTGAGGCACGGGCGCAGGGCGACCTGAGCGAGAACGCCCTGTCAAAAGTCAAGGACGAGAAGGGTATGAAACGTGTCGAGAAGTTCCTTCGGCTTGATGTCTGCCCGGATTGTGGCGGCACGAGGCTCTCGGACGCGGCTATCTGACCTTGGGCGAGGAGACCCCGAGCCTATCCGGCGGTGAGGCCCAGCGCCTGAAGCTTGCCAGCGAGATGGGCAGGGGACAGAGTGACTCCGTATTCGTCTTCGACGAGCCGACGATCGGCCTTCATCCGTCCGATGTCCAGACGCTTCTGAAGGTGTTCCAAAGCCTGATTGACCATGGTGCCACGGTCATAGTCATCGAGCATGACCCGGATGTCATCCGAAACGCCGACTATATCATTGACATGGGCCGGGCGGTGGTTCCGAAGGCGGGCGGATTGTCGCCACCGGCAGCCCGGACCATATCCGGGAGTCGAAGGACAGCTTGACTGGCCGTTTCCTGTAGGTTATAGTATGATGCGTTGAACATCAGCTTTTAAAACATCGATGTTTAATGTGCTAACAAAAAAGTTATACTACAAAAGGACGTACTGTGCCCAAGTCCGATGATCAATCTGAGGGATTGGGCAGGATTTCGAACATGTTCAACCGCGACGGCGGTTCGGAACCACCGGTAGGCATCTACGTTCCGCAGGCGATGTACGATGACTTTGTAAAGATCTGCGCTCCGATCAAGCGGATCCGTCCAGATTACCCGTTCGAGATAAAGCTCCGCGAACCTCGGAAGCGTCCTACAGAGTACGGTGGAACAGACGCCTCGGTTTTTGCGGTGGAAGGGGTGCCGACCATAGGCTTCATGACCGATGACATCAAGGGCTATGATCTCAGCTACGATGAGATCTGGCATACCGAGCGTGATCTCTACAACAAGAATATTCCTGAATACCAAGAGCATACGGCCACGGTAACCGCTATTGTCGCTCTTGGTGTGGCAAACCTTGACAAGCAACTCTCACGCGAGGGTCTGTACATCAAGGAATAAACCCACCGGAGCCGGCTACCTGATTATTCCGGGAACCGCGCAAAGATCGTCAGGAGTTGAAGATCTTCATGAACTCCTCACCTGTGATGGTCTCTTTTTCAAGAAGATACTCGGCGCACTTGTGCATCTTGTCCAAGTGGGATCCGATGATCTCCGTGGCCTTTTTCTTGGCCTCGGCAATCATCTCGCGGACTTCGGTGTCGATGTCAGCGGCCGTCTCGTCCGAACAGGCGAGCCGGGATGACCCGCCAAGATAGGAGTTGCCTTGTGTCTCAAGAGCCATCATGCCGTACTTGTCGCTCATACCGTAGGTCGTGATCATTGAGCGCGCCATCTGCGTGGCCTTCTCTATGTCGTTCGAGGCACCGGTCGTGCACGTGTGGCAGATCACCTCCTCGGCCACACGCCCTCCGGTCAAGGTGGCGAGTCGATTCAGCAGATAGTCCTTGCTGTAGAGAAACTTCTCGCCTTCATCTACCTGCATTGTGTAGCCAAGGGCTCCGGAAGTCCTCGGAATGATCGTGATCTTCTGGACCGGAGCGGAATTGTTCTGCGCGGCGGCGACCATCGCATGACCTATCTCGTGATAGGCAATGATCCTCTTTTCCTCAGCCGAGATCACAGCGTTCTTTCTCTGCTCGCCGGCCATCACCACCTCGACGCTTTCCTCAAGATCCTCGGTTGTCGCGGCCTTCTTGCCAAGACGCACGGCGCGCAAGGCTGCCTCGTTGACTATGTTGGCGAGTTCGGCTCCGGATGATCCTGCGGTCGCGCGACCGATCAGGTCAAGGTCGATGTCCTCGTGCCGGATGTCTTTCAGGTGCACCTGGAGGATGGCCTTTCTTCCTTGCAGGTCAGGCAGTTCCATCTGTACGCGGCGGTCGAAACGGCCAGGGCGCAAAAGCGCCTTGTCAAGGCTGTCTGGCCTGTTGGTGGCGGCGAGGATGATCACCCCTTTGTTGCCGTCGAAGCCGTCCATCTCGGTAAGTAATTGGTTGAGAGTCTGCTCGCGCTCGTCATTGCCGCTGATGTTGTTCTCACGGCTCTTGCCGATAGCATCGATCTCGTCGATGAACACGATGCACGGAGCCTTGGCCTGTGCCTGGCTGAACAGATCCCTGACTTTCGCGGCACCCATCCCGACGAACATCTGCACAAACTCAGAACCTGACATCGAGAAGAAAGGTACCCCGGCCTCGCCAGCCACAGCTCTGGCTATCAGCGTCTTGCCTGTGCCTGGAGGCCCGACCAGCAGCACGCCTTTTGGCAGATGCGCCCCGACTTCATTGTATTTGTCCGGATTGTGCAGGAAATCCACAACCTCCATCAGACCGTCCTTGGCCTCGTCTTGTCCTGCGACATCCGAGAATCGTGTCTTAATGTCATTCTCGGCATAGACTTTCGCGCCACTTTGTCCGAACTGCATGAAGTTGCCCATCCCGGAGCCGCCTTTAGCCATGCCGCCGATCCTCTTGATGGCGGAACTGAACACCCAGTACATCAACATGCCGGGAAGAATCCACCAGAGGATGAAATCCAGGAGGGGAGACCTTTCCTTGTCAAGTTTTTTCACGAAGCGGATCTTGCCGCCTTTGCCGGGACTTTTCGCAGAGGAGAGCCTGCTCACGAAATCAGGGTCGGAAATCGCTCCGGTGATGTAGGTGGTGTCTCTCTGACCTTTCAGTCTTTCCTGATAGGACAGGGGAGCGTTCTTGGAGTACATAACCTTGTCTCCGTCAATCACGACATCGTAGACGCGTCCGCTGTCCACGTCCGAGATGAATGAGCCATAGTCGGTCTCCACGACGCTGTTGCCTTTTCCGCCCGGAAACAGGAAGGTGTTGATCAGCACAAGAAAGGCGAACATCAGTATGATCGTCCAGAACATATTCCCGTTCGGCATCCTTCCGCCTTGAACGTTTCCTTCAGGATCCTTTCCAGGCTCCGTCTTCTTTTCTTCAGGATATTCGACAAATTTCATAATCGCTTTCTTTTTAAGAAGCTGTTTTGAATTGTTTGTTTGAAGGTTTGAGAGTGAAAAACTTCAGTTTCGACCGCTTCTTCCAAGGAAGATAGCGGTGCTATCTGACTGAAGAAGCGGGAAGAAAATGAAGATTTTTTCACCTCAAAGAACATTTCAAACAATTCAAAACAGCTTCTAAGAATATTCCGAAGAAGCGATATCCTCAAAAATCAGGCAAATTCATCCTGACTGACAATTTGACGAAAAAAAATGGTCTATGGATATTCTTGGAATATTACTGAATCCCGCCGTCAAGGTAGTCGGTGTAGAGGATGCCGTCGAGGTGGTCGCACTCGTGCTGGAAGATGACGGCGGTGAATCCGCGGATGCTTTCGGTTGTGTCGCGTAAGGACCTGAGGGACGTGTAGATGATGTCGATGTCACGGTAACGGCCACTTCGCCGCGCCTTCCCGGAATGCTGAGACATCCTTCGGGACCGGGTTCCCTTTCGCCCCGGCGGGCGGTGATCCTGATGTTAGGATAGACCTCGAACGGCTCTCCGGCCTTGTCGAAACGCTGTACCGCGACGATGCGGCGGGATATTCCCACCTGTGGTCCGGCGATGCCGACACCGTCCTCCTCCGGCGAGGTCACGGTTGCCACCATCTTGTCAGCAAGGGATTGATATTCATGGCTTTTTAATTCTTTCTCGCTGATTGTCCCGCATTCTTTCCTCAGCACCAGGGAATCGGCGGCATCATAGACCGTCAGCACCCTCATTGTAGCTCCGTCGCAACCGATTAGTTCCTTCTCGGCTGCGCTCCAGCCGCTCTGCCCGCAGCAAGTGATGGCCGCCACCGCAGCCATCGTTGTAAGAATATTCCAGAGTATCTTCTTGTTGTCAATATTTTCCTCAAAAATACATTATTTTCATCAATTCCTTACCTGTTAGTGTGATGATCACTATCTTTGCCTGCAAAAATAAGGAATATGTCAAAGGTTGATGAATATGCCGCGCTGATTCCGCGGATACAGTCTGTCCTTTCAGGCGAGACGGACGAGATCGCCAGAATGTCGAACATCGCCGCGCTGCTTCACAGTGGGTTAGGCTTTTGGTGGACGGGATTCTACCGTGTCGCATCGGCGGAGGAACTGGTGCTCGGACCGTTCCAGGGGCCGGTCGCCTGCACGAGGATCAGACTTGGCAGGGGAGTGTGCGGCACTTCCTGGAGCGAGGGACGCACGGTCATTGTACCTGATGTCGAGCGGTTTCCGGGCCACATCGCCTGTTCAAGCGAAAGCCGGAGCGAGATTGTCGTTCCTTGCCGGAAACGTGGCCGGATCGTGGCGGTACTTGACATTGACAGCCGGGAACCGGACACTTTCGACGAGGTGGACAAACAATATCTTGAACAGATCGTCTCGATGCTCTATGGCGGCGAAAGGGACATCTGGTTCGCCGCCGGCTGCTTCTGGGGAGCGCAGAAATTTTTCAAACTCGTTGACGGCGTGGTGTCCACCGAGGTGGGATTCGCCAACGGCTGGGAAGCGGATCCGACCTACAAGCGGGTGTACACTGACCAGACAGGCCATGCCGAATGTGTCCACGTGAGATATGATCCGGAAAAAGTCTCCTTGAAGCGCCTGATCGGACTATTCATGAACATCATCGATCCGTTCAGCGTCAACCGGCAGGGCGGGGATGAAGGCACAAGGTACCGCACAGGTGTCTATTTCAAGGATGAGAACGATCTCGGCGAGATCAAGGAGGTGATCGGCTCCTTTGAGCGGCAGGCCGGAAGGCCGTCGGCGGTCGAGATCGAACCGCTCAGTCGCTTCTACAAGGCCGAAGAGTACCACCAGGACTATCTCGACAAGACTCCCGGCGGCTACTGCCACCTTTCCCCTAAGGTCTTTGAGCTTGCGAGGAAGAAATGAGATGTCAAGATTAACTTTGTAGTCGATAATTTCATGCAATGAATCAGGAGATGAAGACAATAGAAGTAGTGTCAGCTGTCATATTCAAGGATGGCAAGGTGTTGGGGACTTCAAGGACGAGCATGAGGCTGCCAAATGGCTCTCTGCCGACAGGCTTGATTCCGTTGACTGGCTCCCGGCGGACGTCACCATTATCCCCAGAATCGCCGGACTGCTCAAGGCCTCCGCGCTATGATGTACGTGACTCTGATGATTGTCGGCGATGGCATAGAAGTCGGCAAAGTCCTTTGCCTATTCCCTGATCCGTGAGTCAATGACAATCGTCACTGGACCGTCGTTGACGAGGGAGACTTGCATCTCGGCTCCGAATATTCCCTTGCCGACATGCTTGCCCAGCGCCGCCGAGACCTCCTCGCAGTACTTCTCATAGAGCGGGACGGCCAGGTCGTGTCCCGCGGCGCGTATGTAGGAAGGACGGTTTCCCTTCCTGGTCGAGGCCGTCAGGGTGAATTGCGACACGGCCAGAATCTCGCCGCCGATGTCGGCGACGCTCCGGTTCATCACTCCGTTCTCATCATCGAATATCCTCATTCCCACTGTCTTGCCCACAAGCCAGCGCATGTCCTCTTCCTTGTCGCCGTTCTCCACGCCGACAAGGACCAGAAGGCCGTTTCCGATCTCCGACACCGTCTTGCCTTCAACGACCACGTTTGCGCGCGACACTCTCTGGATTACCAATCTCATTGTTTTACAATTGTTTAGTTGATTTCATCCGGATTCCTTTCACGGTCTGTGCCGCCAGAAGGGAGTCCTTTATGACCATTCAGGGCGTAAAGTTATGAAAAACTTGATGAGATTGAGGAATATTGCTTGGGGAACATGCGGAATATACCCTCATTATTTGTAACTTCGCATCCTTTTTTGAACTGAGATATGCGAAGGGACGCGATAGATTTCGGCTCGGACAACATTCCGAAGCTATTCGGCAAGATGCTCATGCCGACACTTCTCGGCATGCTGTGCATGTCCGTCATGACAGTCATAGACGGTGTTTTCATCGGACATGGGGTAGGAAGCGACGCGCTGGCGGCAGTGAACATATTCTCGCCTTTCTGGCTCCTGATGACGGCCATCGGAATGATGCTTGGCATAGGCTGTTCGGTCGTGTCGTCGATTCACCTGTCCCAGGACAATGTCAAGGCCGCGAGAATCAACATGACCCAGACATTGATCTTCGGGGTGACATTGGCCTTGATCATCACCATACTTGTCGGGGCTTTCAGCACCCAATCCGCCCGCCTGCTCGGATCTTCGGACAGACTGCTTCCGTATGTTCTTGATTATCAACGATGGCTGTCGTTGGCCTTCTGCGCCATGTTCCTCCAGTCAGTCGGACTCCTTATCATCCGTCTCGACGGATCCCCGACCTATGCGATGCTCACCTCGTCCATTCCGGCCATACTCAACATCATACTCGACTATGTATTCCTTTTCGTCCTGGACAAAGGTCTGGAGGGCGTCGCATTCGCCACGTTCATAGGCTTATGGTTCGGTGGCGGCATGGTGATCTTCTATATTCTTTTCCTGTCCAAGTCAATGAGGCTGTACAGGCTGAAGTGGTCGCTAAAGAGTCTTTGCCTGTTCGCGAGAAACATCGGCTACCAGTTCCGTCTAGGTTTTTCGGCATTTCTCGGCGAATGCAGCATAGCGGTCCTGATGTTCACCGGCAACTTCATATTCATGAAATATTTAGGCGAGGATGGTGTGGCCGCATTTTCAATTGCCTGCTACATAATGCCTTTCATATTCATGACAGGCAATGCCATCTCTCAGTCCGCACAGCCGATAATCAGCTACAACCATGGTGCCGGCAAGAGGGGCAGGGTGGTGGAGGCCCGCAAGGTCGCTTTGGCCACGGCGACCGGCGCCGGTGTCCTCTTGTCGTTGGCGCTGGCTTTCGGGGTGAAATATGTCGCCGCGCTCTTCCTTGACAGCGACGCTGGCGCCTACCGCATCGCTTCCGCCGGCATACCGCTGATGGCGACCGGATTTGTGTTCTACATCGTCAATGTCACGATAATCGGCTATTTCCAGAGTGTCGAGAGAGTGCTGCCGGCGACGACATATTCATTGGCCCGCGGCCTTGTCTTTCTTGTGCCGTCCTTTATCCTCATGCCCCATCTGGCAGGAACGCCCGGCATCTGGCTAGCCCTCCCCGTCTCGGAAGCCATGACCTTCGCCCTGATCGCCGTAGCCCGTCTGACGGCAATTACCGCATCAAGATGATAAAAGTCCACTTTCTGAGTTTGAAACCATACGTATGGCCTCAATACAAAGGTAGCGAATTTTATGGACTCAACTGTTATCCGATGTGCTTCCGATGGGACATTTTTACGTCATCGGTGCGGTATTTACGTTTTCCGGTTGATATCCGTTTAGTGATTCCGGTGATATCCGTTCACTCTGGGGTTGATTTCAGATGTGTTTTTGAAAGCAAGTATTTGATTTTCTCTATTGATTTGGAAAACTTCACATAACAACAACGGAGACTCAATGAAAAGGACGAATTTAAAATAACTTAGAATGTGTAAACGAGAATGGAATGAACGCACCAGTGCATTAGTGTTTACCGGTCCGAATGGGAATTCTATATCATTCCATTGCAAAAGCAACTATAAGACGTACTGGCTCAATGCATATGAACAGGGAGACACACAATTTAGTCAATGCTTTCACATAGGTCCTGACGGGCATTTTTATGTCAATGATAAAGACTCATCATCTGCGATATTCGTTAGACTTGTCAAATAAATAGTTGCGACATCTTATTAGCTGTATTCCAACAACTAGGCGCACGTCAAGATATTGGCGCAAATAAAAGTTCGTCTTCTTTGTTCAACGCAGAAATTCTATTTTCCGTTTATTTGTTTTCTCGACTTGAGCGAAAGAAGGAATCGCGCAAAGAATTGCGAGCGATACAATTAATAATGATTTGAAAAAGCGTTTCATACGTAAATAAAACATCTTATGAACGCAATTCATGAAAAATTTAGGCAAAAAGTATTAAGAAGCTGTTTTGAATTGTTTGAAATGTTCTTTGAGGTGAAAAATCTTCATTTTCTTCCCGCTTCTTCAGTCAGATAGCACCGCTATCTTCCTTGGAAGAAGCGGTCGAAACTGAAGTTTTTCACTCTCAAACCTTCAAACAAACAATTCAAAACAGCTTCTAAATGAGATATATTTGGAGAAAAAATAGTTCATGAAGATCGAAGAGGCTATATTGTATGTGCTTGCAGAACGGAACGGTGGTTTGCGGACGGAACAGATTGCAGAAATCATAAATAAGAGACGACTTCATGTCCGGAAGGATGGACAGCCTGTGACTTCAGCCCAGGTTTATGCGGTAGTGATGCACTATCCGGACACATTCGTTAAGGCCGAAGGGCGAATTATGCTGATGATATGACGTTGTTATTTTGTCAGTATATAGCGCAACGCTTCCATAGGGTGGTGGAATATCATCCGAGGTCCGCTGAACCGCATGACTTCGCGTATCTTTTCCCTCATGTCTGGACGGTAGCAATGGACATTGCACTTATGGCATTTGGTCTTTCTTTCACCGAACCTGCATCGGTCGAGTCTGGCCGTTGCATACGTCAGTAATTCTCTGCACTCCACACAGAGTTCCTTTTTGCCATGCTTTTTTCTGCACCACAGTTCGATCATGTGCCGTACTGTGGTCTTCTCCCACTCTATTCGGTTCATTATGTATATGTATTATTCTGCTTGCAAAGTCGAAGGTACGACTTAATCTGATAATATCAATCATTGCGGGAGACTTTTCTCCGTTTTTCAGTCAGTTTGACTGAGGCTGACTGATGAATTCGATGGAGATTATTGGATACTGACTGCAAAAAAAAATTGTACTTTGATAAAAGTTTGCTATATTCGCAAAAGATGAAAGAGGGTTCTCCTCTTCGATTAATTTCCTTTTATTAACATACCGGCAGCGGGAACAAACCTTACGGGATGCCAGCGCGCGAGGCAGCAAGATGGGTTTTGTGACCGCACAGGTAACAAAACGACTAAGCGTATGCTTTACGATTTATTTGCGGATTTCTACGAGAAGTCCAGCGACCGCCATCCAAAGTACATTGTATTGATGGGAACTTATAATGAGAATACTTTCGATGAAATGAAAATACTTGGATTCCAAGAAGATTCGGATTCAAATGCCAGTTTTCAGGACTATGTTATGGATGGTGCCGATGAGAATTTTCTTCAAGAATATACTAAGGACGGTTATCAAAGCGAAATGCTTGATGTCTTATACTCGGATGTGAATTATGAAAAGATACAAGTCCGAGCCTTGGCTGACGAGGCGTTGGATGATGAAGGGCGTCATGCACCTCTCGGAGTGGTGATGGGGGATATGTTTGTCCATTTTACGGAGTCAGATCCGATGACTCCCGTCTGGTTCGTAAAACTGAATCCGGAGTCACCTCTTGACCCTATCCCGGTATTTCAAATCCCGATGAGAACGGTCAAAAGACGCCTGAAGGTCATCACTTTGATGGACGCGATGTTCAAATTGTTGGAAATGAATGAAGAAAAGCATTGGACAGAGGAACTTCTTAGGGAATTCTTTGCAGCCGGGATTGACGAGGCACTCGAAATCATTACCTATGAGTTTCGTGGTCAAAAGGATATTGACGGAAATCCTGCCATATTGCATCCCCTCACTGTCGGTCTGATGGGGGTAAATGACAATGAGAAAACAGTCGGATTCCTGCACGATTTGATTGAAGACTGTGACTGGAGCATA
>ULTB01040192.1_pt1 | contig 19745 bp, 15 predicted proteins | sample 1957251 | NCBI WGS metagenome assembly ULTB01 (sample SAMEA4835724, study PRJEB28245) | human gut metagenome | biome: gut microbiome; material: fecal sample | place: Denmark | collected 2008
CTGCGGTTGTGGTATTGAACTTTCAGAAGCGGCACTGCCGGTTAAACCTGCTGTGCGCGGCGTTTGCGAACTGCTGGGACTGGACGCCCTTAACTTTGCCAACGAAGGCAAACTGGTGATCGCCGTTGAACGCAACGCGGCAGAGCAAGTTTTGGCAGCGTTACATTCCCATCCACTGGGGAAAGATGCGGCGCTGATTGGCGAAGTGGTGGAACGTAAAGGTGTTCGTCTTGCCGGTCTGTATGGCGTAAAACGGACATTGAACTTACCTGTTGCAGAACCATTACCAAGAATATGTTAAATATCATTCAATACAAATAATGATACAAATATTCAGGGGATATACATGTACCAGCCTTTTTTAGGATAAATAATCTCCTAAAAATAATACAGGCATAGTGTTTTGTAATCTGTTTGTTAATTCGATGAGCGCATATCTATGCCTGCCCGTAAAGAATACCCGATTTTTTGTAACGTTTTAGCAAGGGACAAGTATATTTTTGTTGTCGGCATGGGCTGGAATTGATAGTAATGCTTGATAAATCATGAACCTGTACAGCTGAGTAATCCGGATAATTTCTGGATGAAAAAGAGAACACTTTGGTTTTTAGTTTTAGTTCGTCAGAAGTCGTAGGATGAACTCTGATATTAAGTCTACTGGTTAACGCTGGTCGAAAACGCCCAGAGGTTTAGACTTCGATATCTAAGACCAAAACAGCCTGAAAAGATTATGTTTCATTTGTCTAACACTTACGGCAGCCAGCTACTGGCCCGCTGATTAATATTTGCCTGAGCTCCTTCCGACTTTAAGTATGATAACATTATCATTTGCAACAGATATTGATATTATCGATAAGAATTTTCGTTTAGTAAGTCATCCTCAATCAGGATGGTCCGTGCAAATACTCTGATTGAGGATAAAAGCAATGTCATAATTCATGTAATCTCATAAAAAACAGAAGTGTTGTCTGTTTTGTTATTACATTTACTACTATTGATATAGTAAAATGCTCATTATATCATTTCCTTAATAAGACAATTATTTTTACCAATTCTCTTAATGTTGTATAATGCACCATCGGCAGTTTTCACAATTTGAGATGGTAAGTAGATCCCATCATATATATACGCACCACCAATACTAACTGTTGTCGTTCGAGGGATATTGTATTTATTACCCTCTCCAGTTTCTCTTTTTACGACATCACAAATTCTCATTCCAAAATACTGTGAATCATTCAGACTTATGTTTTTTAAAATCAATCCGAATTCCTCCCCTCCTAATCTTGAAAAAATATCATCATCCCTTATATTTCTCTTAATGATATCTACAATAGCCATTATAACCATATCACCAACTGGATGCCCCCATGTATCATTTATTTTTTTAAAATTATCAATGTCAAGGATCATCACACACAGATTTCGCTCATCATTTTTTCTTAACAACTCATTTAGTTGTTCAATAAAATAGCTTCAATTATATAGCTTAGTCATCGGATCTCTGACAGCAAGCGCATTTGCAATTTTTAGTTTTGTGAAGACATTGAACATTAATGTGCCAATAACAAATAACTTACTTAATACTTCGATAACTCTGCTGGTATACCATATGGAAAGATTATATTTATCGAGAAATAAAAGGAATATGTTATAAACAATAGCAGATAAACAAATAACAATCATACTATTCCATAATCCAGAATTTAACTTTGTTGATGAAATAATAAAGTATGCCATGCATGCCCACATAATAATAAGTATATTGATATAATTTGTATTCCATATGGCTTTACCATTTTCATTAGTATAATCCGTTAACATTAATGTGTATGTTGGATTATGACTACTCAAGTTATGAGCGAGTATAGGGAGAATTACAGTAGGGATTAAACAAAAGAAGAATATTGCAATTCGTTTGCTCTTACTTATTTTTCGTATGTTCTCTATTTTATTTATGACTAAAGCAATACACAGTAAGCTTATAAAGCTAAGCTGCCTGAATAGATAAAATATTGCTGTATCATTCGCTTTCATTTGTACAGAAAGACATGGTTTTACTGGCTGTTGTATAATTATTATGGTTTCAGCAAAATATATAAGACTACTAAAAAAAGTCATGCTAAGTATAAATGTAGAAAAGAATTTTTTATTAGATGCAAAGTCCATTTGCATAAACATAAACGCAATAACATCAATAAAAAAAAGCGCGATAATAACCATAAGGTAAGTTGATTGTGGAATCACCATTTCATCCACTTCCATATACAACACAGTATTAACAAATATTAACAGCGCGCTTATGGCAACACTTAATAATACAGCTTTATTTACTTTATTCATGATTCACCACTTGAAAAGTTGCATGCATAACGCAACTTTACTATTTGCTTTGCCATTTAATATTGCAAGTTAATTTACACAACGCATTAAAAATTCACACGTCCGTTAAGATGGATTGAAAAAAACTTAATAAAAATTAACAAATGGTTTTTATGATGTCACAAAAATGTATATGGCCGGTTATTGTATAACCTCACTTTCACACTATTAATGAATAGCCATTGGAATTTCCAGACAATCAAGATCACTTAAATAACTGATAGCCTAAAAATGAGTTATTAGATAACAGAAGATTGAACTTTCAGGACAGGAGAAATGCAAACAGTGTAAGGAACAGAAAAAATAATATTATTTAACAAATATGTTAACCAGAAATAACAGTATTCCTCTGTGCCCGGCAACATGAGATGACGACCGGCCAGTTATTTAGCAGACATAACCAATACCATGAAGAAGTCTCACTGCAATGGTTGCCATGAAGATCAAATTGTACCGGGCTATGAACTTGCTACTGCCATGAAGCAGATTAAAAAAACATCATCTGTCTGGCATGAAAACAATGGAGAATGAAAGCATTAAGCCGTTAAATAAAATGAACAGTGCACGCGCCCTTATTGCCCGGGGATGGGGAGTAAGCTTCGTCAGCCGTTGTCTCCGGGGCGCGCGTGCGCAGTTGCATGTCATTCTCAGACGAACTGATAATACGGATGTCAAAGCTCAGTGAAAATGTCTAATCACTGGCTCATTAGAAATGTCCATATGTTGAAAAGGCCGCTGCGAAAATCCTTCCCGCAGCGGCCCCTTTAGCATAACGTCATTATGCGAACCAATTATGGTTTGAGTTTATACTTCTGACCATTAATGATTTTTTTGATTAACTCTAATGCAGCGGGGGAATATTTATGAACACCTTCCTTCCCCGTTTTCACTAGCACATGATAGTTATTATCTGAGGATTTAATATTAAAACCAGTTTCCTTGTGTATTCTTTCTAATACTTTATGGACGTAATGCCAAGATCCCATATCAAGTAATTTTGCAAGTTCAGATATGGTGTAGGGATAGCTTGCGTTAAGTGCTTGCCCATTATTTAACTCTGCAATTCCATAAAGTTTCGCTAACACGTTATCTTGCTCAGCAATGTTCTTAAGCATTTCAAAATCATATGGAAGCTCTTGTTTTACAAGAGATTGAGAGGCAAATGTATAGGTTCTGGCTAATAGCGCTCTGACTAATTTTGGGTTAACACTGATTTCTGGCGTATTTGACGATAGGGCATCATAAATCCAACCGAAATCATTGGCATAGATCACTTTGATTCGGATGCTTTTATTTTCACCAACACCAATCAAAATCTCTTTCTGGTGTGAACCTGTACCTTCACATTCTGGACTAAAGGAAACCAAATAAATATTCGGAATCAAAGCGTTATTCGGCGCAATTATCTCATCAATATCAGACAGGATGGCTTTAATATTCTCATCATTAATACTATAGCCAATGAAGAACAACGGATGCTCGACGAAATATGTTAAAAGTTTTGCACTGATATACTTTTTACGCTTATAAAACTCAACATAATCTTCATTTGTTATAATGATGCTTTCTGGTTCTTTACTACTGCCGTGAATCTTCATGATTTCACCGTATGTAGTATAGTTAACAGTCACAACATTATGGCCAACTATCGGTTGGTAGTTATCAAATATCTTTTCAAGCAGATCGTCATAGTTTGTTGTAATAATGGCATGGGGCCTTACTTTTTTTAACTTTTCAATTTCTTCAGTGTACTCCATTGCTGAAAAATCAACCGAGTCTGAAAGGTTATTCAACAATGTTGCAATCTCATGCTTGATATAAATATCTTTAGAGCTTTTTCCATTGAAATACTGTTCAGGATAACGAGATGTCCCCACATCCCAAGCCCACTCAGCGTATGACTCAGAAAAATCACTTGCTATCAATGGTTTATTGTCATTTCTTGTTTGACTGTAGTAACCATACGGGCGAGTGATTAATGGGCAAGTTTCAGCGAGATACTTTAACAGGTTTTCCCAATCAGGAGCTTTCAAGTAGCGTTGAGATACCCCTGCACCCATAAAGAGAATTGGCTGTACCTGTAAACCTTCAAGACATGATTTGATATCTTCAATTATTTCTGTCTGATATTCAGAGAAGTCCATACTTTAGCCTTTAGGATGTGAGATGCTGGAGTAGTAAATCGCCGCGGAGCGGTTCGGGGTTCTGTGACACTCGAATTTTACCTCGGTTATATAATATCATTGAAGTTATTTGCATTTCTCAGAAATCTTCTCTGGCTTTAATTGCTATAGCCGAAAGATAGCGCACACATCGCCGTTGGTCAGTTAGTACGAGGTTTCCGCCAAGTTCACCTTTTACCAAAGATGGCTTCAGAGCTTCCCTGAAGCTTTATCATGGCTTCAAGTAGGTCATCTTCGTTCAGTGAGCGCTGAGATTTGTTGATGCTAGGGGCGTGCCGTCTGCGGGAAGGCTCATCACCAGAACAAGGTAACGATTGTGAGCGATTATTGTCCCGTTTTCTCTGGATCTGACGGGCAACATCCAACACATGGCCAAGTCTCTTGTTATCTACAATGGCGGCGGTCTCAACCTCAGAAAGCCGGTCATAGGTGGAGTAGGGCAGCAGCATGCCATTTAGTCGCAGCTCCTTATGTCCGTCAGGATAATGCCAGACATCAATGTACTTGCCGATGGCTCTTCGACTGTATTCGCTGCCCTCAATCAGATAGAGGACTTTATCGTATTGTACAGTCAGACTTTTTGATACACGCCGGGGCTCTCGCCAAGTAAATTCCGCATCAAGGTCATCGTCTAGTGCCAGTGGCCGGTGCGCGTTAAAATCATGCAAGGGCGCTTTGGCAAAGCGTCGGTTGTAATCCGCAATGTATTCTTCTGCAAATCCATTGGCCGCTTCTATAGTACAGATTCCCCTAAGCCTGAGTTCCTTAACCAGCCGGTCCTGAAGGGTTAGATGAGCACGTTCCACACGGCCTTTTACCTGACTGGTTTCTGCGCACAGCGGTGTGATATTGAGGGAGCGCATGGCCCTGGCAAACTGAGTTTTACCGGGGCCGATGGTAGCATGCTTATTGTTTACCCGGAAGACACTGGCTTTGTCGCTGTAGAGGATCATGGGCTTACCATGTTTTTCGATATAGCCACGAGTTGCTTCAAAATAGGTAAATGTGGATTCAGATTTCACAAACAGCAAGTGCATCAGGCGACTGGTGGCATCGTCAACATAGACAAGAGCTATACAGGGTCGACCCCGGTTTTCAAACCAGTGGTGGTCACAGCCATCAATTTGTATTAGCTCGCCAGTACAAGGCCGCCGGTAACGAGGCTGATGAATTTTAGGTGCGCGCTGTCTGCGTGGGATCCAGAGTCCGGCTTTTATCATGAGACGTCGGATGGTTTCTTTGCCAAGGACCAGACCGTGAACTTCCTCCAGTTTTTCCCGCGCCAGCGTGGGGCCAAAATCACGGTATTGCTCCCTGATTATACTGAGAGCCTGATCTGTTAGTGACGCTGGCAACAGACGGTTACCAGTGCGGCCACGACTCTGGTTGTTCATGCCAAGCGGTCCGAGTTGACGATAGCGTTTCAGCAGTCGGCTGCAATGACGTGGTGTACTGCCGAGCATCTCCGCAGCTTGGCTAGGACGCAGATTGCGATCGATGACATCCTGAAGGATTTGAGGCGGTTGATTTCTTTCACGTTGAACATCCCGGCGTCATGTATAGCCATAGAAAACTCCTCATCAGGAAAAGTGAGTCGTTGTCTAGAAAAAACAAGGGGCCGCAAACGCGGCCCTTATCTTCTTTATGTGATGATTCTATCTTATTGAATTTCATCAATTAATTGTGCTAGCAACATCTAAATGTAAATTCACAGAGATCTTGCAGAACTAATTTCTATGGGTTATTATTATCATAATAACATTAGGCTGAGAGGTTTAATTAACATCACATAGATGTGTGAATTTCAGATAACATGCAAGAGTATCTTTCTTAGCCAATAACTCAATCGTTCCTTACATGAGCCTTCTAAACTTTCCTGTAATTCAAAAATCAGGAGTTGGAATAAACACTATCAGCATCTTGCTGCCAGTATGTAGATGCTTTTTTATTGGTAATACAAATGACCAAATATGAACCACAGAACTTGGCTGTACCAGTACATGAACGGCAACGACGGAAATTGTCACGAAGTCAGGATGGCGAGGAGGGCTTACCTGCGAGGTTTGCTCTGGAAGATTATCTCCAGAATAGTCCAAAGAGAATGAGGTCTGCGCGAGCTCGTCCCCCAGGTTAATAAGTATTTATCCCCTGATTACTGTTATTGCAGATAATAAAACACAAGAAAAGAAAAATTATTTTTACATAGAACAATATGATTGTTATATGCTGAAAAAATATTCACTATGTTCACTGATAGTATAACAGTGCCAAAACAGAGTGCGGATATGATGAAATCATTTGAAGACAACGACTTCACTATTTCACGAAAAATAATTGCAAAAAAAATGATTGAGTCTGAGCGTGTTTTTGCTGAAAAATCTCAGCAAAAAATGATTATTAATAATAAAAGTGTATTTACAGGTCAGAGGCGTTTTGCTCTAGATGACTTCTTAAGTACACATATAAAAAAACGCTCAAAAAGATGGGGACGTAACTAAGGGTGAGCAGATTGTAGTGTATATAGCTCAGTGTTTAAAGTGACCAGATGGGACAAAATTATTATAATGTAATATTTGTTGATACCTAAAAGTGTTGCGCATAATACATCTCATTAATTCTTTTATCCATTACAGGAAAGCACTTTTGTCAGTAATACCTTGGTGTATATGAATGGCCTAGTTTAAGGCATGGATGAAATACTTTGCTGTATGATGTTATGGGCAATGGGCACGAGTGGTGTGGGGGATGCGCGTACATGGATGTAAAAACGGCAGAATTAGAACAATATCAAACCTATTGTTGCGGTAACTGATGAATATTCTTCTTTAATAAGATGCAACGCAGATGCAGATAAAGTGTACTGCTATTCGTTGCAATTATCACGACAGGTGGGGGGATAAAATTGAAGTGTGCATGAAAATTGACTCCAGCAAGGGAATAAGTCATGGGGTAGTGTACAGATAGAGCCTGAAGATCTGATTACACGGACTTGGATACCACTATGAACTACTTATTAACATCAGTACAACGAAGGCTTTGCAGATATTTAGATATAAATACAGGAACTATGAATCTAAATTCTCTGATGAAATGTCGGGAGGCGAAGGGAAAATGTAACTTCTGGTTCTTTTTACTGCTGTATTATTTATAATTCTCCAGTGTTAATTTTTATCTGCAAATGTTAGATGTTGTCGTCATTATTTATCCAAGTTTTCTTCACAATGTGTGAATCTGAATTTCGTCAACATATCTCCGAACTGCGCGTTTCTGGCCATAGGCAGAAATGTGCTCATTCCGAAGCAGGCTAAAACCACCAGAAACGCGCAGATATATAATTTTGAACATGTTCTTGTAAAATAGCAATATCCTGATGCTTTTATTTATTAGGCCAAATGTTTCTTTCGTTAATTATACCACTTTTGTGATGACTATCTGGCTGAGTTGGATAATAACCAAGCAGAACGAACTCTCCAGCTAGTTGGTATAGGAAAGAAAATTTTGTGTTTTTCGGTAGCCATTACGGCGGAGAGCGTGGTGCGCTGCTGTACGGTCTGATAGGTACTTGCCGACAGAACAATTTCGATCCGCAAGCGTATCTGTGTCATATCCTCAAAATCCTGTCGGAATGGCCTTCCAACAGTGTTGATGAACTCCTGCCAATAGAACGTAGTTACCACTAATAAATAAGCGTCAATATAGTGCTTCGTTGACGCTTACGGGATATGACTTTTTCAAGAAGCTAAACTGTTTGGAGTAAGCAAAAAAGCCTCCACAAATTGCTGCGGAGGCATAAAGAAACACAATTATGTCTAACCTTTAGTCTATAATTGCCTTTTCACAAGACGATTTCAATATCACCTTAAGGCCATTTTTTTATTAGAAATCGTTAATCGCAATCATCAATGATCAAATAGGTTGCATGTACAGGACCATGTACGCCAACAACTTTGATCAGTTCTATATCTGCAGTAGAACTTGGGCCTCCAATCAGATTTATACAGGACGGCATCCGTTGTCCTTCCTGAGCCATATCATGAAGTTTTTGCGCAAGCTGCGCCACTCTGGGGAGAATGGTGCTTTTACGTAAAACAAATAATGATGCTTCAGGCAAAAGGCTTACTGAGCGCCCACGTTCTGGTGCGGAGAATAAGACAATGCCTCCTGATTCTGTCAGCCCATACTCAGCGAAAACGACACCAGTTTTTGCCTTTTCAGCAATATGGATATTTTCATCGCCCTTCTCCGGATCCCACAGAGCAGCGCCCATTTCTTTTTGTAGCAATGGCGTAATCCCTGTATCGACCAGTCGTTGATCGTTGCTGATAATGACTGGCCCGGAACCGAACTTCCAACAGATGTCTAAGGCTTTTGATGGTGCGTTCTCAGGCGACACCAGAACACACTCGGCAAGCATCACTTCCGAGGCAAATTTAATAAACTCCTCACAGCGTTGGTCTGATGTCAACTCTGTTAAACGTGTTGTAGCCAGCGTATTTACAGGCTCCGGCATTGCTTCGGGAATATGTCTTACTGGTCTGCCAAGCTTTCTGGCGATCGCAACGAGAAATTCCTCTCTGTTTTCCATAAAATTACCCCTCCTTCTTATGTCGCTTGAACCAACTACGGAAGCTTTCTCCATCAGGTGATGGCAGGTCTCTGGCTTCAGTCCATTCTTTTATCGCTCCAACACTAATCGGCGTTTTTCCTTTCCTGATGAACAGACTGGCTGTTTTGGCCCCAGCAACCATACCTACCTTCCACAACGCCGGATGGCTGTTTATGTAATTGAATGCTCTGGTTATACGGCGTTCCGTTAATGGTGTGATTTCAGACTCTGCCATAACCTGGCGATGTTTTTGTATTAGCGTTGCCAGAGGTATTTTTACAGGACATACCCCATTGCAGGCAGTGCACAATGAGCAGGCATAGGGTAAATCCTTAAAGTCTTCATATCCACCAAGCAATGGGGAAATAACCGCGCCGATTGGCCCCGGGTAGATTGAACCATAACCATGCCCACCAATCTGACGATAAGCCGGGCAGGTATTAATGCAGGCACCGCAGCGGATACATCGCAATACATCGCTGAATTCTGAGCCGAGAATCTCTGAACGCCCATTGTCAACAATAATGAGATGGAACTCTTCCGGACCGTCAACATGTCCTTCTTCTCTGGGGCCTGTAAGCCAGGTGTTATAACCTGTCAGTCTGGCCCCGACAGCACTCCTTGCAAGCATGGTGATAAGAACATCCACCTCCTGGAATGTCGGAGCAATACGCTCCATACCCATAACAGCAATATGTGTTTTAGGTAATGTGGTGCACATCCGTGCGTTGCCTTCGTTTGTCACAAGGCAAACTGACCCTGTTTCTGCAACGGCAAAGTTACACCCCGTTACGCCAACTTCAGCACTCAGAAAATCTTGTCTGATTTTCTCACGGATGAACAATGTCATTGCTTCTGGAGTTTCAGGCCCGTCATACCCCAGATGTTCATGTAAAACTCTGCGGATTTGATGGCGATCTTTATGTATTGCCGGCACAACTACATGCGATGGTGGCTCATGTGCTAGCTGAAGAATATATTCCCCAAGGTCCGTTTCAATCACGGGTATCCCGGCTTTCTGAAGAACGGCATTCATGCCAATTTCCTCAGTCACCATTGATTTGGATTTAACAACCTTCCTGGCGTTTTTTTCTTTCGCCACCTTCAGTATGTAACTGGTTGCATCCTCTCTGGTACGGGCAAAATATACATGCCCGCCATTCGCAGCAACCTTTTCGGACAATTGATACAAATAAGCATCAAGATTTTCCAGAACATGCCGACGAATTTGTTCAGCACGTGAACGCCATTCCTCCCAGTGCCCCAGTTCATCAACCATTTTCTGCCGATTAGTCCCTATGCGCTCCTGTGCGTTAGCCACAGCTTTTCGCATGATCGGATCCTGAATCTGAATACGGATACGCTCTTTAAACCTGATATCACTTGTTTTCAAAGACATTCTGTTTACCTCATCTGTGCATCAGGACTTCAGCAATATGCATCACTTTTACAGGATGCCCTTCACGGTTAAGCCGACCGCCGATGTTTAGCAGGCAACTGGCGTCAGCCCCGATAAGAAAATCAGGTTTAACATCCATAATATGCCCGACTTTCTCTTTCACCATTTCACCAGAGATCTCCGCCATTTTTACAGAGAACGTGCCGCCAAACCCGCAGCACGTTTCCTGAGCGTGAAACGGCAGCAGCTCAAGTCCCCGCACATTCTCAAGCAGCAAAAGCGGTTCTCTGGTTACACCCAGTTTACGGGAAAGGCTGCATGAAGGATGGTACACTGCACGGCCATTGAGTCTTGCTCCTACATCAGTGATGCCAAGATGATTTACTATAAATGACGTCAAATCATGCAGTCGTTCAGCTACTTTTTCAGCTCGTGCCGCCCACTCAGGTTCTTCACTGAGATAGCGAGCGTAATTTTTTATCGTGTAAGTGCATGACCCGGCAGGAGATACTACAGGCCAGTCATTCTCTTCCAGCGACGATATGAGATTTTTCATGCCTGGGATGGCATCACGAACATAACCGCCATTTATCGCTGGCTGACCACAACATCCCTGCTTTTCGGGGAAATGGACATTGCAACCCAATTGCTCCAGTAACAGCACACTCTTTTGTGCCATCCGGGATTTAAACGCATCACCAATGCAGGTGACGAAAAAGTTAACATTCACAGAAATTTCTCCTGTTGATTAATATTTCACGTCCTTTTGTTATTTTTTCTCAGGCCATGAACAGGTGGTAGACAAGGCCTACTTTCAGTCCAAGAATAACAATATAAGCAAAGCAGTACTTCAGTGTCCCTGACATGATTACGCTACCCTGACCATCCATACGGGTGGCTGAAACTGCGATAGCAATACTCTGAGGAGAAATCATTTTGCCGCCTGTTGCCCCAGATGTGTTAGCGGCAGCCAGCCAGAGTGGGTCCACATGCAATTTTTCAGCCGCAGTGGTCTGCAATTTACCAAACAGAATGTTGGAGTTTGTGTCACTACCAGTAACAAATGTACCAAGAGCGCCGATAACCGGGGCAATGAAGAGGTAGGCCCCACCAGTCAGATCAACAAGGCTCTGTGCCAGAGTGCCAATCAACCCACAGACATCCATTACCGTTGCCATGGCAACAATCGCAGAAATGGCAATAATGGAGTTTTTAAGTTGTTTTACCGTGCTGACAAATACGTTTACCAGGCATGACAGGGATGCTTTCTGAATCAACCCGCCAATAACGCTGGCAATGATGATCAGCACACCGGGGGTTGCGATCCACTCAATCTTCATCGACAGATGGCTGCCGTTACTCAGAGAGAAGCTGAGTGACGAGGCAATCTGAGACATTGCACTTTTTACCGTCGGGAACAGTGGAGAACAAAGAAGAATGAACAGAAAAATCAGGATGTAGATTGAGCACGCACGTAACAATGCACCACGAGAGTATGAAAGTGCGCTGGCACTATCTGCTGAAGCCTCAATAAGGAATTCAGGGGCGGTTTTTTCTTTACGGTTTTTCGCCATAAAGACTATTACTATCAGACTGACAAGACTTCCCGCGAAAGCTGGGAGTTCCGCACCAAGATTAACAGCCACCAGATACTGGGGAATCAATGTACTGACACCACACATCAGGGTAATTAGTCCAACGCCTCGTATAGCCTTCATACCACCACCGATAATCGCGACGATGACGAAAGGAAGCAGAATGTTGAACAGTGCCAGTTGAAGAATAATTGTCCCGCTGAGTGTGGTTACAGGTAAATTAACTTGTTCAGCAAGTACAGAGACAGGTATACCTACTGCCCCAAACGCTGTAGGGACTGTATTAGCAACCAGTGATGCAATCGCTGCTTTTAGTGGGTTAAAGCCCAGAGCAATCAGTATACCAATGGGGATTGCTACCGCTGTACCGTATCCGGCTGCCGCCTCAAGAAATCCACCAAAACACCATGAGATAAGAAGTACCTGGATACGTTTGTCATCACTAACGCTTGCGAGAACATTTCTCAGAATATCCATGCTTTTTGTCGCATTCATCAGGTTATAGCTGTAAATGGCTGCCAGGATGACAATCACAATCGGCCACAGACCTTTGATTGCTCCATATACAACAGCAAACCCCATATCCTGAACAGGAGTGTTCCAGAAAAAACCGCCCAGAATCAGCGTGATAAAGAGAGTGCTAAGCACGGCATAATGTATGGGCATTTTGACTTTCAGAATCAAAATAATCATTGCCAGAAGGGGGGTAAGTCCCAGTAAAAAAAGCAGGTAATCGTGCATGTCCTTTCCTCAAAGAAAACAAATGAAGCATCATTACTGTGGTTAATTTTGCTCACCCTTATAAAGTATTTTTCTTGTTAAAAATATTAAGTGAATCGATTCAGTGTTATTATGGTGAATGAAAGGTTATTGATAATGTGTTTTTGTTTAACTTTTACTCATGAATGTAGCGATTATGTGTCGTTGTCGGGATTTAATGTAAGTGCTTAGGAAAGCACGAAGTGTAAGATTTGTCTTACGGGAGAGAGGTTCTAGGGCAGCAGTTCGTACGTTTTGTTTGTAGTGGTCAACAAAAATTGGCCACGGCTTTAGAGTTTTTCCAGAACAATCGTTCTGATTCATTCGGCGTCAAACCACCGTTATATTGATGAGGTCTGAGCTGGCTGTAATATCCCGTGATGTAGTTTGTTATCGCTGCGCTGGCTTCGCTAAAATTAGCGTATCCATTATCTGGTACCCACTCCGTTTTCAGGCTTCTAAAAAAACGTTCCATCGGGCTGTTATCCCAGCAATTTCCCCGGCGACTCAGGCTTTGTTTTATCTGATATCTCCACAGTAACTGTCTGAAATTTCTGCTGGTATAGTGGCTCCCTTGATCCGAGTGATACAGCAAATTAGCGGGCTTTCCTCGCGCTTCCCAGGCCATGGACAGCGCTTTCGTTGTCAGTGCAGAGTCCGGGAAAAATGACATCGCCCAGCCAACCGGTTTACGGGAAAACAGATCAAGCACAACGGCTAAATAAGCCCAACGTTTACCCGTCCAGATATAAGTCACATCGCCACACCAGACCTGATTAGGCTATGTTACTGCAAACTGGCGTTCAAGATAATTGGGGATCTCTACGTGTTCCGTAGACGCTTTCTTATATCGATGGCCAGGCTGCTGACAGCTGATGAGATTAAGTTCTTTCATCAGCTTTGTTGCTCACCAGCGACTCAGTTTTACGCCTTTAGTTGTGACCATCGCGGCAATATTACGTGCACCTGCGGAACCATTACTTTCGCGATAGTTTTCACGAACAAGACTGAGTAATGACACGCGCGCGACATCAGGCTTCTTTGGCTGCCGCCAGTATTTATAGCTGCTGCGATGAACCCCAAACACGTTGCATACAACGGCAACAGGAAACCGCGCCCTGAGTTTCTCAACTAATGAGAACTGTTCAGGGAGTCTGACATCAAGAGCGCGGTAGCCTTTTTTAATATATCCCTTTCCATTTCAACGCGTTGAAGTCTTTTCTTCAGCTCGCGTATTTCAATTTGCTCAGGCGTCATTGGTGAAGCTGTGGGGGATTTTCCCGCTCGTTCCTCTTTCAACTGGCGGACCCACTTATCCATCGTGGATTTACCGACATTCATTGCCGTAGCAGCGGCTGCAACCGTGTAATGCTGATCGAGTACAAGCTGGGCAGCTTCGGGGCGAAACTCTGGGCTAAAATTACGTCTGTTACGTCCGGTCATAATGTCACCTGTTTTTGACTATGAGGCGATGATATCACCTCTATTCAGGTGGCCAAATTCAGTGTGCCACTACAATTTCACACCTGTTTTATTCAGAGGTTATATAACCTCTCCGAAGAGCTTTACTACAGCTTGTCCCAGTCAGGCAGATTGTTAACTAACTTTTGCCACCCGTGATACGCAGCCATGAGAACACCAAAGCAAATACCTGCAACTATGCTTGAGACAAGAGCTGCACTTGGTTGCATACCGCTGTCCTTCCATGAAGAAAACCACATACAAATACCCCATACTGGACCAAACCATAATCCCATCAATAAAGTTATTTGCCAGAACGAAGCAAAGGGTAATGGTGGTACCTTCAGACCAACTTTCCATGCGAGACGTAGCAAAAGTGGGGCATAGTTACTACGCCACATCTTCTTACTTTCCATAATGGTGAGCGCACGTTCTTTTTTATCTTCAAAACTCATACAGATTCTCCAAATCTGTCTTAACCTGTTGGTTTGCATTTCATTTACAAATTGGTGATGTGGCATTAAAATAAGTTTAAACAATCACTAATGTAACGTAAACATTAACATTAACGTTTAAAACGCGTACAAATCTTTTGGATACGTCTGGTTCCCTCATAGATGACATAAATGAGGAGCCCATTTAGCAGATCCCTCTTCCAGCCTTTGAAATCAGGAATAAAGATACTGATTGTGTGTAAAACTAAAAAAGTAACAAAGGCTGCTAACACTATTAAACCCAATGAAAAATCAGGATCTGGTGTGAAACATCGCTTTAATAGATTTCTTTTCATGGTATAGCCATAATGATAATGGTTTCCATTATCATAAAGCAATGCTTCTGTGTGTGCAATTTTTGCACACATTCCTGATTTATTACGTATCGTTCTCACAAATTAATAAGCGTCAATATGACGTTCGGTTAACGATTACATTGGTGAAGACAAAAGCAGTACCGTCATGCCATGCAGCGTTAAGTTCGTTCTGGACGTACTGTGTCAGAGATTTTCGTCGTCTGAGAGCTGCCCTGTCCTCAGGCGCTAGTCGCTGTTCCTCTTCGGCAGCAATGATGTTGGCGACAGGAAGCAGTAACGATGCCACCAGACTTGTGTTGCAGTATGCCTCAATAAATATACGATCCCGTACATCAACACAGACAGCTCCGCCATTGAGATAGTTGATGAGGCATACGATAAGTGTCAGGATATTCTTGCTCAGTGGGATAAGGAAAGGAAGTCATTACCTCCCGAGCTTATTGTCAGCCAGGATGAAGAGTTTCATGCATTTTACGTACATATGATCTAAACTCGCCTGAAAATCGGATGCTAATAAAAATGACTATTGTTTTATTCCTTCTTTGGAAGCGGTTCTTTTGGATAAAGAAAGATAAATCGGAAAAGCGTAGATTCAGCAATAGGTTGAATCAATTCGTGATTCCGCTTCAGCTGTTCGAATGCCAGTTGATGTTGCAAAAGAAATGATTAAAGAGCGTGGATACCTTAACATCGATCCTGAGAATGCTTGGGAAGAATGGCTTCTATACAAAAAATATGTCAATTGAGATATGGCTAGATGTGTGAGATAAGGTAAGCCGATACCGTCAGTACCCGCAGGCTGCGCTACTGGCTCCAAAGGAGCCGACGCCAGATAATCTTTTGAAAGCTAAATATGGGCGGATGAAGGCTGAAAGGAGGGCACAGGGATGGAATGGTCCGCTTTGAGCGAAGAGCGGACGTTATGAGTAGCTTGCTAGTTAAGTTTATTAAGTTAAGATATTGTGTTGCCGCAGTAGCTTGCTCAAGTGAGGAACGTAAAGTTCCTGCTCGAAATGCTGGGAACAAGGTTTTAGTAGGTTAACCATATAAACTAAAAAAATTTAACGAGGTTAGAATGAGGCGGTTTTGTACTGTACTGGTTTTGTTAAGTATGGCTTATTTCATTATAGGTGGTTTATTTGCGTATTTAAATAAATTGGAACTGCCAATTTATTTAAATGGGATGGCTATTGTAGGTTTTGTAATGACTATTGTTTGCATCTATTCATTGTCGAAGCCTGCTATTACACAGTCAGATTTAGAACAGCTTGAGGCCACTTCATTAGAGTCCATAACTAAGACTATTAGTGAGTTAAAATCCCTAAAAACGAATAAAAACTCAACTCAAGAAGAAATCTTAGATCTTGAGAAAAAAAGAAAGGAAATGGAGCTTTTAGTAAAGAAAGCCAGTATGGCATTGTTTTTCCGTGAGCAACTTAATTACCATGAAAGACGTATACTTTCAGAAATAAAGGGAAGTGAAACCCTCAACCATAGTTTGTCAGAGATAAAAGAAATAAAAGGCAAACTTAAGGCATTGGATGAAGAAATTGCATGTGATCCAGAAGTTGAGTTTCTGCGTTCAATACTTTTGGAAGCAAGCAGGCGAACGCCAACACTCGATGAGCTAACAGAGGGTATGCCATTTATATTTAGAATTATGGCTCGCTCAACACAGTTAATACTTGGGAATAAGATATAAAACCTGTTGCATACATTTACATCACAATTGCTCATAGTTTCATATCGAGCAATTGTGGGTGAAAGTTATTCACAATCAATTGGTTATTGAGCGTGGGAATCTTGAGCCTTACACTCTGCTAACCAGATAAATCTCTAATTCATCGGTCATTTTTTAGTACATCCCAGTCAAGATGATTATTCGGCGTTAGAATTTTTGAGGGCTCAACATAATCGGCATCAATCCCCTCATCACCAACTCCAGTACGGCAAAATTCAATCCCCATCGAGTTGCATATTATATTCATGGCTTCAAATAATGCCGAAGGCATTCTATGCCCTGCTATTACTTGTCGAACTGGTTTATCTAAGTAAAACCACTCATTCGTTTGCAAAATCCTAACTTCCTGTTCGTATTCCCATTCTCGATATTTAGAGGATAAAACTTGGTTAGCAAGTTCATCAGGACTATAAATATTGGGCATTGCTAAATTTGCAAATACACCTCTATATTCAATTTGTTTAATACTGTGATGATTGTCTGGGATTTCAATTTCGATAGCGCAACCATCAAACCCCCCAGCATAGTGAGCCCAAAGTAAATGAGACTCATATGTAGCTGAAAGAGAACAAACCTTAAGCCGTTTCTTTTCTTCTATTATCTGCTGAATTTCTTTTTTATAGTCGTAACCATCAGATGTTTGATGAGAGAAAACAAACATCCCTTCCATTGGGTCATTCAACATTTTCCAGTCAGAGCAAAAAAGCCTACGATTAAAAATTATATCTAGGGTAAATGCTATTTGAGAAGCCGACCTAAATTTATATGCTCTCATAATTTTTTGATTCCTTATCTAACACTAATAACTGAGACAGGTGGGGAATTTAAAAGACAGTAGATGATATCATATAGACTGACATTTTTTGTTGTGTATTAGATAATGTTAGCAATGTCCGCTCCTGGCACAGAGCGGACTGTCAGATGAGGTTTAGTACTGTACCAATAAGCTGATACAAATTAGCTGCATATACCTGCATTTCAAATAATTTTAGAAAGATATTATCTCCGTGAATCCCCCGCCACCTTTCCGGTGTGCGGGGTTTTGTCTTTTTTCACCGGGAATACATGTATGAATCCGTCTGATGCCATTGAGGCAATTGAAAAACCACTTTCTTCCCTGCCTTACTCGCTTTCCCGTCACATCCTGGAACATCTGCGTAAACTCACCAGTCACGAACCCGTGCCTGGCATTATGGGTAAAAGCGGGGCCGGTAAATCCTCACTCTGTAATGCGCTGTTTCAGGGGGAGGTCACCCCGGTCAGTGATGTTCACGCCGGCACCCGGGAAGTGCAGCGCTTCCGTCTGAATGGCCATGGTCACAGCATGGTTATCACTGACCTGCCCGGGGTGGGCGAGAGCCGGGACAGGGATGCAGAGTATGAAGCCCTGTACCGTGACATTCTGCCTGAACTTGACCTGGTACTGTGGCTGATTAAAGCCGATGACCGTGCCCTGTCTGTGGATGAGTATTTCTGGCGACACATCCTGCACCGGGGACATCAGCAGGTGCTGTTTGTGGTGACGCAGGCCGTCAAAACGGAACCCTGCCACGAATGGGATATGGCCGGCATTCAGCCTTCTCCCGCACAGGCACAGAATATTCGTGAAAAAACGGAGGCGGTATTCCGTCTGTTCCGGCCCGTACATCCGGTTGTGGCCGTATCGGCCCGCACCGGCCGGGAGTTGGATACGCTGGTCAGTGCGCTCATGACAGCGCTTCCCGACCATGCCGCCAGCCCCCTGATGACCCGCCTGCAGGACGAACTGCGCACGGAGTCTGTCCGCTCTCAGGCCCGTGAACAGTTTACCGGTGCGGTGGACCGGATATTTGACACAGCGGAGAGCGTCTGTGTTGCCTCTGTGGCTCGTACGGTTCTGCGTGCTGTTTGTGACACCGTGGTCTCTGTTGCCCGCGCGGTATGGAACTGGATTTTCTTCTGAACCCGGTGGTGATGTACCAGGCTGTTGTTACAGATTTTTAACTCCATGAAAACACTATGCAAACGCAGCCATACCCGGGTTGTCCCCTTGCGTTGTGTTTCTCAAGTTAATAGAATGCATCGATCGTTACTATCATATCGATCGTTATAAACGATCGTTTGTAGTGAATGACCTCCTCCATGGTTGTCATGAAAATGCGTCTCAGGAAGGTTAAATAATGCACGAAAAGAACATCACCCTGCTTTGTGATGAAGCCGACCGGCTTTTGCAACTGAGCATCAATCTGCTCCGGCAAATGGTTGAGGAGCCGGATGTGTTATCTGACGGTAAGAACGAAAACGGGCAGCTTTTTGATAAACAGAAAGCACTGAAAAGAATTGAGGAGCTGGAGGGCGAACAAATCAAAACCGCCCGCAGGGAGATGGTTCTGGCTGTTGTCGGCACGATGAAAGCAGGTAAATCAACCACCATCAACGCCATTGTGGGGCAGGAAATTCTGCCTAACCGTAACCGCCCCATGACCTCTGTACCGACGCTCATCCGCCACGTTCCCGGAAAAACTGAGCCGGTCCTCCATCTGGAACATACTCAGCCTGTCCGCAATTTATTAATCACACTGCAGGAAAAACTCGCCACCCCGGCAGGACAGCAAGTCGCACAGACCCTGCAGCAAACCGGGGATACCCGCGAACTACTGGATATTCTGACGGATGATGGCTGGCTCAAAAATGAATACCACGGGGAGGAGGAAATCTTTACCGGACTGGCATCGTTAAACGATCTGGTTCGTCTTGCTGCGGCAATGGGGAGTGACTTTCCTTTTGATGAATACGCAGAAGTGCAGAAACTGCCGGTGATCGACGTGG
>ULTB01045924.1_pt1 | contig 19596 bp, 14 predicted proteins | sample 1957251 | NCBI WGS metagenome assembly ULTB01 (sample SAMEA4835724, study PRJEB28245) | human gut metagenome | biome: gut microbiome; material: fecal sample | place: Denmark | collected 2008
CCGCGCCTTCCCGTTGCCCAAGGGCGCAGGGCAGAATGAAGTATGGATGAAGGAAACCCTTCGGCAACGAAAACCACACTTATCGTTGCCCAAGAGTGCAGCACGGCTCCCTTGGGCAACACTTTCGTACTTTATCGTCGCCCGAGGGTGCAGCACGGCTCTCTTGGGCAACGCTTTCGTACATCTTCGTCGCCCGAGTGTGCAGCACGGCGCGCTTGAGCGACACCTCCGCGCGTTTCCGCCGCCCGAAGGTACTGGGCAAAAGACGTAAGGTTGAATCTGACAAAAAAAGAAGAAGTCTCCCAAAAACGAGGGAGACTTCAGTAGGGTGCCCAAAGCCGGGCTCGAACCGGCACGTCTTTAAGGGACATTGGATTTTGAGTCCAACGCGTCTACCAATTCCGCCATTCGGGCATATTCATGTAGACTTTCCTTTGGATGGAAACTTCGCACTTCCGCTTCAAAGGTCTGCAAAGTTACTGATTTTCCTCCGATATTCCAAAACATTCAACAATAGCTTATGCGAAAAAAACGTGAACTTCCTCTTGTCCGGCAAAAAGGACTTATACCGGATAAACACCGCTGTCGATGCATCTTATCCGGTGGAAAGCCGTTTGGCCGGACAAACGTAACCGTTGATGTGACTTGTCCGGCGATATGCTTGTTTGCCGGACATTTTACGGTCCAGAAGGAACGGCCTTCCTGATCAGATAGGCAAAAGGTGCCTGCGCTCTGATTCACCGCGCATCATTTTTTCTGAAAAATCGATTCGGCTTATGAGGAAAACTGATTATATTTGTACGGTTTAAGCCGACAGCCACCACAAGAGTTGTGGTTTCAGGCACGGGATCCGCAACCGTCCGACTTGCGGAAACGACATAGAGCTTTGACCCGGAAACGGGAGACGAAACATATCATATCCAACGAAATTTTAAGCTCAACAAAATGAAACACTTTTCTTTACCAAAAGATGGTGGACTGATTGAGGAGAACCTGCCGAAGAGCATTCTCCACTCCTATGAGAAGATCACCACCGAGATTTTTGATGACGCGGCCATCGGCAGCGACAGGGTGGCAGACATCATTGTCAAAGCCATCAAGGATCACGGGAAAGCATCGCTTCCCCGCACATTCAAACTTGGTCTCACAACAGGAAAGACCCCTGTGTCCCTCTACGCCAACCTCACACGGCAGTTCAAGGAAGGCAACGTCTCTTTCGCCGATGTAGAGGTGTTCTCTATTGATGAGTACTATCCTTGCGACAGGAATTCCACCCAAAGCCGCAACCACAGACTCCACGCCGAGTTTCTGGATCAGGTAGATGTCAGGAAGGAGAACATCCATATTCCTGATGGGTCAATCCCCAAAGAGCAGATTTCAGACTACTGCGCTGAATTCGAGAAGACTGCGAGAGGTCTCGACCTTTTGGTGATCGGTGTCGGGGAAGGAGGGCAGGTCGGCTTCAATGAGGCCGGCTCCTCCGAAAGAAGCCAGACCCGTACAGTCCCGCTTTCATACCAGTCAAGAAAGAGACAGGCCCGCAACTTCAACGGAGACATCGCCGTCACGCCGAAGACCGCGATAACCATGGGCATCGGCACCATGATGAGCGCCCGCAGGATTCTCCTCATGGCATGGGGAGAGGACAAGGCCGAGATCGTGAAGAGAATCGTTGAGGGTGACGCTGACTCGACATGCCCGGCTTCTCTGCTACAGGAGCATGACAACATCGCCTTCTACACCGACGAGATGTCCGCTTCTCTCCTGACCAGATCCGTCGCTCCTTGGATGGTCGGCCCTTGTCATTGGACCCCGAAGTTGATCCGCAAGGCCGTGGTCTGGCTCTGCCAGAAAGTGGGCAAGCCTATCCTCAAGCTCACCCAGCAGGACTATCTCGAGAATTACCTCGGGGAACTCATTGAACTCTACGGGCCGTTTGACAAGATCAACATTGATGTATTCAACGACTTCCAGCACACCATCTCAGGATGGCCGGGCGGAAAGCCGAATGCCGATGACACCACAAGACCAGTCAAGTCAACTCCGTTCCCTAAGAAAGTCCTCATCTTCTCCCCTCACCCGGACGACGACGTGATCTCGATGGGTGGCACATTCATCCGTCTCGTCCATCAGGGACATGATGTTCATGTGGCCTACGAGACTTCCGGCGACCTTGCCGTGCATGACGATGTCGTGCTTCAGCACATGGACGCGGCCTACCAGCTTGGATTCGGAGACAAGTTCGACGAGGTAAAGAAAATCATCGACTCAAAGAAGCCTGGTGAGCCTGAGCCTAAGGAGCTTCTCGCCATCAAGGCGGCCATCCGCCGCAGCGAGGCCAGAGGAGCGGACAGAAGCTTCGGCCTCAACGACAAGACCAACGTCCACTTCCTCAACCTGCCGTTCTACGAGTCCGGCGGAGTGACCAAGCTTCCTCGCACCCAAAAAGACCTTGACATCATCAAGGCCCTGATAGCGAAGATACACCCTGACCAGATCTACATGGCCGGAGACCTTGCCGACCCTCACGGAACCCACAGGGTCTGCACCGAGGCAGCACTTGAAGCCATCGAGCAGCTCAAGGAAGAAGGCAACGATTGGCTGGACGACACCACGATCTGGCTCTACAGAGGCGCCTGGATGGAGTGGGAGCTATGGAGGGTTGACATGGCCGTTCCGCTCAGTCCTGACGAGCTCATCGAGAAGCGTCACGCCATCTTCCGTCACCTTTCCCAGAAAGACATCGTCCCGTTCCCGGGCGATGACCCGAGGGAGTTCTGGCAGAGGGCCGAGGAGCGCACACAGAACACCGCAAGGCTTTACAATGAATTGGGAATGGCTGAATATCAAGCCATCGAGGTTTTCCTGCGGCTGAAATAATCAATCGTCTGTGAATATGTCACCTCTCCCACGGTGACATGTTCACCAGAGCAAGATAGCAAGAGTAAAGAAAAATTTATAAACTGCATCAATCATGAAAGTCATCATCAGAGACACTAAGAAAGAGGGTTCACTCTGGGCGGCACATCACATCGCCGCCGCGATCAAGGCCAAGGCCGAGAAGACCGACAAGCCTTTCGTACTCGGTCTGCCGACCGGCTCAACCCCTCTGGACACCTATGCGGAACTCGCCAGAATGTGCGCCGCCGGAGAGATCTCGTTCAAGAATGTCATCACCTTCAACATGGATGAATATGTCGGGATTCCGGAGAATCATCCTGAGAGCTATCACAGCTTTATGCACAGGAACCTTTTCGACAAGATTGACATTCCTGCCGGCAACATCCACATCCTCAACGGCAACGCCGCAGATCTCGACAAAGAGTGCGAGGACTACGAGAAAGCCATCGTAGAGGCTGGCGGCATCGATCTGTTCCTCGGCGGAGTCGGCGAGGACGGCCATCTCGCCTTCAACGAGCCGTTCTCCTCCATACATTCCAGGACAAGGGTGGTGACCCTTACCCAGGACACGATCGAGGTCAACTCCCGCTTCTTCGGAGGTGATGTCAACCTGGTTCCAAAACGCGCGATGTCAGTGGGTGTAGCCACTGTCTGCAGCGCCAAGGAGGTTCTCATCCTCGCCTTCGGAAGCAAGAAGGCAAGGGTGGTCAGAGAGGCCATAGAGGGCTGTGTAAGCCACTATGTGACCTTGTCGGCCCTCCAGCTCCACGAGTTTGGCACTGTTGTGCTTGACGAGCCTGCCGCCGGCGAGCTTAAGGTCAACTCCTACCGCTATTTCAAGGCCGTCGAGGCTGCCGAGAACAAATAGCGTGTGGAGGACAACAATCTGTAAATCAGAATAATACCGAAGTATCCTCCTACCTGTCATGGGCAGGAGGATATTCATTTAAAAATCAATCCGTCAATATGTTATCCTCCACGGTTGTCGCAGTGTTTATAGCTCTTGCCTACGTCATAGGGAGCAATGGGTCAGACAATACCATAAACAGTCGCTTCGACACGTTCAGTGACCGAACCAATGGACTCGATGAACAGACCAGCCAGCTCGGTGGCCGAACCAACGGACTCGGTGAACAGACCAGCCAGCTCGGTGACCGAACCAACGGACTCGGTGAACAGACCAGCCGGCTCGGTGGCCGAACCAACGGACTCGGTGAACAGACCAGCCGGCTCAGCGACCTGACTGACGAGCACGTCTTATTCCAAGTTACGAATCAACCGGATACTGAGTCTGCCGCCAAGGCATCCATGCCCAATATGGGTTCCACCAACGAGTACGGGGTAAAGGAACGGTGCGAACGGTACACGATGAAGAACCAGGGACTTGAGCGGGAATATTACCTCTACCGTCCTGAAGGACTCAAGGCAGGAGCCCCGCTCGTGATTGTCCTCCACGGCTACGGCGGCTCGGCCCTCAAGGGCAAAAAAGCGATGATGGATGTCGCCGACCGGAACGGGTTCGCCGTATGCTACCCTCAAGGGATAAAGAATCCGAAAGGGAAACCGGGCTGGAATGTCCGCTATCCGTCCCAGAAAGGGATGAAGACCGATGACGTGAAGTTCCTCATCGCCCTTTCCAAAGAGCTTCAAAAGAAATTCGATCTCAGCCCCAAGAACACCTTTCTCACCGGAATGTCCAACGGCGGAGACATCATCTACCTGATAGCGATGCGGGCTCCGAAAGCCTTCAAGGCCATGGCCTCGATAGCAGGACTGCAGTTCAACTGGATGGAGACGGAATATTCCTACAAGCATCCACTTCCTTTCATGGAGGTTCACGGCACACAGGACCACACTTCCGAATGGCTCGGCGACCCGGAGAACAAAGGCGGCTGGGGAGCGTACATTCCCGTTCCGGCGGCGGTCAGCAGAATCATCGCCGTCAATGGCTGCACAGAGGAATATGTCACCGAACTTCCTCGCCGGGATGGCCGCTATCAAGTCACACTCTATCAATTCACTGGCGGCAAACCGGCAGTTAAAGGCGGCAGGCCGACCGAAGTCTGGCTCTACAAAGTCGAAGGCGGCGACCACTCCTGGTCCGACAAGGACATGGACACCTGCTCCGAGATCTGGCGGTTCTTCAGCCAATGGATCGATTAGCCACCCCACTTTGGAGCCACATCCCACCAGTTTCTGATACAAATCCGCAATTCATTGAATGTCAAAAGGTGGAACATCACCCTTTGACATTCAACACTTTACAAAACCCTGCCCTCCAAATCCACCGGGCAGTATTTACGAATATATTCATTCACAATCAGTTGGCAATCACGGCGAAAATTTGTAAATGTAACCCGAAAAGGCTAACTTTGCAATAGACAATAAAGAACTTGCAAAGATGTCCGATTACCGCATTTTCGTGGAGAAACACCCGGAGTTCCAGGTGGAGGCAAAGAGCCTCCTGGGGGAACTCAACGAGAACCTGCAGCTGGAGCTGAAAACGCTTCGGCTGCTTAATGTTTATGACTTGTTCGGATTCACGCCCGATCTTCTGGAGAAGAGCCGCTACAGCGTCTTCGGAGAGGTCGTGACCGACTCTGTCACAGATTCGATCGATCTGGACGGAGCGAAGTACATCGCAGTGGAGTACCTGCCCGGCCAGTTTGACCAGAGGGCGGCCTCGGCTGTGGACTGCGTGCACCTGATCGATCCCACGGCGCGGATCAGCATAAAGAGTTCCAAACTTCTGATCGTGGACTCCGACGCCTCCGAGGAGACGCTTGAGAAGATCCGCCACTACTACATCAATCCGGTGGAGTCCCGCGCGAAAGACCTGAGCAAACTGGCCGACACGGAACACGCGGCGGTCAAGCCGGTTCCCGTGCTGGAGGGATTCAGGAATATGAGCGGGGACGATCTGAAAGCATATTGCAAAAAGATGGGCCTTGCGATGAATGCCGACGACCTCGCCGAGGTTGTGAAATATTTCACCGAGGAAGGCAGGGATCCGAACGAGACCGAACTCAGGATCTTGGACACATACTGGAGCGACCACTGCCGCCACACGACATTCACGACGGAATTAGAAAACATCGACGTGGAGGATTCCTTCATCAAGGAGGACATCGACGGGACGATGGCCCTGTACCTAAGGATGCGTTCGGAGACAGGCCGCGAGAAGAAGGGACTGAACCTGATGGACATGGCCACAATCGGGGCGAAATACCTCAGGAAGAACGGTTTGCTGGATGACTTGGAGGTCAGCGAGGAGAACAATGCGTGCAGCATATTCATAGATGTGGATGTGGACGGGCAGACCGAGAGATGGCTGCTGATGTTCAAGAACGAGACCCACAACCACCCTACGGAGATCGAGCCGTTCGGCGGGGCCGCCACCTGCCTGGGCGGAGCCATCAGGGATCCGCTCTCAGGACGCTCCTACGTCTACCAGGCAATGCGTGTCACCGGTGCCGGCGACATCTACAAACCTGTCAGCGAGACACTTCCGGGCAAGCTCCCGCAGAAGGTCATCACCAGGAAGGCCGCCCAGGGATATTCCTCCTACGGCAATCAGATCGGTCTTGCGACAACCCACGTCCGCGAGATCTACCACGAGGGCTACACGGCCAAGAGAATGGAGGTCGGAGCGGTTGTCGGAGCGGTGAAGGCCGGGGACGTGAGAAGGGAAAGCCCTAAGGCCGGGGATGTCGTGCTGATGATCGGCGGACGTACCGGACGCGACGGAATCGGAGGTGCCACAGGTTCCTCAAAGGAACACACGGAGGAGTCCCTTGAGACTTGCGGAAGCGAGGTACAGAAGGGTAACGCTCCGGAGGAGAGAAAGTTGGAGAGGCTTTTCAGAAGGCCGGAAGCCACAAGGCTGATCAAGAAGTCCAACGACTTCGGAGCCGGCGGGGTGAGCGTCGCCATCGGTGAGCTTGCCGACGGTCTGGACATCTATCTCGACCGTGTTCCGGTCAAATACAGCGGAATGAACTCCACGGAACTGGCCATCAGCGAGTCCCAGGAAAGGATGGCAGTTGTAGTGGAAGCCAATGACGAGGAGGAGTTCAAGGCTCTTTGCCACAGTGAGAACATCGAGGTGACACACGTGGCCGAGGTCATGGACACCGCCAGGATGAGGATGTTCTACGACGACAAGGTGGTCGTGGATCTGAGCCGCGCCTTCATCGACAGCGCCGGTGCCAAGCACTGGTCAAAGGCCACGATCGGTGCGGTCGAGGACAGGGATCCGTTCTTCCGCGACGTTCCGGGCAAGAACCTGAAAGAGAGGATGTTCGCCAACCTTCAGGATCCTAACGTGACATGCCAGAAAGGCCTCATAGAGATGTTTGACTCCACCATCGGGCGGTCAACCGTGCTGATGCCGTTCGGAGGAGAGCTCCAGGCCACGGAGACGCAGGTCTCCGTCCAGAAGCTTCCGGTGAAAGGCTACACCGACACCGCCAGCATGATGGCGTTCGGCTTCAACCCTGACCTCTGCGAATGGAGTCCGTACCACGGGGCGGCATATTCATTCATCGAGGCATGCAGCAAGGTCGTCGCCGCCGGCGGCAATTGGGAGACGATGAGATTCTCCTGCCAGGAGTATTTCGAGAGGATGACTGCCGACCCGAAGGTATGGGGCAAGCCGACGGCGGCTCTGCTCGGGGCGCTGAAGATGCAGAAGGAACTTGGCCTCGCCTCCATCGGCGGAAAGGATTCGATGAGCGGATCGTTTGAGACTGAGAGCGGTACGATCCACGTACCGCCGACCCTCATCGCGTTCGGCATCACTCCGGTCAATGCCGGCAATGTGATCTCGCCGGAACTCAAGTGGGAGGGTGACCGCCTCTACCTTGTTAAGCATACGCCTCTCGCCAACAAGATGCCTGACACAGAGCAACTTAAGAGAAACTGGAATTATATTCAGGAAAAGATAGAAGAGGGTACGATCGTGGCCGGTTGGGCAGTAGGATTCGGCGGAGTGGCAGAGGCGCTTTGCAAGATGAGCTTCGGCAACGCGTTCGGGTTCGACGTCAACCTTTCGGAGGACGAGCTGTTCAATCTGAGCTACGGTTCCATCGTGGTGGAGACCGACGGGAGCGCGCTTGACTTCGAGAACGCCATCGAGATCGGAACGGTGACTTCGGGCGAGGACGGCAATGTCCGCATGAACGGCACCAAGCTGTCCATCTTCGAGTTGATGGATTTCAACGCGTCCCTCTTCGAGAAGGTCTATCCAGCGGTCAGCGAGCCTGACACCAAGAGGCTGTCGCCTAAGGGATTGGAGGGCGTGAAGCTGTTCAAGGCGAAGAAGGCGGATCTTGAATATAAGGGGCCGAAGGTTGACAAGGTGATCGCCTACCTTCCTGTGTTCCCGGGCACAAACTGCGACTACGATTCGGCGAAAGCTTTCCGCAAGGCGGGAGCCGAGATCCGCACTTCCGTGTTCCGCAACCTTTCGGACAAGGATGTGTTCGAGTCAATCGCCGAGATGAAGAAGAACATCGAGGATTGTCAGATCCTGATGCTCAGCGGTGGCTTCTCCGCCGGTGACGAGCCGGACGGAAGCGGCAAGTTCATAGCGAACGTGCTGAACAACAAGGACATCGCGGAGGCGATAAAGGGACTGCTTTCCCGTGGCGGTTTGATTTTAGGAATATGCAATGGTTTCCAGGCGCTTGTGAAGTCGGGTCTGCTGCCTTACGGGGAACTCGGCAAGGTGACGAAGGACTCTCCTACCCTGTTCCGCAACGACATCAACAGGCACATCTCCCAGATGGTGACGACCCGTGTGGCATCCACGAACTCTCCTTGGCTGAGAGGGATGGCAATCGGTGATGAATATACTATCCCTGTAAGCCACGGCGAGGGCAAGTTTGTGGTCAGCGAGGAACTCGCGCGTGAGTTGTTCGCCAACGGGCAGGTGGCGTTCCAGTACGTTGATCCGCTGACGGACGAGCCTACGATGGAGTCGCCTTACAATCCGAACGGATCTTACTATGCCATCGAGGGCATCATCGGCCGCAACGGGCAGATACTCGGAAAGATGGGTCACAGCGAGAGGTACGAGAGGAACCTGTTGAAGAACATAGAGGCCGACCTCGAGCAGCCACTGTTCGAGAACGCCGTCAGGTATTTTATCGGGTAATAAATGAAGAGGAATATCATTCACGATGGGGTGTCCATCAAGATCTTCGAGACGGATGACCCGCAGAAGGTGATCATACATTTCACGGATGAGATCACGGCGTTCAACAAGATCAAGAAGGCGGTGATCAAGGACAAGGGGATCTACTGCAACGGGATTTCATGCGAGATCTCCAGACTGTTGCAGAAAGGTGGAGTGCCTACGCATTTCATCGAGCAGATCTCTGACACTGAGCAGCTTTGCTGGAAATCACAGGTAATCCCGATGGAGGTGATCGTCAGGAATGTGATCGCCGGCTCGATGGCCCAGAGGCTTGGGCTGGAGGAAGGTATTGTGCCTAAGGAGCCGGTCTACGACCTCTGCTACAAGTCGGACATCCTCTGTGACCCGATCATCAACGACTACCACGCCGTCGCCCTCGGCCTCGTGAGCAAGGAAGAACTTGAGCGGATATATTCATTGACAAAGCAGGTCAACAGCATCCTGACCCCGGTCTTCAAGGAGATCGGCATCACGCTGGTGGACTTCAAGATAGAGTTCGGCCACCTCTGTGACGGCAGTCTCGTGATGAGCGACGACATCACTCCGGACAGCGCCCGCTTCTGGGACATCGCCACGGGAGACCGCCTCGACAAGGACCGCTTCCGCAAGGACAACGGCCACGTCGGCGAAGCCTACAGGACGGTCTACGAGCGTCTGACCGGTAAAAGTCGAACCTGACTTTTGAAATATGCTTAAAATGAGCCGACATATTCTTGTAACCATCTGCGTTCTGGCCGCATCCACATTTGCATTGAAGGCGCAGGACTACCAGTCCAGCATCCGCAAGTGGGATGAGGGTCCCCTGACTCTACAGGATTTTCTGGTACGGGACATGTGGACTATCAACGACAATGAATCCTGTCTGCTCACCTACGGCATCAGATGGAACGTCGAGAAAAAGAGATACGGCAACCTCGTGTACCACAGAGACGCCACGGAAGCCTACATGGACAATGTGAACTCCTGGATAAGAACCGGTTACGACACTCCGGCGACACTGAAGTACATGCAGGTCTCCTTTGACATCATCGAACTCACGCGCAGGAAGTTCCAGAACGAGGCTGACACCTCAAGCACGAACTTCCTGACTCTTGCAAACTTCTACAACAACGTCGGCACGAACGCCCTCAACGAGTTCAAAGCCGCATCCAGAATGGGGCAGGACACCACAGTGGTCAATCAGTACCGTTCCAGAATCAGCAAGGCGCTTGATGAATATGTCCTCATAGACTCAGAACCAGCCATCCGCTTCCGGAAGTTCGGATTAGGTGTCAGAGTCGGAATAGGCAGCGAGTTCTTCTTCGGCCAAAGCACCGACTATCTCACACCTCTGGGAGGAATGACGTGGGGTTTTGAGATGTCCCTGTCACGTTTCAGGTTCAACCTTGACGGGCTGCTTGGCATCGGAGGGGATTACAAGAAAGATTTCCCTTACTCAAAAGCAGATTACAACTGGAGGAAAGGAGACGGTTTCAACGGCGGAAGCATCAACCAGACATTCGGTTATGCGGTAATCGACAACAAAAGGGTCACCATTACCCCGATGGCCGGAATCGGAGTCGGATTCATTGACAGATTCAACGATGATGCCGCCGAAGGCAAAAAGAACGAGGAGATGGCTGGATTCAGAATGCTGGCCGGTGTTGATTTCGACTGGAAAATCAGAAGGTACTACACCAGACTGTCATACGATAAAGTTTACGCCGAATCCAACATCAGGTTCAGGCTATATGCGGCCAGAACCAGTCTGCCTTCACCATGCAACGCATGGAGCATAAACTTCGGAGTGGCGTACGAACTCTACGCAAGAGCGGTAAAATAACATTAATATTTCTGAATATGAGACCTTTATTTCTGACAAATACTCTTACTCGAACGAAAGAGCTTTTCAAGCCGATCCAACCGGGACACGTGGGAATGTACGTCTGCGGGCCGACGGTCTATGGAGAGGCTCACCTCGGACACGCTCGTCCGGGAGTAACCTACGATGTCCTTTTCAAACTGCTCAGGCATCTTGGCTACAAGGTCCGCTACGTGCGGAACATCACCGACGTGGGACACCTTGAGCACGACGCCGACGAGGGAGAGGACAAGATCTCCAAGAAGGCAAGACTGGAACAGCTTGAGCCTATGGAGGTTGTGCAGACCTACACGTTCCGCTACCACGAGGCGATGCGCCTGCTGAACGTGGCGCCGCCATCCATCGAGCCGAGAGCTTCGGGGCACATCATCGAGCAGATCGAGACCGTCAAGAAGATTCTGGACGCGGGCTACGCCTACGTCTCCAACGGATCCGTGTACTTTGACGTGGAGAAATACAACAAGGATCACCACTACGGAATCCTTTCCGGACGCACCCTGGACGACACCCGTGAAGGAACACGCACACTTGACGGACAGAGCGACAAGAAGGCTCCGTACGATTTCGCCCTTTGGAAGAAGGCCGAGCCGGAACACATCATGCACTGGCCGAGTCCTTGGAGCGAGGGATTCCCGGGATGGCATCTGGAATGCTCCGTGATGGGCGAGAAATACCTCGGCAACGAGTTCGACATCCACGGCGGCGGAATGGATCTGATGTTCCCTCACCACGAGTGCGAGATCGCCCAGAATGTGGCCAGCCGCCACACACAGGGTGTCCACTACTGGGTTCACAACAACATGATCACGATCAACGGCCAGAAGATGGGCAAGTCCCTGGGCAATTTCATCACCCTGCCGCAGCTGTTCAGCGGACAGCACGAGAAACTCGCGCAGGCATATTCCCCGATGACCGTCCGCTTCTTCATCCTCCAGGCGCACTACCGCAGCACGCTGGATTTCAGCAACGAGGCACTGCAGGCCGCCGAGAAAGGCCTGAAGAGGGTTATGCAGGCCGCGAAGGATCTCCGGACGCTGGCTTCGGCGGCCGGGATCGCCGACACCGCCAAGGGCACCGAGGGAAGTCCCGTGGACGCCATGCAGTACGGTGAGTTCATCACCGCCACGGCTCCCGACACCTGCCCGGCGACTTCCGAGGAGGTCAAGGGAATATTCAATGCTGTCTATGAGGCGCTTTGCGATGACCTTAACACGCCGATCGCACTGTCGCACATCTTCGACGCGGTACGCCTTGTCAACTCCGCCAAGGCTGGAGAACTAAAACTGAGCAAGGGTGATTTGGAGACTCTGACACAGCTTTTTGATGACATCGTGTTCGGTGTCCTCGGCCTGAAGGACGAGTCCGCCGCCGAATCCGGCAAGGGTCAGGAGATTGTCTCCGGACTGATGGACATGGTGCTTGAGGAACGCGCCAAGGCCAAGGCAGCGAAGGACTGGGCGGCCAGCGACGCCATCCGCGACCACCTCAAAGCCTTGGGAATCACAGTGAAAGACACGAAAGACGGAGCCGAGTGGACAATGCAGTAAATCCTGCCTGACTTCCGCTACGGACTCAGCCTTGAACTTCTGAAGCGGCGGCCTTGGCCAATCTGGCAGCCTCCAACGCGGCATGCTCGGCCTTGGCCCTTTCGACGGAGACGGATTTCTTCAAGACAAAGCCCGAACCCAAGTACTTGGTACGGACGTCCTCGTCGGCGGCGAGGGATTCCGGTGTGCCCTGCTGGAGAATCGTGCCTTCGTAGAGCAGATAGGCACGGTCGGTGATCGCAAGCGTCTCACCGACATTGTGGTCGGTGATGATGACACCGATGTCCTTGTACTTAAGTTTCGCGATGATGAACTGGATGTCCTCCACGGCAATCGGATCGACACCGGCGAACGGTTCGTCCAACAGGATGAACTTCGGGTCGATGGCAAGGGCGCGTGCGATCTCGCAACGCCGTCTCTCGCCTCCGGAGAGCTGGATGCCAAGACTCTTGCGGACCTTCGAGAGGTTGAACTCGTTGATCAGATCCTCAAGCCTTTCCTGTCTCTCGGCCTTGGACATGTCAGACATCTCCATCACGGACATGATGTTGTCCTCAACCGACATCTTGCGGAACACCGAAGCCTCCTGTGGCAGATAGCCGACTCCCTTCTGAGCCCTTTTGTACATAGGGAGTTCGGTGATGTCCTCGTCGTCAAGGAACACACGTCCTCCGTTCGGGACTATCTGCCCTGTGATCATGTAGAAACTGGTGGTCTTCCCCGCTCCGTTCGGGCCGAGGAACCCAACGATCTCTCCCTGGTTGATCTCCATCGAAACGCCTTTCACGACGGTTCTGATGCCATATTTCTTGACGAGGTTCTCGCAATGAAGTTTCATCTTGTCTCAAATCTAATTGTAAATCACTATCTTGTCTCAAGGCCGAAATCCTTGACGAGGTTCTGCACCTCACCGTTCTGTCCCATCAGGACCGTGGCCTTTTCCTGATCTGTGTAAGGCTGGACGCCTTTGTCCTCCACAGGGATGACCCCCACCTCAAGACGGATTCTGGACGACCCGGCTTTCTTCCGCAAAATTCCTTCCAAAACCAAGAGACGGTTCTCCCGGATCCATTTTTCCTGCGAGGCGTTGCTGACCTTGAACGTCAGTTCCTTGTAGCCGTCCTTGGTCTCAATGCTGACCTCCGCGTTCTGAAGGGTGTTGGCAAGTCGAGGGCTCGAGGCGTACTCCGCAGGGATGGTCTTCCAAGCCTCCAGCAAGGCACTGTCCTCAGGAATCACATCCGCGATCGGCGCAGCCTCATTGACGACTTTCTTATTCTCTTCCTCCTCGATCATCGAATTGAGCGACAGTGACGCTCCTGTCTTCACCGGCTTCCTTCTCGCCCTCGGAGCAGGATTCTCCTCAGCAATGGCCTGCGAACCAACATTCTCTACAGCCACATCATTTCCGGTCGCCGAGTCAGCGGTTTCGGTCACCGAGCTTGTCGAAGTGACCGCACTTTCAACAGGCCTATCCGAAGCCGCCTCGATGGTTGGTGAGTTTTGTCGAACCACAGGCTCAGCGACCGCCCCGACCGCTCCCGGTTCCCGTGCGGCGTCCGCCGACTGCGGTTCAGTCAGGCTGTGGCCGCCCATGGCCACGTGAACGGGTGTCACCTGCGGCGCAGGTGACGGGATGGAGCGCGAAGCGCGGAAGTCTGGTGAACCGCTGCCGGCGGATGCCGTCCCCACAGCAACCTTGGCCGTTCCTGCATCCGGAGCCTTCATCAGGAAACTAAGCTTCATCAAGGCGAACTCAATATGAAGCCGAGGATTCACCGCCTGTTTGTACCCGGCCTCGCAAGCGGAAGTGACACTCAACGCATCATACAAAAACTTCAGCGAACAACGTGAAGCCTGCTCCTCATATCTCGCCTTCAGCGAATCCGGCAACTCCAGCAAAGCCCCAAGGCCACCGTTCTTCGTCACCATCAAATCCCTGAAATGTGAACTCAGCGCCGCGCAAAAATGAAGTGCGTTGAACCCTTTGGACAGGATCTCGTCAAACTTCAGCAAAGCCGTACCGTAATCCCCCGCCAGAAAAGCGTCCACCAGGTTGAAACTATAGTCATAGTCAAGCACGTTGAGATTTTTCAGGACCTCCTCGTACTTCACATCCGTCCCGCAGAACGCCACCGTCTGATCAAAGATCGTAAGAGCGTCACGCATAGCCCCGTCGGCCTTCTGCGCTATCACATGCAATGACTCATCGTCTATATTCACACCCTCCTTCCCCGCTATCATCCTGAGGTTGCCCACGATGTCCGGAACCGAGATCCTGTTGAAGTCGTAAGTCTGGCAACGCGAAAGGATCGTCGGCAGAATCTTATGCTTCTCGGTGGTGGCAAGAATGAATATGGCGTGTGCCGGCGGCTCCTCAAGTGTCTTGAGGAAGGCGTTGAACGCGGCCGTGGACAGCATGTGTACCTCATCGATGATATAGACGCTGTACTTCCCCACCTGCGGCGGAATCTGCACCTGGTCCATCAGATTCTTGATGTCATCCACACCGTTGTTGGAGGCGGCGTCCAATTCATGAATACAATATGACCGTCCCTCCTGGAAAGACCGGCAGGACTCACACTCGCCGCAAGGCTCCATGTCCGGCGAAGGATTGGAGCAGTTGATGGCCTTCGCGAATATTCTCGCCGTGGTCGTCTTCCCCACTCCACGCGGGCCACAGAACAGATAGGCATGCGCCAGTTTCCCCCTGATTATGGAATTCTTCAGGGTCTGGGCGATGTTATCCTGACCGATGAGGGACTCAAATGAATCAGGACGGTATTTTCTTGCCGATACGATGTATTCAGACATAACAACGTTCAAATCTTAGGGAGTGGTTGTCCGCGCCAAGTTTTGTAAGGCAAATTTACGCAATATTTTGTACATTTGTGCCGCACGGCATGAAGTATGGAGTTTTTTGTCGGCGCAAACGGTTTACACGTCCGGAACCGCATGAATATTCCCGGACAAGCATTTTTGAATGACAAACAAATACTGAACATGAAAAGATTCTTTCAAATACTGGCCTGTGCCATCGCCGGGCTGCTTTTGGCCACTGACGCTTTCGGTCAGGCACAAATCACCACAAGGAGGGAAAAACTCAAGGATTTCACCTCCAAGACCACAAAGGTCGTCCTGACAGGTGACGAATTCCTTGACGAGGCTCTGAAAGAGAGTGTCGCCTCCACATGGACCGTCTCCCCTTACGAGTTCTGCACCAACGAGGAGTTCCAAGGCATCAAGACAAACGACAATTTTTATTTCCTGATGGTCGTCAAAGGCCAGTTCCGCAGGGAATCCGAACCTGGCATCGACCTGCTCACCCTTGTCAAAGGAGGAGAAGGAGCGGAAAAATCCATCAGCGACATGTTCGAGGTCGTGAACTTCCCTCTGCGCCCGACCGAAGATCCGTCCGGACGCGAGTTCGTGCTGCTCCCGGCGTTTCTGAAAATCATCCAAGATCACACCATCAGCCTCACAGACACGGAGATGAAGGCATATTCAAGCCTCGGAGCAAAAGACTCCAAGAAACTTAGAATCAAAAGAATCTTCTTCTGGTCCGAGGATTTCGCCCCTCAGGTTGACGAGCAGACCAAGCGTTCGCTCGACGAGGACATCCTTATCAAGGAAAACGAGGATGAGGTGGACGAGATCTTTACAGAAGGTACGTTCAACACTGTCGTAAGCTATGTCGTGGCTCCATCAGAACCCGTGAACGGATCCATCTGCTACAAGATGCTCATCGGATCCGACAACCACGAGCTTTACTATTTCAAAAAGCACAAGATCACGGCCAGGAACGGCAAGGGATTCCTCCCCGGCGACATCAAGGCAATCAAACTTCTAAGGAAATAATGATCGTAGGGACGGTTGGCTGCGGATTGAGGTATGCGGTCAAAAGAAGCGGCAACGCAGTGGGATACTGCTCACTGACAATCAAATGCGGAACAAGGGACGAGGGAGATTTCCACAGCGGGATCGCCCATTTCACCGAACATACCCTGTTCAAGGGAACCGAGCGCAAAAGTGCCAAAGTCATAAGCGGCTACCTTGACAGACTCGGCGGCGAATTGAACGCGTTCACCACCAAAGAAGAGATTGTGATCCATTCCACGGTTCTCAAGGAGGATCTCGGCAAGGCCGCGTCCCTGCTACTTGAGCTGGCGACCTGCCCTACATTCCCGGAAGAAGAGATAGCCGTCGAAAAAGGTGTGGTGATCGATGAGATCAACTCCTACAAAGACTCCCCCGCAGATGATGTCTATGACAAGTTCGAGGAGGCCTTGTTCGCAGGGCATCCTCTCGGGCGTTCGATTCTCGGAACGGCTGCCAGTGTGAAAAAGATCACAAGCAAGGAGCTTAGGCAATTCACAAAAGAGCATTTCGTGCCAATGAATATGGCTCTTGCGATAGTGGCCGACATTGACGAGAAAAAGTTGGAGGAGAGCGTGCTCAAGCTGGTAGGCAAGGTGTTCAAAAATGAACCCGCGACTGGTGGCGAACGCATTGTCACCCCGATTCCGGTCAAGCCCGCCTTCAACAAGCAGGTAGAGAAAAGGAACCATGAGGTCAACGCCGTCATCGGGAACTTCGCTCCTTCGCTTGACAACACAGAGGAGCGTTTCGCGGCCATTCTGATGAGCAACATCATCGGCGGGCCGGCATCCAATTCCCTGCTGAACAGCCTATTACGGGAGAAAAACGGATGGGTTTACGGTGTCGAGTCGTCATATTCACAGTACACAGAATCAGGCATAATGACAATCAGTCTCGGGTGCGAGCGAGGCAACTTGGAAAAATGTCTGGATGCGATCTGGAAGGTTATCCGGAAGATGCAGGACGAGGAATATTCCTCCGTCAAGCTGAAGGCCGCGAAAAAGCAGTTCCTCGGCCAGCTCGCCATCAGCTCCGACAACGGTGAGTCCCAGTGCCTCTCTATGGGGAAAAGCCTCGTGTCGTTGGGAACCATATTCACGGACAGGCAGAACATTGAGGCGATCGAGGCGGTGACCTCCGAAGACATAAGGAACGCAGCTTTGAGAATATTCAACCCTGAAAGCACCTCTTCCCTGATTTTCCTGTAGGCAAGGTGCGGCCACAAATTTTATGAATATGGAATCTCCGGCAGACAAATATCTTAGAGAACATTCCTCACGCCAGAGCGAGGCCCTGGACTGGATCGAGAAACAGACCAACATCCACACGAACTACCCTCGGATGCTGTCGGGGGCGGTCCAGGGTCGCCTGCTGACAATGCTGGTGGAGATCTCGAAGGCGAAACGCATCCTTGAGATCGGCGCGTTCACCGGCTATTCCGCCACCTGCATGGCCTACGGACTTCCGGAGGACGGCCACATCGACACCCTTGAGATCAACGACGAGCTTGAGGATCTGATGCGCGAAGGCTGGTCAAGGGCCGGGGTGGCGGACAAGATCACCCTGCACATCGGCGACGCCCGCGAGACCCTTTCCACACTGGAAGGCCCCTACGACATTGTCTACATGGATGCCAACAAACGTGAATATGTCACCTACTACAATCTGGTCTTCGATCTTGTGAGGCCAGGCGGCCTGATCCTGGCCGACGATGTCCTCTGGGATGGAAAACTATGGCAGGATCCAGTCCCGAAAGACAAGCAGACCCAAGGCATCATCGCCTTCAATGACCTCATAGTCAACGACCCCCGTGTAGAGTCCGTTCTCCTCCCACTCCGCGACGGCCTCAATGTCATCCGCAAACTGTAAGCTAGTCAACCAAGAGGACCATGACACCTCTCGGTTGACCGGCAACCTATATTTATCTCACACTGAAGGCGAAGACGCAGTGGCTGGTGTAGGTTTCACTCGGACGAAGGATGGCTGACAATCTCAACGTCATCATCATTTAGGCCTTATGACCTTGATGAAATCCTGTCGCTTCCCTTTTTTGTATCCCACACAGTACGACACCATCTGATCCTTGTATCCCGCCATGAACCACGCATCCCCCTCTGGAGTCCAGACGCTGTCAAGTTGACTATCGACCTTGATTTTTTGGGCATTGGCATTCAGGACACTACTCAATAGTTTTTGTGTTTTAACAATCTCCATTCTATGTTGGATCAGAATATGAGATTTTCTCGATTATTCCTTTGCGCACAAACAGAAACACCTTACCGTCTTGCTCTGGAAATAAAACATATGGAATATAGTAGCTAAAAGGCTTAAGCCATTCTGCGACAATAGGTTTTCCGTACGTAAAATCATCTAATTTTGACAATTTATCACCCACTTTAATTCCTCCTTTAATAAGGAATGTCAATGCAGAAAACGAATTGTCAGAAAGAGTAAAACCGCAGAAATAGCCACCATTGCAAAACTCAAAATAGCACTTACCTTTTTTGTAAGTTTCAGTAACTTCGTAATCACCGCCATTGGAACTCTGCTTCTCATACTTATCAGGCAATCCAAATTTGGCAACAAATTGCGAATAATTCAACACTTGACCTATCTTCATTCCATCCACATCAATGCTTTTAGCCCGGAACTCATCATAAAAATCCTGTGCGTTAGCTGTAACACTCAAGAATACAGTCAAGCATATTGTGACTATTTTTTCAAACATTTGACTTTATATTGGATCAGAATACCGAATGTTATGAATTATGCCATCCTTTACTGACAAATACACAAAAGCATCCAAATGATTATAGAATATGGCATATTCAACAAAGCCATTCTCTGGTTTCAGCCAAGATGCCACTTTGGGTTTACCATATTTGAAGTTATCCAATTTTGACAGTTTATCTCCAACGCGTATCCCGTCAGTTATCCACAAAGTAAGGACTGAAAACTTATTCTCATTTATGGAAAAGCCACTAAAAGCCCCGTTATCCTGAAAATAGAAAACGTCTTGACCAACTTTATAATATTCGTCAATACTCGACTCCCCACCTTCTCCGGAATCACTTTGGGTATATTCCGTTGGTTTCCCGAACTTCGCCACAAACTGGTCGTAAGTCATCTTCTGACCAATCTTCACTCCTTCCACATCAATGCTTTTGGCTCTGAACTCATCATAGAAGTCCTGCGCACTAACCGTCACG
>ULTB01013699.1_pt1 | contig 19506 bp, 18 predicted proteins | sample 1957251 | NCBI WGS metagenome assembly ULTB01 (sample SAMEA4835724, study PRJEB28245) | human gut metagenome | biome: gut microbiome; material: fecal sample | place: Denmark | collected 2008
GACACGTAGGTATAATATACTCATAAATAGAGGTGACTTTATGAGAGTATATTATATCTTTTTAATTAATAGGGAAACTTATATGTTAACTAAAAATAAACCAGATAACTTATATAAAATATTAGAAAGTATATATTTACTTGATAAAAATAAAGTTTATCTTGGATATAAGATGTTTAGTAAGATATGTAAGCCAATAAATAAGAAAAACTTAAATAAGTTGTTAATTGATAATAACGATGATAATTTAAGTTATACTTGTTTTAAGAATACACATATAATAAATGATTTTCTAAATAATGAAAGTACTAAACTAGTTATAGGAAGTAGTCACATTAAAGTAAAATCAAATAGTATGTATCCAAGTTTATTTAATACTTTAAAAGGTATTCCTTATTTATTTGTGTGCGATTTTCAAAATATGGATTATTTCTATCTTAAGAGTATAATGTTCTCTAGATAATACACTTGACAAATAACTTATCATATAAGATAATTTTATTGTAAACACAAGGTTAGTTAATTATTGGGGTGAATTTATGAATAATGATTTTAATAAAAAAGAAGATTTAACATTATTCTTTTGTGACATTTATGGTACTATTGATGGTGGATTAACAGAAGAAGAATGTGTAGTTTTTGCAGAACTTTTAGAAAAAATTAGAGTTAAAAATAATAGTGATTATTTTTATTTTGGAATGTCTTCAACTGAACACCCAGATGTGGTTGACATGTATGAGTCTAGACTTTCTAGATATTTTAAAGATAGAATAGTTTTAATACCGAAAGATGTTGAAAGTGAAGTATTAAGAGAAATTAAAACATCTTATACTTTACACCATATAAATAAATTACTTAAAACTTTTAATATTAACGAGTTATATTTTGCAGATGATTCACAATTTAATCATGATATGTTTGAAGTTCTACTAGGAGAATACAAAATAAAATTAAATTCCATAGTACCCAAAAGAGATGAAAACTATTTAAGTTTTATAAATAATGAATTAGAAAGCAAGTATTTAAATAGATTACAAAGATAATGTTGTAAAATACCATAAAATTTTATATAATTAATATATAAGAAAGAGGTGAATTAAATGATTTGGGATATATTATATGTTCTAATTGGTTTAGTAGTTGGAGTAATAATAGGTTTTCTGCTTGCTAAGAAAATAATGACTAAGGAACTTAAAAAGAATCCACCAATTAATGAAGAAATGATAAAGACTTTAATGAAAGGTATGGGAAGAACTCCTAATCAAAAACAAGTTAATCAATTAATGAAGCAAATGAGTAGATTTAATTAAATGAAAAAGAATAATTTCTTTATTGAGATTATTCTTTTATTCTATCTATATTTTTAGTAGATACTTCATATTCAGTTTTTCTATCTCTAAATATAATATCATAGCCACATATGTCGGCTATTTTTTCTATCATTTCAAAAGTAGGCTGGCTATAGTTTGTTTCATAACCACTTATAGTACTTACAGCAATGTTAGCTATGCTTGCAACTTCTGATTGTTTTAGCTTCTTACTCTTTCTTAAGTATTTTAAAATATCACTTATCTTATATCATCACCTAAACTAATTTTACGAAATGTTATAAAATGTAAAAAAATACTAGACTTTTTTATGATGGTATGGTATATTATTATTACGTAGACGAAAAAGTTTATGTATTAAAAAAGCTAGTGATTCCCACTATTAAGAGGAACCTAAGAAAAGCGGCGATTCCGGCCAGAACAGGAACCTAAGAAAAGCGGCGATTCCGGCCAAAACAGGAACCTAAAATGAAACTAGAGAGCTTACTCTAGTTTTTTTATGTTTTATAGTGTATAATCTTGTATGAAAGGAAGGTGAGATTTTGAAAAACAATTTAATCTTGGTAAAATTAGACCCGGATTATTGCAACTATTTAAGAAAATTCGATAGTAAAGTGCCATATAATTATAATAAAAAAGAATTAAGACCATTTATAGGTGTGCTTTTTGAAGTAAATAACTTTAAGTATTTTGCCCCATTATCTAGTCCAAAATCTAAACATTTAAAACTTCAAAATAAAATAGATTTTTTAAAAATTGATAATGGCAAATTAGGTGCTATAAATTTTAATAATATGTTACCTGTTTGTGAAAATAATATAATTATATTAGATTTGGATAATAAATGTGTATCTTTAGATGAAAAGAAATATAATAAATTATTGAAAAAACAAATATATTGGTTAAAACGTAATGACAGATTATTATGTGCGATGTCAAGAAAACTATATGATAATTATGTAACTGGTACATTAAATTCAAAAATTGCTAAAAGATGTTGCAATTTTGTATTATTAGAAGAGAAATGCTGTGAGTATAATAATACTTGGGTAAGAAATTAATTATATTGAGATATTGGTGAATGTTTGTCAAAAATGAATTTAAAATATTATTTTGTAGTGGAGATTAGCCTAAAATATGGGCTAATCTTTAATTTTGTAATAAATTTTATACTTTTTTTCAAAAAAGTGTAGCATTTTAAATACAAGTGTGTTATAATAAGTACCATTATTTTGAACGAGGGGGTTTCAAAATAATACTAATTGATATCAAAGCCATTATATTTATATAAAAAATTATCTCTCATTACCTCTATATTAATATGGCTTTTGATAAATTTAATAATACTTTTTGTCCTTTGTTAAAGTATTATTTAGAAATTGGCTAGTGATAGCCTTTTTTTGTTATTGACAAATTGTAATAAATATGGTACTATATATTGCATTGAAAGGGATGGTTTAAATGAAAAATACTATAGAACTAAGTAGTGAAATAACTAATATACTTGATAGAGAATTAAAAAGAAGAGGAAAGAAAGTCTTTAGAACTATTACTGATGAAGAAAAACTAAGACTAATCAATGATAAAGAATTTACAAGACAATTACTTGATTATATACTTTTTAATTTATCTATGATTCAAGGTACACAAGTAAGTTTATATAATGGAGATGAAAAAGTTATAAATGGTATATGTAAAGATGTTCCTAGAATAGGAAGATACCCTATATTTGTTTATAATGAAGAACTACAGTTAATTAAGATAGAAACAAGTAAAAAACACAGTATTATTACATTAACTTGTGGACTTATTAATGCAGTAGAAAACAGTATACCAAAACTAGAAAGTGATGTAAGTACTAAAAAGTTAGTCTTAGGAGGCAAGATAGATGCTTAGTTGTTTAAGAGATACATACTTTTCTAAACTAGATTATATTGGAAGAAAAGAAGTTGTTTTAAAAGAAATAGAAACTATTATTAACTGTGAGTTAACACTTAATAATATAAAACTATATACTCCAACTACATTAATAGAAAAGATAAGACTATTATATAAAGAAACTAAAGATGATAGTTTTGTTGATTCTTTAATTAAAGAGTTATTTATAGCTTTAGAACTTATTCAAGGTAGAGAGATTGCTGTTGATAGAAAGAATTCTGATGTTGTTGAGACATTCTTTAAATATACAAAGTATACAGTTAATAGAATAGGAACATACCCACTTTTTACATATGATAAAGATGGTTGTGTTAAGAAAATTGAACTAGCTAGAAACAATACTAAGATTAATATATTATGTAGCTTAATTGATACTATAGAAAATAGACAACCTGAAATTAAAGCTAGTTTAAAGAAGGTGTTATAATGATTAATGAAAAATTAGGATTATTTACTTATTATGATTTTGAATTTAAAAGAAATTTTGTTTTAAGAGAACTTAATAGAGTTTTAGATGAGAAGTTAAGTGAGTTAGGTAAGTCTGAAACAAGTAAGCTTACTTTAAAAGAAAAGGTAAATTTAATAGATAGTTCTATTAATAGTAAAACTGACAGATATTTTTGTCAATTATATAAGGACTTACATAAATGTTTAGAAGAAATAGAAAATAGAGAAATATCTTTTAAAGATATGTATATTTCAAATACTGATAAAGAATACTATTATAGAAAGAATTTAAGAATGAATTTATTTCCAGCATTTAGATACGATGAAAAGGGAGTGTCTAGTGTATTTACTTCTTATTATGTAAGTGATAAAAATATGGTACTTGCTTATATAGAACTTTACGAGTCAAGATTAGTAGAAATTAGGAAATATTATAAATCAAAAGCTTTAAAATTAAATTAAGCTTTTTTTTATGTATTATTAAACAAACTACTAAAAAAATTTGATTTTTTTTAAAGAAATTTTTCTTACAGATTTTTAAAATTGGAAGCGTTTTTTGAAAAAAGCTCCCATATCTTTTAACAAAAAGTGGCCTCAATTTTAAAAATTGAGCCTATTTGACATACATGAACTTATATGTTAGACTGAGAAACAAGGAACGCTTATATTGGGTGTCTGCCTTTTCACCTTGGCTCCTTCAGGGGAAAGTCAAGGTGAGGGGGTGATAGTCATGGTAAGAAACCTTTTGGGTGCCCTTATCAGATGGGTTATCTTTTTTCTACAAAAACGTAGAAAAAAGGACATCTATCCGTTGAAATTATCCGGATAAATGTCAAGTACTAAAAAGGCTTGCGTTCAATCACTGAACGTTCCTTTCATTAATAGTATATTACATATTATATAATTATTCAAGACATTTATTTGTTTGTTTTAAACATTTTTATTATTTTTTGTGTAAAACCATCAAAAAATGTTTGACAAACAAAGTTTAACGTGATATATTATAAATGTTTGAGTTTTTAAGTAAAACTCTAATTATAATTATAAATACGATACACCAGGAAGTGTGTACGGGAAAGGAGTTAATATGACTACTATTAACCAATTAGTTAGAAAGAAAAGAGGACAAAAGGTTAGAAAGAGTAAAAGCCCAGTATTAAATGTTGGATTTAACTCAAAAGATAGAAAGAGAACTAACAACATGAGCCCTCAAAAACGTGGAGTATGTACTCGTGTAGGTACTAAGACACCTAAGAAACCAAACTCAGCATTAAGAAAATATGCTCGTGTAAGATTAAGTAATGGTTATGAAGTAACTTGCTATATTCCAGGTGAAGGCCATAACTTACAAGAACACAGTGTAGTATTAATAAGAGGCGGACGTGTTAAAGACCTAATCGGGGTTAGATATCACATTGTACGTGGTACATTAGATACTGCAGGTATTGACAAGAGAAGACAAGGTAGAAGTAAATACGGTACTAAAAAACCTAAAAACAAATAAATAAAGAAGGGAGGAATAAAAAATGCGTAAAAGACAAGCTGTTAAAAGAGAAGTATTAGCAGATCCTATATATAATAGTAAGATGGTTACTAAACTAATTAATAGAATTATGATTGGTGGTAAAAAAGGTACTGCTCAAAATATTTTATATGACGCATTTGATATAGTTAAAGAAAAAACTGGAAATGATCCAATGGAAACTTTTAATAAAGCTTATGAAAATATTAAGCCTCAACTAGAAATTAAGAGTAGACGTATTGGTGGTGGTAACTACCAAGTTCCAGTTGAAGTTAAGGAAGACAGAGGTCAAGCTTTAGCACTTCGTTGGTTAGTACAATATGCTAAAAATAGAAGCGGAAAAGGTATGGCTGAAAACTTAGCTAACGAAATAATGGATGCTGCTAACGGTGTTGGTGGTGCTGTTAAGAAACGTGAGGATACTCACAAGATGGCTGAAGCAAATAAAGCTTATGCTCATTATAGATGGTAATATAAATAGAAGGGAGAAATGAATTATGGCACGTGATGTATCTTTAGATAAGCTACGTAATATTGGTATTATGGCACATATAGATGCTGGTAAGACTACATTTACAGAGCGTGTACTTTTCCATACAGGTATAACACATAAAATCGGTGAAACACATGATGGTGAATCACAAATGGACTGGATGGAACAAGAAAAAGAAAGAGGTATCACAATTACCAGTGCTGCAACTACTGCACATTGGAAAGGATATAGATTAAATATCATAGATACACCAGGACACGTAGACTTTACTATTGAAGTTTCTCGTAGTTTAAGAGTACTTGATGGTGCAATCGCACTTATTGATGCTCAAGCTGGTGTTGAAACACAAACTGAACAAGTTTGGAGACAAGCTAATGAATGGAAAGTTCCAAGAATGATATTCGCTAATAAGATGGATAAAATGGGAGCTAACTTTGAATTTAGCTTAGAAACAATTAAAGATAGACTAAGTGAAAATAGTGCGCCTATTGAATGGCCAATTGGAGCAGAAGATAACTTTAGTGGTATTATTGACTTAGTTACTATGAAAGCATATCATTATGATGGGGATCAACATGAAAATGCTACTGAAATAGAAATTCCTGCTGAATTAAAGAGTGTTGCTCAAGAAAAACGTATGGAACTTATTGAAACAGTTAGTATGTTTGATGATGAGTTAATGGAAAAATATTTAGAAGGAAATGAACTTAGTGTTGAAGAAATTAAGGCAGCTATAAGAAAAGGTGTTATAGCTGGAGAATTCTATCCAGTACTATGTGGTACTGCTTTAGGAAACAAAGGTGTAAAACTTGCACTTGATGCTGTACTTGATTATTTACCAGCTCCAACTGATATCCCTCCAGTAAAGGGAATTGATATGAATGATAATCCAATTGAAAGAAAAGCAAGTGACTCTGAACCATTTAGTGCACTAGCATTCAAAGTTATGAACGATCCATTCGTTGGTAACTTAACATTCTTTAGAGTATACTCTGGAACATTAAAGAGTGGTTCATATGTATATAATAGTTCTAAAGGAGAAAAAGAAAGAATTGGACGTATTTTACAAATGCATGCTAACCAAAGAAAGGAAATTACTGAAGTTTATGCAGGAGAAATTGCTGCTGCAGTAGGACTTAAAGACACATTTACTGGTGACACTTTGTGTGATGAAAAGAATAAAGTTATACTTGAAAAAATGACTTTCCCAGAACCAGTTATTGAGCTTGCTATTGAACCAAAATCAAAAGCAGACCAAGAAAAAATGAGTCTTGCACTTCAAAAGTTAGCAAAAGAAGACCCATCATTTAGAGCTAGTACAAACCATGAAACTGGTCAAACTATTATAGCTGGAATGGGTGAGTTACACTTAGACGTTCTAGTTGATAGAATGAGAAGAGAATTTGATGTTGAGTGTAACGTTGGTAAACCACAAGTTGCTTATAGAGAAACTCTTACAGTTCCCGCTGACTGTGAAGGTAAATACATTAAGCAAAGTGGTGGACGTGGACAATACGGACACGTTTGGGTTAAATTTGAACCTAATAAAGATAAAGGATATGAATTCGTTGACGCTGTTGTTGGTGGTGTAGTACCACGTGAATACATTGGTGTTGTTGATAAAGGACTTCAAGAGGCTTTAGCTGGAGGAGTACTTGCTGGATATCCTATGATAGACGTTAAGTGTACATTATTTGATGGTTCATACCATGATGTAGACTCTAACGAAATGGCATTTAAAATAGCTGCATCTATGGCACTTAAAGAAGCTAAAAATAAATGTAAACCTGTTTTACTAGAACCAATAATGAAAGTATCTGTTGTAGTTCCTGAAGAATTTATGGGAACAGTTATGGGAGACTTAACTAGTAGAAGAGGAAGACCGCTTGGTAATGAATCAAGAGGTAAAGACCTAGAAATAGGTGCAATGGTACCTTTAGCAGAAATGTTTGGTTACATGACAGTATTAAGAAGTAATACTCAAGGTAGAGGACAATATCAAATGGTATTTGACCATTATGAAGAAGTACCTAGAAACATTGCTGAAGATATTATTAAGAAAAACAGTGTTGCCTAATAAAAAAATGTAAAACTTAACAGTTTATGCTTGAAAAAGTCATAAACTTTAGGTAAAATAATAATGTATATAGAAAAAGGAGGAATTTTAAAATGGCAAGAGAAAAATTTGATCGTTCAAAACCACATGTTAACATTGGTACAATTGGACACGTAGACCATGGTAAAACAACATTAACTGCTGCTATTACCAAAAGACAAGCTGAAAAATTTGGAGGAGAATTTGTAGACTATGCAAATATAGATAAAGCTCCAGAAGAAAGAGAAAGAGGTATTACTATTAATACAGCTCACGTTGAGTATCAAACTGCAAAACGTCACTATGCTCACGTTGACTGCCCAGGACACGCTGACTATGTTAAAAACATGATCACAGGTGCTGCTCAAATGGATGGGGCTATCTTAGTTGTTAGTGCAACTGATGGACCTATGCCTCAAACAAGAGAACACATCCTATTATCTAGACAAGTTGGTGTACCTAAAATGGTAGTATTCATCAACAAATGTGATATGGTTGATGATCCTGAACTACTTGATTTAGTAGAAATGGAAGTAAGAGAATTACTTTCTGAATATGGATTTGATGGAGACAATACTCCAATCATAAGAGGATCTGCATTAAAAGCTCTAGAAGGTGACCCTAAGTATGTTGCTGCTATAGACGAATTAATGGATGCAGTTGACTCATGGATTGATACTCCAGTAAGAGATACTGAAAAGCCTTTCTTAATGAGTATTGAAGACGTATTTACTATCACAGGTCGTGGAACTGTTGTTACAGGACGTGTTGAAAGAGGTATGTTAAAACTAAATGACGAAGTAGAAATCGTTGGTATTAAAGATACAAGAAAAGTTGTTGTAACTGGTATAGAAATGTTCAGAAAATCATTAGATTTTGCTGAAGCTGGAGATAACGCTGGTGTACTTCTTCGTGGTATTAACCGTGAAGATGTTGAAAGAGGACAAGTTCTTGCAAAACCAGGAACAGTTACTCCTCATAAGAAGTTTAAAGCAGAAGTTTATGTTCTATCTAAAGAAGAAGGTGGAAGACATACTCCATTCTTCAGTAACTATAGACCACAATTCTACTTCAGAACTACAGACGTTACTGGTGTAATTGAATTACCTCAAGGTGTTGAAATGGTTATGCCTGGTGATAATGTTTCAATGACAGTTGAATTAATCACTAAGATAGCTCTTGAAAACGGTACTGAATTCTCTATCCGTGAAGGTGGAAGAACAGTTGGTGCTGGTAAAGTAACTGAAATTATTGAGTAATTAAGTTAATTAAAAAATTCCCGTTTTGGGAATTTTTTTATGTCTTTAAAATTTTTGCTATTATATTTATTATTGCATTTTAAATTTCTAAGTGAATTTCTAGGTGCATTTTTGAAAAATATAGGTATAGTTATAATGGAGTTGATATTAATAGCAGCTGTAGTAGAAGATGCAAGAAATTAATTCAAAGAGATGTGCAGGGGAAAATATTATATTCATATTGAATTTTATTTTGAAGATAAAATATCCAAATCATTCCGAAAAATTCCAAAATGGAAAAAATCGGAATAGTATTCCGAAAAATTCCAAAATTGAAAAAATCGGAATGTGTATGATTATGTTGCTTTAACATATAATAATGCCTCCTTTTGGAGGTTTTTATATAAAATAAAAAAAGATTTATCTAACCAAATCTTTTTTATCTATTTTGCTATTTTTATATTTAACTCTTTCGTCTGTATTAAATAGTATATAATCAATGCTTGTTATATAGTATTCACTTAGTTTTAGAAGTACCCAAGTGGGTATATCATTTTCTCCTGTTTCATAAGCAGCATACCCAGTTTGACTCATACATAAATAAGTTGCGATATCTTTTTGTTTTAAATCTCTTTCTTCTCTTAAATCTCTTAATCTGTTCATCATTAATCTATTAGTTCTACTCATAAGAAGCCTCCATTCTTTACATAAAAAGATACCATAACTTTAAACTTAATATTGATTTTTAACGTGAAACACGCTATAATAATTTTGTAATCATATAGATAGTAAGGTAGTGCCGGTAATATTATACTTTTTGTATATAATTAATGGAATACGGCAATATAAATATAGAAGGATAAATGTGATTATGATAGGAGTATAATGTTATGAATAAAAAAAGTATAACAATATTAGTAGTGTGTTTAATAGTGAGTGTAATGTCTGTTAGTCTAGCTTTTTTTAGTGCTGGAATAATAGGAAACGGTAAAAACGTAAGCGTGAATGCAAAAGAGCTTACAATAAACTTTGACAATAATAACGAAATAGCGAGTGGCATAATAGAGCCAGGTTGGAGTAGCGCTAATACTTTTAGTATTACTAATAAAAGTAAAACTAACTTTACATATGATATTGTACTAAAGAACTATAAGAATACTACTAAGACTAATGGATACTTAGTTTATAAAATAACTAGTACAAACGGTTATAATATGACTGAGTTTAAAGATATGCCAAAAGATGGAGAAAATACATATGATTTAGTTATAGCAAGAGGTATTACTATAGAACCAGGAAGTAGTAATAAACAAAGTTATACTTTAGAAATAAAATACTTAGATAGCACTGAAGATCAAAGTATAGATATGGGGTCAACTGTAACAGGTAGTTTATATATAGTAGAGAGTACAACAAACGAAAACAACCAATATACTAAAGGTACTTTAGGTTATCAAATAATGGAAGATAACTCAAATATAAAAGAAAGAACTGACTTTTCTAAAACTTATACAGATGTAAATATTGGAACGATGTATAAAGCGACTGAAGATAATACAGATGTATATTATTTTGCAGGAGATGCAAGAAACAACTGGGTAAAGTTTGGTGGATACTACTGGAGAATAATAAGAACAAACTCTGATGGAAGTATTAGACTTTTGTACCACGGAACAAGTCCTGAAACACAGAATGCCTATATTGGTGATAGTGAAATTGCTTTTAATGAAAACTATAATGACTCAATGTATGTAGGATATAAATATGGTACAAGCGGGTCTTTGGAAAATAATAGATCAAATACAAATGATAGTACAATTAAAAAAACTATAGATGCTTGGTATAAAGATAATTTGGTAAATTATACAAAATACTTAAGTACATCAGCAGTATATTGTAATGATAGAGAATTAGGAAGTGGTACATATTCAGCAACCGGCGACAAATTTTATTATGTTGGATATACAAGATTAGGAGCTAATAAAAATCCATCATATAATTGTACAAATGAATATGATGCATTTAGTGTAAATAATACAAAAGCACAATTAACATATCCAATTGCCTTAATGACAGCAGATGAAATAAGTTATGCAGGTGGTGTGTGGATAAAAAATGCTGCAACATGGTATTACTTAAATAGTAAAGGCAATGCGTCTATTAAAAATGGACAAAATGAATGGTGGTTGTTGTCGGCTGCTAGTTGGGACACTGATAAAAGTTCTGTAGTGTTTAAAATATCAAGTGCACAAGATAGGAAAGCACAATTTGGAGCACAAAGTGTTCAATATAAGTTGCACGTTAGGCCTGTTATCTCATTAAAATCAGATGTACTTCATAAATCAGGAGATGGTAGCGCAACTAACCCTTATGAAATACAGGAAACACCTGATACAATATATGAAAGACTATTATTAGATAAATCAACAAGACCTGGTGAAAGAACAGACTTTAGTACAGTACTAACAACTGATAATACAAAGACATTATATACAGGAACAGAAGAAGGAACAACAATATATTATTTTGCAGGAAATGCAACAGATAACTGGGTAAAGTTGGGTGGATACTACTGGAGAATAATAAGAACAAATGCTGATAGAAGTGTAAGGCTTTTATATCACGGAACAAGTACGGACACAACGGAGGCATATATAAACTCAAGTACAGCTTTCAATTCTTCTCATACTGACTCGATGTATGTAGGTTATATGTACGGAACAAGTGGTTCTTTAGAAAGTAATAGAGCAAATACAAATAACAGTACAATAAAAGAAGTAATAGATAGTTGGTATGCAAGTAATATGACATCATATGCGAAATACTTAAGTGAGACAGCAATATATTGTAGTGATAGAGAAGTAGGCGAAGGAACATATACAGCAACAGGATTAAAATTCTACTATGCACCATATACAAGAATAGATACTAATAAAGCTGCAACATATGGCTGTACGGCAACAGAGGACAAATTTACAGTTGATAGTGCGGCTGGAAATGGGAAATTAACATATCCAATAGCCTTAATGACAGTCGACGAATTGGTTTTTGCTGGAGGAGCATATAGAGAAGAGAGTGCACTAACATGGTATTATTATAATAGTGTAAAAGGTAGTTCAACAGGCAAAATTTCATGGTGGCTTATGTCTCCTTACGATTGGGGTGCTAATTCAAGTGTGTTTCGTACGTATGGCTCTGACAGCCCTGGTTTCTTATATGCACGTCGAGTTGACGACACTCTTGGCGTGCGTCCAGTCATAAGTATTAAAGGCAATAACTTATGGAAAAGTGGAGACGGAACAGCATCAAGTCCATACGAAATTGTAACAAATTAAACTATTGACATATTGTACCTATTTATGGTACAATATGTTTGTTTTTTTAAGGGGGAATAATATGAAATTAAAAGATTATTTTTTTGATAATTTTATGGGAATAGACGAAAGTACTGTTCTTACTGCTGTTGAAGAGTTAACTGATGGACAAAAGAATTTAGTTTATTACATATGGGGAGTAGATAGTAAACGCAGAAATCCAAACAGTAAACAAGCAAAAGATGTAATTAGTCAAATATATAAGAAATTATATAAGAAGAATTTATTTAATGAGTTTAATGCACCAAAAGAAACTGTAATTAAATTAATAGATACTTTAAAAGAAAAAGAATTAGTTAATTTATTTACAGAGTATTCTTATAAAGATAATGAACTTAAAAGTGGTGTAGTAACTAAAGAGATTAGACAAAAGAATTTATATATAATAAAGAAAGTACAAACTGCGATTAAAGAAGGTAAAGTATCAACTAGAAAAGTAGATTATTCTAGTGTTTATAAAGGTTTCTTTAATCAATTTGATAGACCTAAGGAAGAAGTATTAAGAGTGGTTAATTCTTTAGATGAAGAAAGTATTAAAACATTGAAGTTAAAGTTTGGAGAAAACTTTGATAAGTTATATAAAGTAGATAATAAAGTAAATGATAAGATAAACGTAAGAATTTGTAGATTAATTAGAAGAAAGTTTGCTTTGTTAGAGAATGGTGAGTTTGTTAAAATTACTGATTATGTTAATCTAGACTTAGATACTATTAAAGAAAGAATGAGCCTTTTAAGTAGTAAAGAACAAATGCGTATATATAGTTTATTTGGAGAAAATTTAGATAAAGAAGTGGCTGTTAATTTTGAACAAAAGAATAGTTTATTAAGAAAAAAGTCTATAGAAAGACTAAAAAGTGGTAAACTTAAATTAGTACATACTAACTTTAAACCATTATTTCTTATATTAAGTAAAAATAAATTTGATGATGAAACAATGGATGAGTTTAAATTAAGAGTGTTAAAGGCAATAGAGAGTCTTCAAGAAAAAGATAAAGATATTCTAATAAAGAAATATGGGGAAAATTTTGATTTGACTACTACTAAAAATATTATGACAACACAGGAAAACGAATATATCACACGTTTTGTTATAACTAAGTTATCTTGGAGTTTAAAAGATAGAGAAATTAAAAAGTATAAGAGTTTATTTGAAAGAGTTAATGCTGAAGAGAAATATTTACTTTTAGAATTTATTGATACACTAAGTAATGAAGATAAAATGCTTTTACAAAAGAAGTATGGAGTAGATTATTCAAATACAAGTGAATTACATACATTTAGTAGTGAAGATAATCATATAATTAAAGTGATGTTAGAAAAAGCAGTTCTTTATTTTAATAGAAAGAGTAAAGAAAAGTATGTAGGTGTTAGAATTAATAGTTTAAGAGATATGAGAAATATTGCTAGAAGTAAAGAATACAAAGAATTACTTAGTTACTTTAGTGAGAATGAAAGTCTAGCAGTGCTTACATATTTAGCAAGAAAACTTGTTAGTACAGAAGAGATTACGAAAGTAACTGGAGTAAGTATAGAAAGACTACATGAGTTAGTTAGTGAATATAATAATCTCGGAAGAAATATAAATGTTTTAAAGAGAAATATTTAGTTTACTACTTGAAAAATTAAATTAAATGTATTAAAATATAAGTATCTTTTAGGAAAAAAGGTAGTATATAATTTATAATTATAGAGAGTTAGTGGTAGGTGTAAACTAACAATGTTATATATGAAAGTTCGTTTTCCATTATATAAAAGAGCGTAATAAAGGCGTTAACTTAAGAGAAGCATAAATTAACTTTATGAATTAAGGTGGTACCGCTGCAGTTTGTAGTCCTTAAGTCATGAAGTTTTTTATTTTGAAAGGGTGATAATATGAAAGAAAAATTAAGTAATTTACTTGAAAATGCTAGAAAAGAAATTGAAAGTAGTAAAGAAATAGACGAGTTAAACTTAATTAAAAGTAAATATTTTGGTAAACAAAGTGAATTTACAGAAATTATGAAAAGTATTGGTACTATGAGTAATGATTTAAAGAAAAGTGTAGGAGTTTTAACTAACGAGTTTAGAAATAACTTTAATAGCTTGTTTGATGAAAAATATGAAAATTTAAGTACAGAAGAGTTAAACAAAAAGTTAGAAAGTGAGAGAATTGATGTTACTTTACCTGGTAAAAAAGTTAAGTCTGGTAGTATGCATCCATTAACTTTAGTAAGAAATGACTTAGAAGACTTGTTTGTTAGTATGGGTTATGATGTTGTAACTGGGCCTGAAATTGAAACAGATGTAAACTGTTTTGAAAAATTAAATATCCCGAAAGACCATCCAGCAAGAGATATGCAAGATACTTTCTATATAACTGAAGATATGTTACTTCGTAGTCAAACTAGTAGTGTACAGGTAAGAACAATGCTTGCAAATACCGAGAAAACTCCAATTAAAATGATTTGTCCTGGTAAAGTTTATAGAAGAGATGATGATGACGCTACTCATTCACATCAATTTATGCAGTTAGAAGCTCTTGTAGTAGACAAAAATATTAGCCTAAGTGACTTAAAAGGTACACTATTAGAAATGGCTAAAGGAATGCTTGGTGAAAACACTAATATTAGATTTAGACCTAGTTATTTTGGATTTACTGAACCATCTTATGAAGTAGATGTAACTTGCTTTAAATGTGGTGGTAAAGGATGCTCATTATGTAAAAATATTGGTTGGATAGAAATACTTGGTTCAGGAATGGTTCATCCAAATGTACTTAGAATGTGTGGATATGACCCTGAAGTTTATACAGGCTTTGCTTTTGGTGTAGGGCTTGATAGACTTGCAATGTTTAAGTATGGTATAACTGACTTAAGAAATATTTATACAAACGATATAAGACTATTAAATACTTTTAATAGAAAGGAGACTAAATAATGATACTAAGTAAAAAGTTTGTAAGTAATTATATTGATGTTAAAAGTATTGATATAAAAACTATTGCTGAAGATATGACACGTGTAGGAAATGAGTATGACTATGCTGGAAAACTAGTTAATGCAACTAACTTAGTTGTTGGACACGTTTTAGAGTGTGAAATGCACCCAGATAGTGATCATTTACACGTTTGTAAAATTGATGTTGGAGATGAAGTACTTGATATAGTGTGTGGTGCACCTAATATGAGAAAAGGTTTAAAAGTAATTGTTGCAAAAGATGGAGCTGTTTTACCTGGTGGCACAATTAAAAAAGGTGTTATAAGAGGGGCAATAAGTAACGGAATGTGCTGTAGTTTAGAAGAACTAGGGCTTGACAAGAAGTTCTTAAACGAAATGGACATAAACGGAATACACGAACTACCAAGTGACGCGCCTGTTGGAATGGATGCTTTAGAGTATCTTGGTTTAGATGACGAGATAGTAGATTTTGAACTAACTGCAAATAGAAGTGACTTACTTAGCATGATAGGCTTGGCTTATGAGCTAGGGGCAGTTTATGATAAACCTGTAAATGAACCAACACCAGTATATGAAAGTGTTAAAGATACCTTTCTTTGCGATGTTAACTTGAGTGTTGATACTGATAATTGTTCATTATATTTATTAGGAAGAGTTAATAATGTCACTATTATGGAAAGCCCTGACTATATTAAAAATGCTTTAATAGCTTCTGGCATAAGACCAATTAACAACGTAGTAGATATAAGTAACTATGTAATGCTTGAAACTGGTCAACCACTTCACTTTTATGACGCTGATAAAGTAGGTAAGTTAATAGGTGTTAGAATGGCTAATAATGAAGAAGTGCTAACTACATTAGATAAAACTGATAGAGAACTAACAACAAACGATATAGTAATATATAATGAAAGTGGCCCAATTGGACTAGCAGGTGTGATGGGTGGACTTTCTACCGAGGTAACAAAGGATACTAAAAATATTCTTATTGAAAGTGCAATATTTACTCCTGGTGTTATTAGAAAAACAGCTAAAAGAATATTAAGAAGTGAAGCTTCTAGTAGATTTGAAAAAGGGCTTGACTATAAAAGAACATACTTAGCTATCAATAGAAGTAAAGAACTTCTTTCAACTCTTGCTGGTGGCACAGTTAGTGAAGGATTAATAATCTATGATAAAGTAGATAAAAGTGAAAAACACGTGCTAATCTCGTTAGAAAAAATAAATAGTGTTCTAGGTCTTTGTCTTACTAAAGAAGACGTTGTAAATGTATTAAATAAGCTTAAATTTAGTGTAAACATTAATAACGATGAGTTTGATATAATCGTACCTAGTAGAAGATTAGATGTGTCAATAAAAGAAGACATAATAGAAGAAATTGGTAGAATATATGGGGTAGATGAAGTACCTATTACACTACCTAGCACTAACAATGGAAGAAGTAAGTATGATAACTATGATAGAATTATTAAGACTAAATTAAGTGATATGGGACTAAATGAAACTATTACATATAGCCTTATTAATAAAAAAGACATTAATAAATTTGTAAGTGAAGAATTTACTCCAGTTGAAGTAATGGAACCTTTAAATAGCGAAAGAAGTACTTTAAGAAATAGTTTAATCTCGTCTTTAATTAATGTGTATGAATATAATAAAGCAAGAAACATTAAGAATGTAAGCATATTTGAAATAGGTTCATGTTATTCTAAAGTAGAAAATGACTATGTTGAAACAAGTAAACTAGCAATACTTATGAGTGGAGAATTTATTACTGGAATTAATACTAGTGTTAAAATAGATTTCTACTATTTAAAAGGTGTAGTTGAGTCTTTACTAGATTACCTTGGCTATAAAGGAAGATACTCATTTGTAAGTGACGTGACTATTAAAGAAATGCATCCATATATGAGTGCAAATATAATACTAAATGGGCTAAACGTTGGATTTATTGGTAAAGTACATCCACTAGTAAACAAAGAAGACTTGTATGTATGTGAAATTAACCTAAGTACATTAAGAAGTGTTAAAGCTGGTAAGATTAAGTTTAAAGAATTAAGTAAATATCCTAGTATTAAAAAAGATATATCGTTTATATTTAGTGACGTTGTAGTAAGTGATAATATTATTAAGGATATTAGAAAACTTGGTGGTAAAACACTTACAGAAGTAGTAGCGTATGACGAGTATATTATGGGTAAAGAAAAGAGTTTAACATTTACTCTTAACTATATGAGTGAAGAGAGAACTTTGACTGAAGAAGAAGTTATGGCTTCATTTAATAATATTATTAATGGAATTACTGTAAAATATAATGCAAAACTAAAAAATATGTAGATAAATAAAAATATTTATTGTATAATTAAATAAGAAAGGTGGTAATGATATGAATCCATGGATAATTGTGGGAATAGTTGTGTTTTTAATCATTCTTTATGTAATTAGTATATACAATACTTTAATTAAATTAAGAAATAGAGTAAAAGACCAATGGGCACAAATTGAAGTACAATTAAAAAGGAGATTTGACTTAATACCTAATATAGTTGAAACTGTTAAAGGGTATGCAAAACATGAAAGTGATACTTTGAAAGGAGTAATTGAAGCAAGAAATAAATTTACTGTAGCAGGTACAAAAGAAGATGAAATGAAAGCTAATAATGAGTTAACTGGCGCTATTAGACAATTATTTGCTTTAAGCGAAAGTTATCCTGAATTAAAAGCTGATACAAGTTTCTTAAAACTTCAAAGTAATCTTGAAGAAACAGAAGATAAAATATCTAGTGCTAGACAATTTTATAATGATACAGTTTTATCTTTAAATAATAAAGTTGAATTATTTCCTTCAAATTTAGTTGCTAAAATATTTGGATTTAAAAAGGAAGCATTCTTTGAAGCAGAAACTGAAGCTAAAGTTGCTCCAAAAGTACAGTTTTAAGCTTACTAAATGTAAGCTTTTTTCTTTTAATAGGAGGATTTATGAAAAAAATATTGGTTTTAATAATAAGTTTGTTTTCATTTATTAGTGTTAACTATGCAGTAAGTAGTGATCAAGTTGATTATGAAATAGAAGACTATATAGTAGATGCTAGTATTGATATAAGTGGGAACTTAAAAGTAAGAGAGATTATCAAGAGTACTGGTAGTTATAATGGTTATATAAGAGACTTAATTTATAAAAATGATAGATTAGGAGACTTTACAGGAGATACTTCTAGTTTTGAAGGAAGTAGTATATATAACCCAACTGGAATAGACAATATAAAAGTTGGTAGTATAAACTATAATGGAGAGTTAAGTTTTGATGCGTTTAATAGTGAAGTGACTGAATTTAGTGAATGCACTAATAGTCGTGGATGCTATACTATCAGTGATATTACAAATGGCAAAAGTATAAAGATGTATAATGAAACAATTAATTCTAGTACATACTTTTATATAGAATATACTTTAGGTAATACAGTAGTACTACATAATGATGTAGCAGAGTTGTATTTAAGTTTTATAGGTAATGGGTTTGATGATGATATAGGAAGGTACCAATTAAGAGTTACTTTACCACAGGCAACTACTACTGAAACAAGAGTATGGGCACATGGTCCATTAAGTGGAGAAGTTAGTAGAATAGTAGACGAAGTAGACGGAGCTACTAAATATTATGGAGGATACTTAAAAATTGAAGACTTAAGTAAGAATACTCCAGTAGATATAAGAATGGTTTTTGATAAAAGTTTAATTATGGTAGACCATCCATTCTTAAAGAAAAGTAAGGTTGATGCGTTAGACAAAATACTAGAAGTGGAACAAGTAAGAGCTGATGATGCTAATAAACAAAGAAAAACTGCTAAAATATTAGTGTATGGAACATATGCTTTAAGTGGGACTTATTTATTAATTTTACTATTAATAATAGTTTATCTATATATTAAGTATGACAAAGAAAGAAAGCGCTCTTTTGATATGGAATACAATAGAGAGTTTATAGATGACTATGATGTAACAGCAATTGAATACCTATATGATAAAAAGATAACTGAAAAAGGTTTTTCTACTAGTATATTAAATCTAATATATAAGAAAAAAATTAGTTTTGAAAAGTTAGATAAGAAAGACTATAAATTTACTAGAACTACAG
>ULTB01036265.1_pt1 | contig 19442 bp, 20 predicted proteins | sample 1957251 | NCBI WGS metagenome assembly ULTB01 (sample SAMEA4835724, study PRJEB28245) | human gut metagenome | biome: gut microbiome; material: fecal sample | place: Denmark | collected 2008
GACTGTCAACTTTCTGTCCTTGACTTTTGAACCAGTTTAATGCGTATGGTCCAAAAAAACTTTCAGAGATGGTGAGAAAAAAACCTCCAATGATATAATAAAAGTGGCTGGCAACCGCAAGAATTATAATCAAAGGAGGACTCTCAATGAGAGATGATAATACCTTATCACACACAACGTATAATTGCAAATATCACATAGTCATTATACCAAAGTACAGAAGAATGGTAATATACAGAAAATTAAGAAAAGATATAGGCGCTATTCTCAGAGCAGTAGCAGAAAGAAAACCAGGAGTTGTAATTCATGAGGCTGAGGCATGTCCTGATCATATACATATGTTGATGACGATACCACCAAAATATAGCGTATCGTCTTTCATGGGTTATCTGAAAAGCAAATCAACACTGATGATTTTTGACAGACATGCAAATATGAAATATAAATATGGTAACAGAAAATTCTGGGCGAAAGGATATTATTGTGTGACAGTAGGACACAATGAAGAAGCTGTAAAACGATATATAAGAAATCAATTACAGGAAGATAGACTTTCGGACCAGATGAGCATGAAGGAGTTTATTGATCCTTTTACAGGAGATAAAATTAAATAAAAAAACCCCTTTTAGGGGTTATAGGTAAACGTGTTGTGGTTGTCAGTCTTCAGTAGTCGAAGGACTCGCACAACGACATGCCCTTACAGGGCGGGTTCATACCACTGATTTTATCAGTGGTTATGATTTGGAAAATGATTCATTTGACTGGTGTGGAAGGAAATTATTATTTCCATAAACTTCCACAGTAAATGCGCCATTACTATAATCCACAATTGTTTCAGAGCAGCCATCCACAACAGGACTATTGACTTTAATATAGTCTTTTCTATCGAGGTTCATGATAGTGGCCATAATAATAGTAAAACAGAATCCATGAGTGACAATAAATACGTTGTCATAAGGCTTTTTCACAAGTTCATTTAAGAAGTCTTTAACTCTTTCTTCAATTTCATCATAGGTTTCCCCTTCTGGAATACCATTGGATATTTCAGGGTGACACCATAAATCATGATAAGCTTTCTTATATTCCTCTGGAATTTCATCAATTTTCTGTCCTTCTAATAGACCAAAATTCATTTCTCGAATGCGTTCATCAGTAATGATGGGCTGATTATCAAATAATAGCTTTGCAGTATCATATGCACGCTTAATAGGACTGGAATAAATAGCATCATAATGATTATTCTTGATATGTTCTTTTAAAGCAAGAATATTATCCATGCCTTCAGGACTTAAAGGAGAATCTTTACATCCTTGAAGTCTTTTTTCTTTATTCCAAAGCGTCTTAGAATGTCTTGTAATTGTAATTTTCATGTTAAATAAAAATAAGGGTTTTATCCCTTATTTATATTGATCATTAACACTTTTCATGATTCTCTTGATCTGAGTTTCGCTAGGTTTACGTCCCATTTCCATAAACATAGCACGAATCATTTTTTCTGAGATTGGTGGGTTTTTCTTTAATTCTCTCTTGAACATCCATCTTGCAAAGAAGAATCCAACAAGAGCACCAATAATTGTAGTAATAATATATCCTGCTACCATTGTAAATACCTCCGTTAACGTTAAATAATTATATCAAACTAGATTATGTTTGTAAATTGTTTTAGTGTTTTAGTACTAATTTAAAGAGAGAATATCCTAAGATATCCTCCCTTTTTGATTGTTTTTATAATGAGTTGTATTCTTTTACAACGTTTTCAACAGTAAAACCATATTCCTTGATGACTCTACTTGCTGGAGCACTTGCCCCAAAAGTATCAACACACATAGTTTTACCATCTAAACCAACATATTTATGCCATCCAAAATCAGATAACATTTCTACAGAAAGACGCTTTCTGCAGCTATTTGGTAAAACGGATTCCTTATATTCATCAGTCTGTGCATCAAATAAATTCATTGAAGGCATAGAAACAACACGTACTGAATGTCCCTGTTTTTCTAATTCTTCCTGTGCATGAATTGCAAGACCTACTTCAGAACCAGAAGCGATAATGATACCTTCTAGATCACCAGATTCTTTTCTAGCAATATAGGCACCATGTAATACATCTTCATAAGTAGAATTTGTAAGGTTTTCTACTGGCTGTCTAGTAAGAATTAATGCAACTGGCATATTCTTTGTTTCAACAGCAATCTTCCAAGATGCAAGCATTTCATTTGCATCAGCTGGACGTAATACTTCAACATCAATACTGCTTCTAAGCATTGCAAGCTGTTCAACAGGCTGATGTGTAGGACCATCTTCACCAACTGCGATAGAGTCATGTGATAATGGAAGAATGATTGGACATTCCTGTAAAGAACCCATTCTTAAGGCTGCTTTAAAGTAATCACTGAATACCAAGAAGCCCCCTGCTGAGATCTTAACACCCTTATGTAATGTCATACCATTCATGATAGACACCATTGCGAATTCTCTGATACCAAAATATACATTTCTTCCAGTATAGTTTTCACAGCTAAATCTTCCTTCACCCTTGATTGATGTCTTAGTAGAAGAAGATAAATCTGCAGTACCAGATAAGAATGTAGGGTTCTGTGCAGCAACTTCCTGAATAATTCTATGAGAAATATTACGAGTTGCTTCTGTATAGCCAGGTTTGAATTCTTTTTGAAGTTCTGTAATATCTAAATGATAATTACCTTCAATAGCATTTTTATATTCTTTATATTCTTCTGGATATTTTTCAGCATATTCTTCAACAGTCTTTAACCATTTCTTATATGCTCTTGTACCACGGTCTTTAACATTCTTCTTGAAATCAGCATAAACTTCTTCAGGAACATAGAAAGGATCATGGTCAAATCCATAAGATAACTTAGCATTCTTACCGTCTTCTTCACCTAAAGGTGCACCATGAACTTTATTAGTTCCCTGGTTGCAAGAACCATAACCAATTACGGTCTTCATGATGATAATAGACGGTTTGAATAACTCTTTCTTAGCACGCTTTAATGCACGGTTGATGGCCTGAATGTCATTACCATCAGCCACTTCGATAACCTGCCAATTCATTGCTTCATATCTCTTCTTTACATTTTCACTGAATGAATATGAAAGAGGACCATCAAGTGTTACTTCATTGGCATCATAGATAACAATTAACTTACCTAAAGAAAGATGACCAGCAAGAGAGGATGCTTCATAAGTCACACCTTCCTGCATATCACCATCACCACATAATGCATATGTGTAATGGTCAACAATTGAGCAATCTTCCTTGTTGTATTTTTCGGCAAGGAACTTTTCAGCAATTGCCATACCTGTCGCTGTAGGAACACCCTGACCTAAAGGTCCTGAAGATGCATCTACACCGTCTGTGATAGTGATTTCTGGATGTCCAGGTGTTTTTGACTGCCACTGTCTGAACTGTTTTAAATCATCAAGACTTAAATCATAACCAGAAAGATGTAATAAAGCATAAAGTAAAGAACTAGCATGACCACTTGCAAGAACAAAGCGATCCCTATTTTGCCAACTAGACAAAGAGGGATTTATGTTCATCACCTTAGTAAACAATGTATATAAAGCTGGTGCGCCATCAAGAACCATACCTGGATGACCAGAATTTGCCTTATTAATCATGTCAATACAAAGCGATCTTATTGTAGCGATCGATAAATTCGAATCCATTTCGAGTACCTCCTAATCACACTCATTATACATAATTTTAATGATGTGTAAACCATTTTTTACAAAAGTGAAAGGCAATAAAAAAGACAATCTTTTCACAAAGACTGTCTAGTTTATTTTTTTGTGCATTCTTGCTTTTGCAGGAGTGACATCATTACCATTTGCATCTACAACTTTGATGCTCTGAAGCTGCTGTTCAAAGCCTCTTCTAAATTCTTTTAGGTATTTCTGTCTAAGCTTCTGCTGACGAACCTGTTCTTCAGGTGTAAGACCTACTGTCTTCTTTTTATGAGCAAGTGCATTAATTTCATCGATGAGTTTCTGATCAATAGCCATAATGACCCCCCTGTAAAATTTAAACAAATGAAAAGACCTAAGAGGAGTTGATTATCCCTGTTAAATACAGGTGGGTACCTTGTGAAAAACTTTAGGATCCCTACTCGTAGCAGGTCTTCAACACCGTCTTTCAAACAATCAGGTTCCCTTATCAAAAATGTAGGAAATCCATATACTCTCAGGTCACCACCATTATAGCATAAGCGCTTTTTTAGTCAACATCTAGGCGTTAGCCTTAAGTGGTCTGATAATAAAATTAGATGTTAAATCCATACAAAATAAAGGCAAAATATTTTTGATATCAGCGATTGTAAGAGCCTGATATGCTTCAAATAAGTCAAATAAATTGATTCCCTCTAAATAGTATTGACTAAATAGTGAAGCGATTGTTTCGATAGAGTTGAAGAAACCAATAAGAGTTCCAATATTGTTTCTTTTCATTCTATTGAATGCTTCTTCATCTAATGTCATATGTGGAATATCTGCAATTAATTGATGAATATGAGCCATTAATTCATCCGGTTTTGGACTATCTCCCGCAAAGATAATATGAGAGAAATCACGTTCCTGTGAGAAATTAGTAAAGAATGAATCATTGATCAATCCCTCCTTAGTCCATTCATCTCTTAAATCACTACTCTTAGAGAATAACATATCCATGAAGATATAGAAAGAAAGCTGTCTTTTAAGCTTTTCTTCAGGTGATTGAGGGACATGATTCACTTTGATTGCCACGTTGACTTTAGGCATAGTGACATCCATTACGTTTTCTTCATAGTCTTTATAGATGGTTTCAGGTTCATTATGATCCCCTCTTACAATTGGTGGCATATCTTTGAAACTTTTCTTTGCCTGATTATCTCGAATAATAGACATTAAGTGTTCAGGGTCAAAGTTTCCTGATACAAATAACATCATATTAGAAGGATGATAGAATGTGTGGTAACACTTCTGTAAGATGTCATAATCAATTTCTGCCACTGTTTCAACAGTACCTGCAATATCAATTCTAACAGGATGATTATGATAAAGATTGCTGATAGCACCAAAATAACCACGCCAGTCAGGATCATCATTATACATGCCTATTTCCTGATTAATAATGCCCTTCTCTTTTTCAATACTTTCAGGAGTGACATTTAATTGCTGAACAAAGTCTAATAACAATTCAGTACATTCATCAACATTTGTAGCCGTATTGAATAAATAAGCAGTACGGCTATGAGAAGTGAAGGCGTTACTGCTTGCACCAAGTGCGGCAAATTTTTCTGAGGCATCCCCATCTTCCATATCGAACATCTTATGTTCTAGAAAATGAGCGACACCATCAGGTACTGTGATTAAATCTGTTTCTCCTAGAGGAATGAAACTACGGTCAATAGAACCGAAACGTGTTGAAAATAAACCATATGTCTTTGTGAAACCATACTTAGGCATGAGATAGACATTAAGTCCATTGCTCATCTTTTCATGATATAGAGTTTCTTTAATTGTTGGATAATAAGTTTTCTTCATAGAACTCCTTTCCAGTCAAGAAATAGATTGTATCTAATTCTATACTTTGAGCACATTTAATAACATCTTCTTTAGTGACATTTTTAATTGCATTCTGTTTATCTTCAATAGTATCCTGACTATTAATGATATCTCTTCTCCAATTGAATGAGATAATGGAATCGGGATCATCATCTACTTTAGATAATGCATTGATTAACATAGTCTTTACCATTGATAATTCTTCATCGGTGATATGACCAACCTGCAAGTCTTTAATCTGTTTTCCAATTAACTCTTTAGTCTTATCATAATTATTCATATCAATACCTGCTGCAATGGTCATAATACCATTCATTGGATCATAACTTGAATGAATGAAGTAACATAAGCTGTTCTTTTCTCTGACTACCTGGAATAATCTAGATTGAGAATAACCTCCTAATAAATTAGAAAATACGCTCATTGCAGCTGTATTTTTGCTTAAGGTACAGCAGTTTGCCTTATACCCCATAACGAGCTTAGACTGGACGATATCCTGTTTTTCAATGATATCTAAAAGATGATTACGTTCATTCTGATAAATATAAGCAGTAGGATAAGGCTCATGAACTGCACGTGGGAACTGTAATCTTTCTTCAAAAATAGAAACGATACTTTCATCTATATCCCCTACTACATAAACATGCTTATCATCATTTTGGATCATATCTTTATATGTCTCTACAAGAGTATAAGCATTGATGTTATCCATATCTTCTATATAGCCTGTAGAACGTAATCCTAGAACACTTCCTCTTCCCATATAATCTACCATACGATCAAAGGCATAGCCCATCTTATCGTCCATATCAGCCATAATACGATATGTAATTTCTTGTTTTTTAAGTTCAGTCATTTCTTCATCGAAATGGTTATCCACTATATAAGGATGATTCACTAATTCATTTAATAAATCTACCTGTTTAATGAGTAGATTTTCATTGATAGGAAGGAATTCCTGATTAACACATGAATTTTTAAAAGTAATAATATGACCTTTACCTGCCGAAGAAATATTAGCAGAAAGATTTGCACCATATAAATCTTCTAGTGTTCTAGATAAGTCCTTCTGTGTTGGATGTTTCATAGTTCCAGTGATCATTAAGAATCCTAGAACACTTCTACTTGTGACTGTTTCTCTTGTAAAACGTCCTTTAAAACGAACAGAGATTGTAATATCTTTAAATTTCTTAGATGAAATCAAGTGAAGTTGATATCCATTCATTTGATAGATCTTGTTCATTGTATACCTCTTTTCTTTCTCTATTCATTATAACTTTTTTGTATAGTAGTGCAAGAAAAAAGGACTCCCTGAGGAGTCCGGCTCTATTAACGTTTAGACTTATCGTAAGGCACACCATCTGCACGAGGCGCAGCAGAGTTCTTAGATGTAAATGCTAATAGAATTAAAGTAGCAACATATGGAATTAATTTATATGTTGTATCAGGTAAAGACATTTTAGCAAGTAATGGAACTGAGTTGTATGTATAAGATAATGTCTTCATGAAACCGAAGAAGAATGCTGCACCAGCAATTCTTAATGGTGTCCAGTTACCGAAGATTAATACAGCTAAAGCTAAGAAACCATAACCAGCAACAGTGCAGGTGAATTCTGTAGAGATTGGTAGGATATAAATAAGTCCACCCATACCAGCTAAGAAACCAGAAATGCCTACACCTAGATATCTGATCTTATAAACACTGATCCCTGCAGCATCTGCTGCCTGAGGGTTTTCACCACAAGAACGGATTCTTAAACCAGTCTTGGTTTTCATAAGGAAATACCAAGAAATAATAAGAATCGCAATGCCTAGGAATGTAGTAAAGTAGCAGTTCTTGAAAAATAAATCACCAAGTACTGGGATACTGCTAAGTCCAGGAACTTCAGAAATTCTGAATTCATTAGTGAATGAAACGTTCTGCATACCATCCTGTACAGTTTTTGCGATAAAGATACCAAGTGCTGGAGCAAGCATATTTAATGCAGTACCAGAAATAGTCTGGTCAGCACTTAAATGAATGGCTGCAAAGGCATGAAGCATACTAAATAGTACACCGACAATTCCTGAAATAAGTAAACCTGTTAAAAGAAGTGGCATACCATGAAGAATATCATTAGACTGCATATAATTTAAATAGAATACACCAGCAAAACCGCCGATGATCATAATACCTTCAAGGGCTAAGTTAACAACACCACTTCGTTCAGAGAACATACCACCCAAAGCAACAATCATTAATGGAATGGCAAATAGTAAAGTCTGAGCAAAAAGGAAATAAACTAAACTCATTCTGTTTTACCTCCTTTATTCTGTATTTCTGTTTTTCTCTTTTTATTTCTTTGATAACGTTCTAATAAGGCTTTAATGAATAATGTGAATGAAGCAAAGTAGATAATAACAGCAACGATAATGTCAATAACTTCAATCGCAATATTAAGTGCCTGCATATAGTTACCACCAACATTAATATAACCAATGAATAATGCAGCGAAGATACATCCAATTGGATTAGAGAAGCCAAGTAAGGCTACTGGGATACCGTTCCAGCCTTCGTTTGGTAATGTTTCAGTGATTGGTAAAGTTTTACCAGTACCACATAAGTAAGTTAAGGCACCACCTACACCCGCAAAGAATCCTGAAATCATAAGTGCTAAAACAATACATTTCTTTTCGTTCATACCTGCATATCTTGCTGCATCTTTATTGAAACCACATGCTTTTAGTTCATAACCAAAAGTAGTTTTATTCATAATAAACCAAGCAAGTATACAAAGTAAGATAGCAATAATGATACCTAAGTTAACACGATCACCAAAAATCTGATTGAGACCAAAGCCAGGAATACTACGTGTACTAGGTACTGCATAGCTTTCTGCACCTGTAGAGTTGTAGATAGTTGCCTTAATACCCTGGATAACAAGTAACATACCAATATAGTTGCACATGATACCAGAAATAACAACGTTCACGTTACGAGCTGCTTTTAAGATACCAGGAATAAGTGCCCATAAAGCACCAGCAATTCCAGCTCCTAAAATAGCAAAAATCCATACTAAATTATCTGGAATAAAAGTAGCTCTTAATGCGATAAATACAGCAGTGAAGCTTCCTACTAAATACTGTCCAGGTACACCGATATTGAATTCACCACATTTATAAGCAAATGAAACAGATAGACCAGTCATCATGATTGGTACTGCTAAATAAATAACCTGTCCAATACTAGATAACCCTTCTCTAAAGCCACCCGTTAATAAAATAGATAATCCCTGTAGTGCATCACTAGGATTAGCAATTAAGATAATGATAAAACCAACGACTAGCCCCATTAAAATTGCGAGTAAAGAAGACACAATTGATTTGAAGCTGGCACGTTCCATTAAAGCGGGTTTATTACTTTTCATAACCTTCTCCTCTCTTAGAACCTGCCATATAAAGTCCTAATTCCTGAATAGTAGTCTCTTTTGGATTAAGATCCGCAACGATTTCCCCTTCATACATAACTAAAATACGATCTGATAAGTTCATAACTTCATCAAGTTCAAGTGATACAAGTAATACTGCTTTATTGTTGTCTCTTGTCTTAACAATCTGCTTATGAATAAATTCAATAGCCCCAACATCTAGACCACGTGTAGGCTGTACTGCAATAAGTAGGTCATCATTCTGTTCTACTTCTCTCGCAATAATGGCTTTCTGCTGGTTACCACCAGACATACCACGCACAATAGAATTTCTTCCTTCACCTGAACGTACATCATATTCTTCAATAAGACGATCAGCATAAGTATTCATTGCGTCAAAATTAATAATGCCATGATTCTGGAAGTCTTTCTTATAATATGATTTTAAAATCAAGTTTTCACCAAGAGTATAATCAAGAACTAACCCATGCTTATGACGATCTTCTGGGATATGAGATAACCCATGGTCATTACGATAACGAATACTCTTATGTGTAATTTCTTCATCATTTAAATAAACATGACCCATATTAGGCTGTTCAAGTCCAGTTAAGTTATAAATCAATTCACTCTGACCATTGCCATCAATACCAGCAATACAAACAATTTCACCTTTTCTTACTTCAAATGAAACATCATTTAAAAGAAGTTTATCTGAAGTCTTAGGCTGATAGCTTAAATGGTCAACCTTTAATACAACATCAGATGGCTCATGATCATCTTTAGTGACTGTCAAGTTTACCTTATGACCAACCATCATTTCTGATAACTGTTCTTTAGTCACATCAGCTACATTGACTGTACCAACATAACGTCCCTTACGAATGATTGTACAGCGATCCGCTACTGCTTTAATTTCATTTAACTTATGAGTAATGAAAATGATGGATTTCCCTTCCTTAATAAGTTCCTTCATGATTTTCATTAACTCATCAATTTCCTGTGGAGTGAGTACTGCTGTAGGTTCATCAAAAATCAAGATATCATTATTTCTATATAACATCTTTAAGATTTCTACACGCTGCTGCATACCAACAGTAATATCTTCGATCTTTGCATCTGGATCAATGTTTAAATGATATTTCTCAGATAAGCTCATCACCTTCTTGCGTGCATTATCTGTCTTGAGCTTACCAAATAACCCTTTCTCTTCAACACCTAAAATAATGTTTTCCAATACAGTGAAATTATGAACAAGCTTAAAATGTTGATGCACCATACCAATGTTATATTTATTGGCATCATTTGGGTCATTGATTTTAACGCTTTGTCCATTAATCTTTATTTCACCCATATCAGGCTGATAAAGACCAAATAAAATACTCATCAAAGTAGATTTACCAGCACCATTCTCACCTAATAAAGCATGAATTTCGCCTTTTTTTACTTGAAGAGTAATATCGTCGTTTGCTTTAATACCAGGGAATTCTTTTGTGATATTAAGCATTTCAATAGCATATTCCAATATTCTCACCTCTTATCCTATTATACTATAAATTACTTACTTTAAAAATAACTAAATGGTTTTTTGAATATAAAGAAACATGTACAAAATAAGAAATTTGATAAGAGATTGATTTGTAAAAATAATTAATATGATATAATCAAGAAAGGAAAGGAATGATTTGAATGAAAAAATTAAGCAAGTTTTTAAAAGATACCACTGACATCGTTCAAATTATGACATTAATTCTTTTGATTATAATTGTTTTGAAATTAGTATTTTAGGTAATTCAATATGGAAAAAGAAAAGTTTGATCAAAAAGAGTATGTTAAGCAGTGGACGAAAAGCAATATGAAAACAGTAAGTGTAAGTTACAAGACTGAGTTTGTCTGCCTATTCTTTTAGACATTGTATCCTCCATTTTATTCCTCCTATTCATTCATAATAATTAATACATTCGATAATCATCACATCCTTAAATAAAAGACATCAGCTATTGCTGATGTCTTTGTCTTCTTTTTCTTTCTCTCACTCGTGCCCATACTTTTTCTGCACTTTGTGCCTCATAAATTTCTTTATATTTTTCATTATGTTTTTTCTTTTCTTCTAGTATTTTTTTCAGTTCTTCTTCTGATAATTTTTGAGGAACAAATACTTCATGCATTCTATCTTCCCAGTATTCTCTTTCTTCCTCTTCAGTCATTTCTACTTGCTGAATATTATCCATTACATATAACCTCCATCTCTATGAGATTCCTTTTTCTTTAAAGTACTCTGAGGAACATACTTTTGTCAATAAGCAATTCTTTTTGTTTTTTTATAATAGCTTAATTGATTAATAAAAGCACACCCTGATGTGTTTTTATTAATATAAATCTTGTATAGTTTATACCTCTTGCGAATGGACCTATACGTGTAATACTCATGCTTAAGAACTGATCTATCTGAAAGCATTCACCGATTTCATACTCTTTGAAGTAGTCTTCACTACAAGTTCTGAAAACTACAATATCTTCATTTGTTTGTAATAGTATTCTTAGGTAGTAGAAATTGTTTTAATCCCATTTGCATTTTTTGATAATACATAATTCATGACTGTATGACATCTTAAATATATTCTACATAATTACTGATGAAAGTACCTTTAAGTTCCTCTTCTATATGAGCAGCCCCTACATTTCTCTCATGACAAGGATTTCAGACTTCCCGTTACGTCTCGGTATTGAATATCCATATTTTATATGGACCCGCTGACCGTCTTTATCGACAGCCATTATATCCATCATCTGTATCTCCTGCCATTCCATAGCATTGCGTGTGGTATTGTTGTATAGTTCTATAGCCTCATTCCCTAACATGCTTTTATAGGGGATAATGTAACTATTCGTAGGAGTCTGTCTGCCTATCTTATTAGACATGTGCCTTTAACCTCCTACTTTTGTGTAATTAAAAAGGTGTCATAATCAATTGACACCACCTCTCAAAATCTGTTTTTTTAATTACTGCTCTTTATATTTTGCTATAATCTTTTTTTCTTTTTTCTTCACTTCATCATTTAGTTTCTTAAATAAATGCTGATTAGAATCAAGTCCAATTTCTAACCACTCTCCATTTTCTTTAGCCTCTTTTTCTATTCTCTTTAATTCTCTTCCATAGTTTGTAAATAATTCAGTAAGCTCTTCATCCATTTTTTCTTCATTTGTTTTCATTCTTCCATCTCCCATAATCCACTTTCATTTCCTGAACTTTATAAATATTGGAACACTGCAAATAATTGTCATATATTATCCAATTTTCTAGCACTTCATCACTAGTTAAATTTTTTTAGATAGTTTATATACATAAGTTTCATCGCATCCCCTTAATGAAATTAGATTAAAGTGAGAAAACATATATCTATCTGCACTACTAAAGGAAGAAGCCGTTTCATCAATAGGATGATTATGTGACGCTATAACACCATAAAGTCTTTCTCCTAAATCAATATCAGGGAATACTCTATTATTTGTTCCAAAACATTTATAAACATCTCCATTACTTGCAATTATACACACAGTTTCTATTTTTTTATAGACTGCTTCTTTTTCGTTCTAAAAGTCTATTGTTTTTAACAATATAGGAGGCTTATGCTTTTGAGCAATACTGTCACTTTCATCTGCTGATAAACCAAGAAGATCATAGGAATTTTTATTCCACCTCTAAATCAGTGTTAACGCACATAAAAAAAGTGGCCGAAGCCACTTTTATAGGTTTTATTTAATTTTCGTAAGATACTGTTACGTTAGTTAAAGTATCCTTTAATACTTTTGTATTTGGATCACCTTTTGCATTTGGATCTACATCCGCATTAGTTAGGATTTTAATCTTTTCATCTTTTACTTCTTTGAATACTTTATCGTAATCAGCTTTCTTGAATTTCTTTAATCTTGAGAAATCAGATGAAAGTCCAATATAGTTATCTTCTGCACCTAATAAATGAGCGCCACCTTCAAACTTATTGTTGTAAGCATTAGTGATTTCATCAAATACAGTCTGTTTAACACCCTTCATAGCTGAAGTGATAACAGTCTTAGAATCATCTTTCTGGTCACTATCTACACCAATAGACTTCTTGTTAGTATCTTCTGCAGCTGCGAAGACAGAGTTACAAATCTGACCACCACAAGAGAAGATAACTTCAGTTCCGCTATTATACCATCCAGTAGCTTTAGTTTTGATTTCTGGAGATTCATTGAAGTTATTAACGTAAGTATACTTTGCACTAACGTTTACCTTCATTTCCTTTGCAGCAGCGTTAGCACCCTGTAAGAAACCATAACCATAGTTAATTACTGCAGGAAGTGCCATACCACCCATGAAACCAATCTTTGTGTAGCCATCTTTTACAGCAGCATAGCCAGCTAAATAACCTGGCTGCTGTTCCTTATAAGTTGCACAGTAAACATTTTTCGCAATGTCAACAGGATTGTCTTTTTCATCAGTAGGTGTGAAGTCAATCGCAATGAACTTAACGTTCTTATATTTTGCTTCATTCTGAATAGTTCCTAATGCAGCAGCGAATTTGAATCCTGGTAAAACAACGACTTTTGCACCATTGTCAACAGCGTTCTTGATCTGATCCTTATAACCAGCAGTATCGAATGAAGCAGGTTTATAATATTTATAACCTTTATCATTCTTAGTTCCATACTCTTTTACCGCTTCCCAAGCTGACTGGTTGAACGACTTATCGTTAATTCCTCCAGAGTCAGTGACTAAAGCGATTTCTGGTTTTTTAGAATCTTTACCTGAACCGCAGCCAACGAGTACCATTGAAAGTACTACAGCAGATGCCATAAGCTTTTTCATATTATTCAATTCCTCCTTTTGATATATAATTATTTTAACACTTTAATGCTACTTTATAAAGTGTTACCGCTTAATTAATCAAAAAAAGAAGATATCCTAAATATCTTCTTCGCTATAACCTCGAATATAAACTTCCCTTGGTTTAGAACCTATCTGTGGGCCAATAACACCATTTTGTTCTAACTGATCCATGATACGAGCTGCTTTATTATAGCCAATTCTGAATCTTCTTTGTAATAAAGAAGTACTTGCACGTTGTTCTTTAATGACAAATTCACGGCATTCTTCATATTCTTCTTCTGTATCATTTAAAGAATCATTGACTGAAGAGCTGCCATTTGATACTTCTTTCGCATTGACATAATTATCATCATAGTTTGCATCCATCTGTTTAGAAACAAACTCTACAACACGACTCACTTCTTCATCTGCCACAAAAGCACCCTGTACACGTACTGGTGAGCTAGAACCCATTGGACTAAAGAGCATATCCCCTTTTCCAAGCAGTTTTTCAGCTCCTGTTGCATCTAATATTGTACGTGAGTCAACACTAGAAGACACTGCAAAGGCAATACGTGATGGAATATTCGCTTTGATAACACCAGTAATAATATCAGTAGATGGTCTTTGTGTTGCGACAATAAGATGAATACCTGCCGCACGTGCCATCTGTGAAATACGCATAATACAGTCTTCTACTGTTTTAGAAGCGACCATCATTAAATCAGCTACTTCATCTAGGATGACAACATGATAAGGCATGATTTCTTTTTTATCTTCTTCTTTGGCTTTTTCATTAAACTTCTTTGCATAGACATTATAAGATTCCATATTACGCTGTCCATTATCTGCGAACACTTCATAACGTCTTTCCATTTCTGCAACAACCTGCTGTAATACTCCAGCTGCTTTTTTAGGATCAGTGACAACAGGAGATAATAAATGAGGTACGCCATTATAGTTAGATAATTCAACCTTTTTAGGGTCAACAAGAATGAGTCTTACTTCATCTGGTGTTGCTTTCATAAGAATAGAAGTAATAATAGAATTCACACAGACTGATTTACCTGAACCAGTTGCTCCTGCAATAAGTAAATGAGGCATCTTATTGAGTTCTGCAACAATCAAGTTACCAGATACATCTTTACCAAGTGGAACAGCTAACTTATTATCCCATGTATGATCACGCATAGAAAGCTGATAGACTTCATTAAATGGAACCATAGCTGCTGTTTTATTAGGTACTTCGATACCTACATAAGGCTTGCCTGGAATAGGTGCTTCAATTCTAATTTCTTTTGCAGCTAAAGCAAGCTGAATATCATCTTGCAACTGTAATATTCGATTAACTCGTGTTCCTGCTTCTAACTTGATTTCAAATTTAGTAACAGTGGGTCCAATATAGAGATGTACTACATTCGCATTGACACCGAATTCTTCAAACATGTTTTCAAGAATCTTGCCTGTACTTTTTGCATGTTTGGCTTCTTCTGATAAATTGCCGGTATTACGAATAGGATTCAGTAAATCAAATGAAGGAAGCTGATAAACACCGTCTTTGTATTCTATCTTTTTAGGTCTCTTCTTTTCAATATCAAGACGCATGCTCTTTTGATTGAAAGTGAGGTCAATATCCGGTTCCTTTAAAGGTTCTTTCTCTTCAAATACTTTATCTGGGAAGAATCCTTTTTCTTTCTGTTTAGGGGCAAAGAAATCTTTGACTTTAGTTTTCTCTTTCTTATTTTCAAACACTTCTACTGCATTTTGTGCTTCCTGTTCATTCTGCTTTATTTTGTATTGATGAATATACTTACTAGAGAATAATACAAGACCAGCTAGCAGCAAAATAATACCAAAAATAAGAGTTCCAATAGGAGAAAATAAAGCACTTAAAGGAGCATATAATAATGATCCGATAAGACCTCCGCTTGTCACACCATCATGCTTTATATAATTATTCATACTACCTGTTGAATGCATATTACCCACATATGTACAAATAAGCAGTATACCAATAATCATCATAATCAGTCCTACTGTCTGAGGTCCCTTCCATTTAGGAGACTCACCCTTAACAACAAAATAAGCAGATATAATAGAAAGTATGATAAGAATTGGATAAATCATCATACTACCAAAAATATAAACCATAAGTGTATGGAAAAATCTACCTACGATTCCTAATTGACATATGCTTATAAAGAATATAAATAATAAAAACAAAGCAATTAATCTTGTTTTTATCTTGTTAGATTTATTTTCTTCTTTTTTCGGCTGTTTTGATACAGGTGCTTTTTTAGGCTTTTTTGTTTTCTTTTCAGCCATATTTTCACTCCCTTCCATAGTTGTAAAAAGCAGGAATAAATCCTGCTTAGATTTCTACTACAACACCAATAAATACAGGTTTTTTCCCTGTTTCTTTCATAATATAACGCATAGATAGTTCTTTCATCTCATTACGTATATCCTGAACATCCATCTGGGGATTATCTTTTAACTTAGAGACAACGCCTTCACAGATGTTAATGATTTCTTTGATGACATAACCAGAATCTTTTAAATAAACAAATCCTCGAGTCTGACAGTCTGTCTGGGCAATAATTTCTTTTGTGCGTGCATCAATAGTGACACCTACAACAACAATACCATCATTAGATAACTGAATACGGTCATCAATAACCTTTTCACCCACATCTCCAACGCCGATACCATCAATCATGACATCTTCGATTTCAATCACTTCTCTACCCTCTTCAAGTTGTCCATTTTTGAAAGTACACTTTTCACCATTATCTAAAATCACAATATGATCATTATCAATACCCATTTCATTTGCGATATGTGCATTGGCTACAAAACGACGGTATTCACCTTTAATTGGTACATAGTATTTAGGGTTAAATAACTGAATAAATACTTTAATGTCTTCAATAGATGCATGCATTGAAGGTAATTGCTTATTCTTAAGAATATGAACATCTGCTGGTGTTCTGAATAAATCATTCTGAGCTTTATTCGCAATCTTTTCAGTACCAGGTAGTACCGGAGAAGCAACAATAAATGTATCGCCTTCTCTGATCTTTAATAATTCATCGCCACCATCAAGAATATCACAAATATCACTATAAATAGTATTAGGTGCACCACTTAAAAGAATAACATAACTTGAATCCTTAGCGGGAATACCAACATTTTCTTTCTTGCCAAGATATTTACTTGGAACAGTAATAACAGGCTTATGTGTTGTTCTTTCTAGACGAATAATACTATTTGTCTGGTCATATTTATCACGTCCATAGAAGACAATCTGACGATGATACTTTTTAGTGAGTTCGACAATTTCTTTTGTTCTAAAGACATTCTGGGCATAAGAGGAAATAATAATTCTACCAGATGCATCTTCAAACATAGATTCAATCTTATTTGTAAGTTTATGATTTGGTGAAGTATAACCAGGATTGCTTGCTCCTGAAGATTCAACCATTAAGGCAAGAACGCCTTTCTTACCAATTTCCATCATCTTTTGGATATTACATCTAAATCCTTCAGGAGAACCAAAATCAATAATAAATTCTCCACCATAAACAACATATCCATCAGGTGTCCAGATAGCAACACCAACACTTCCTGGAATAGAATGTGTTTCAGGGAAGAATTCTACTGGAATACCTGCAATCTTAATAGAATCATCACGTCTTACACGAATCAATTCCATATGAAGATTCTTTTTCTGATGTCTCTGATAATGATCAATCATCATTTCAATTAAATCGGCTGTTAAACTAGGTGCATAAACAGGAACACCCTGAACTGCATTCAATAAGTAAGGAAGTGCAGCCATTACATCATTATGTGCATGTGTAATAATAATAGCAACAATATCCTTCTTTCTTTCAATTAAATAATCAAAACTTGGAATGATAATATCAACACCAAGTTTATCCAAATCTGGGAAACGATAACCAGCATCAATGATGAAGATCTTTCCATTAACTTCTATACTGTACATACTCTTGCCTACTTCGGCCTGACCACCTAGAGGCATGATTTTAACATTATTGTGTTTCATAATACTCCTTTCAATATGTTCAACCTATCACATTTAATATATTTTAGCATATCTTTCTACTCTTCTCAAATAGAAGCCGTTATAATGAAGCAGGAGGTTTTTATGGTACACATCATTTTTCTTACAATACTTGCCTATTTTGCGACAAGACTCAGTCCAATACGCAATAATCTATCGGGTGTCATGAGCATGGCACAATATCATTATCCAATGCAGTGCTTCTTTTTTATGTTTTTGATATATTACTGGTATCAGCTCTATAAGATAACCAAACGCAAAGCACTTGTCCATATATCAGGGATATGTCTCATAATCAGCTTATTTATGCCCTTTAAAAGGTCAAGTCATGATTTCTTTTCAGAATGTCACACTTATGCTGGTTTTGTTGGAATCATATTTGTAGTCAGCACTCTCGCAATGATTCTCTATGACTTACATCAAACCAATACATACTTAGCTTATAAATTATTACAGCTGTTGATGTCATTATGTATCATGTTAACGTCTGTACTATGCTTTCTTGCAGATATTACAGGTCTTTTTGAATGGCTTGCCTTTTTGTCCTTTATCATCTTTTTAGAGGCTTATAAACGCTCTATTTGATGTTATCTTTTAGATAAGCAGCACTTGGATGTTTTTCATCATAATAGACAGCGACTTCCTGCCCTACTCTTAAAGTACCTAATACAGGTACTTTTCTTTTTGACTTAAACAAAAGTAATTGTTTTGCTGGTTTTAAAACAGCTTCTTCTTTAAGGGCATATACATGATGATTGACCACATATCTTACTGTTAATGTAATTGTTTGACCTGTATTTACTATATTAATGATTGAACCAGTTGTTTCTGTCATACTAATCACCCTGCTTTCGTAGGTATTATAGCACGATTTGACTGATTGTTTTTAGTATAAGATACATTTTTTAATAAGGGACTTTCATTATTCTCAAACATCTTTTTAATAATATCTTCTCTGATATTACATTCATCTAGCATTTCAGTGTTTTTAATCAAAATGGCAGCACTCTTAACCGGAATAGATACCAACTGAGCGAGTTCCTTTTGACTTACTCTGCGTTTACTTGTCAAACATAAATATAATCCTAATATAAGTGAATTTGGATTATCGAGACATTCAGACAAAACAGTATGTGCGAGTAGATCTTCTTTATGACCACATTTTGCACATATGAAGCATCTGTTTTCCTGATCATATATATAATGAGAACTGCCACATTCCTCACAATGATAGCCTTCTGGCCACTTAATATTATAAAAGAAACGAATTCCGGCAAGGGAATCATTCATATAAATATTCATCAAACGATATAAAGAGTGTTCATTTTTTAACATATTCATCACCAATTCCTTTCTACATCTATGATTATAAAGGATTTTGATAAATATTTCTCGTAAGATAGCGCTCATAATGCCTATAATAAGGCGTTATAAATAAATTCTTTTTAAAATAATATACAAAAAAACCTCGGATAAACCGAGGTAGTTGTTAGATGGCGTCCACGAGGGGATTCGAACCCATGACCGC
>ULTB01047410.1_pt1 | contig 19268 bp, 18 predicted proteins | sample 1957251 | NCBI WGS metagenome assembly ULTB01 (sample SAMEA4835724, study PRJEB28245) | human gut metagenome | biome: gut microbiome; material: fecal sample | place: Denmark | collected 2008
AAGAAATTGATGGAAGGAGAGTATTTTGGAACTTTGACCACCCAAGATCTCCAAGGAATCTTTGAGGTTCTTAAAACAACCGAAACTCTTACTAATAAAGAAAAGAAGAGATTTGGAATTTTATAAAGTATTCTTCCCCATTCGAGTGGCGACAAGTGCAGAGCGATACTGCAATGAGGAACTATTCTGGTGGCCCCAACCATCCATTCTCATGAGCCCCAATCTGCAAGCTGTAGTAAGGCGGTCCCATCCCGCACAATATGGCGAAGACCGCTTTGGTCCGCCAACCTTAGAGCGTAGCGGTTCTGAGCACCGGAGGGCGGTTACATCCTCTCGTTTCTGAGGAAAGAGAGGCTTGGTGAGAAAGGTGGAGCCTTCCTTACCGTTAAGGAAGGTTTCTGTCCCCCGGGAACGGGGGAACCGAAGGGGGTGTAAAGACCATTGAGGGTAGGTTTTCGAAAAATCTTATAATAAGAACAAAAATTAAAACAAAAACGATGAATATAGTAAAAACAGAAATAGAAGGCGTTCTCATTATAGAGCCACGCCTCTTCCGTGATGCTCGTGGCTACTTCTTTGAGAGCTTCAGCGAGCGAGAGTTTGAAGAGAAAATCTCTCCAATCTTAGGTCACAGTGTTCATTTCTGCCAAGACAACGAGTCTATGAGCAGCTATGGTGTGATGCGAGGCCTGCACTTCCAGTGTCCTCCTTATACTCAGAGCAAGTTGGTACGCTGCGTAAAGGGTAGAGTACTCGATGTAGCAGTAGATATTCGCAAAGGCTCCCCTACTTATGGCAAGCACGTGGCAGTAGAACTGACAGAAGACAATCATCGCCAGTTCTTCATCCCAAAGGGCTTTGCCCATGGTTTCGCAGTTCTCTCAGAAACAGCCGTCTTCCAGTACAAGTGTGATAACTTTTATCATCCAGAAGCAGATGGAGGTATTTCTATCCTTGATGATACCCTCGGTATCGATTGGAAAATCCCAACCGAGCATGCTAATCTCTCAGAGAAAGATACGAAGCATGCAATGCTGATGGACTTTGATAGCCCATTCGATATCAATGTAGATCTCTACAAGTAATTGGTCGGAGTTACAATTTAACCGCTACCTGTACGCATAGTGGCATTTTTGGTTGGTAGCTCATTATAATTAGTTGTTAGAATAAAATGTTATAGTAAGTTGGTCCTATATGTCCACTTTTAGCAATATAGCAAAATATACCCATGCGGTCCCATTCTGCACAACCTTGCGAGACCTTTGATTAGTTCGCCAACCTTGTTGTGTAGCGGTTCCGAGTATCGGAGTGCGGTTACACCCTTGCCCTTTCTATAAGGGCAAGTTTAGGACTCCTCTTCGTATGAGGGGGGATAGGGGGCGAAAAATACGTTTAAACAATTAATTTTGAGGAGTTTTTAAAAACTCTAATTAAATAAGAAAATAGCGTTTTACTATTGTCGCTTAATAATCCAACAATCGTACTGCTTCTACGTTTATAATACTCATTCAAATTATGATCAATTTTAAAAACACTGGTCTTTACAACAGAGGCAAGCAGGATGCGTACATCGAATTGGAAGCAGCAGCACGTTGCGACCTCGAATGATTCTTCAAGCACATGTAGGAAAAGGGCGAGATAGGAACCGCCAAGCTATCAAAGAAGGCAAAGAAAAGTGAGAAACGTACAGCTCACCTCCCTGTACCGAAGGCGTGGGTGGAGGTACTTATAGGTTTCTTTAATAACACAAAGTAACGGTCACTAGTTACGTTTTGTGTTAGTAATATCAGAGCTTTTTATATTCAAGAATTACGTTAAAATACACTTGTGAGTTTTACTAGCAAAACTTTAGATAGAAATACAATAGATCATTTTGGTAATGGTAATATTTTTACTGACGACGAATTGGGATGTTCTATTGTTTTATTCAAAAAATATTGAGTTGTTGATACTAGAATAGTATAAGATAATGAATAAAAGAAACTATACATATGATTTACTGCGAGTAATGTGTATGATTTGGATAGTCTGTGTTTGGCATTTAACGGATTACTATCATGGGACGAAATTTGATGAAGTAATTCATAGTTCTAAACTGTCAATAATTGTGTATATAGCTTTGTCTGCATTTACATTTCTTTCTGGATTGTTTTTAGGACGATATAGAATCCAAACAACATCAGATGCGATTTCTTTTTACAAGAAACGTTTTTGTCGTGTATATTTTTTATTTGTAATTTCTTTATTGACGTTATATTTTACAGCACATCCAATTCCTGGTGACACCTATATTTTGGGGGTAAGTTGTTTACTATATAGTGTATTTGGGTTATCTATGATTAATACACCAGCACCTTCTACTTTATGGTTCATGGAAATGTTGCTAGTATTTTATGCTTTTACTCCCTTATTTTTATGGATGAAAGCTAAATATAAGATACTGGTGAATGTTATTGTATATTGTTGTTTACTGTTAGTTATGTATAAATTGAGAGATTTGTATGACGAAAGACTATTACAATATTTTCCGTATTATTTGTTAGGGCTTTTATTAGGAGTAGAAAAACTTAATAAATTGTTGAACTCAAATTTAAGAATATTCTTACCTCTAGTATTTGCGATTACTCTTTTTATGAATAACAGAGAATTGGCAACATTCTTCGGATTGGGAACTGTTTTAGTTTTGATAAACATAAAATTTAGTCAATGGATTTGTGAAAAAGAGTTTGCTAGAAAATATATTTCAATATTGAGTACTGCTTCTTTTGCTGCATATCTTTTTCATAGACAATTATATTGTCTGTTCTTTTATGTAGGTTTACCTACTTATTTACATGGGATTCTTATATTCATAGTTTCATATTATGTTCAAATTATTTATAACAAACTTAATAGTAAATTAACATGCAAGAAAAGAAACGTTTATCGATAAATATAATAGCACAGTTTATCTCGTTTGCAGTACAATTTGGAATCAATTTCTTTCTCACTCCATATATAGTGAAGAAACTTGGTGCTGATGCTTATGGTTTTATAGGCTTAGCTAGTAGTTTTGTGATGTATGCACAAATACTTACTGTAGCCTTAAATTCCATGGCAGGTCGTTTCATTGCGATAGAATATCATAAAAATAATTTGGATGCTGCTAATAAGTATTATACATCAGTATATTATGCTAACTTATTTTTATCTATAATTATAGCATTGATAAGCTTGGTATGTTGTTGCTTCTTAGAGTACCTTATTAATATACCAGAACAACTGGTTGGTGATGTCAAGGCATTATTCTTGTTCTTGATGTTTAATTTCTTGATATCCATTCTTTTTTCAGTATTTGATGTGGCTACTTTTATCAAGAATAGATTAGATCTCGTTGCGGTTAGAGGTATTACAAGTAATATTATTCGTGTTATTATAATAGTGCCTGCTTTTGCTTTCTTTATTCCTAAATTATGGTATGTAGGATTGGCATCGGTGATTTGTACTTTATACATGACCAATGTGAACTATAGATATAAGTTGAAGTTGACACCAGAGTTGAAAGTTAATCGGACACAATTTGAATATGCAAAGATCTTTAGAATAGTAAGTTCTGGTGTTTGGAATACGATAGCACGGTTGGCTAATTTATTATCACAAGGTTTTGATTTGCTGTTTGCAAACTTATTTATTGGTGCAACAGCTATGGGATATTTTTCAATAACGAAACATTTTCCAGTTATAGTAGTTTCACTAGTAAATTCTATATGTTCGGCTTTTGCGCCATCTTTAACGAAGATGTATGCTAAAGGTAATAAAGAAGAAATTAAGAATGAATTGATATTCTCGGTTAAAATTACAGGTGTATTGGCAACTTTGCCTTTGTGTTTTCTTTTCTCGTTTGGCGATGTGTTCTATAAGCTTTGGCTTCCTAATCAAGATTCTACGCAACTTTATGTTTTGACTCTTATAGGAATATCCTACTTGCCGATAAACTTGGCTTTGGAAGGAATACAAAATATATGGCCAGTATTGGACAAGGTAAAATACTATTCGATTTTTTCTATATCATTTAGCGTTTTAACTTTGGTCACTTTGTTTGGACTTATTAATTTTGTTCCATCTCATCATAGATTATACTTCTTGGCTAGTGTCAGTGCTTTTTGGAATTTCATAAAATTTGGTGTGTTTGTTCCTCTTTATGCATCATATTGCTTGAAGCTAAAATGGGGATTCTTTTATAAAGACATCCTTCATGTGTTGATAGCAGTAATTCTAATAGTGTTTTTAATGTTAGGTATCAAGAACTTGATAGCTGTTAATTCTTGGCTTATATTCTTTATAGTATTACTTATTGAAGTTTTTGTATGTTTTGGAATTGATAGTTTAATTATATTTGACAGAAATGATAGAAAAAAAGTAAGTAATTTAATTTTTAGTAAAATTCGACTATGTTAAGATATATCATAAACAAAATATTTCATATAAATAAGAAATCTTTGTATGAAGAAGCAATACAAGCTGGTGTTAAAATGGGTATCGGTAATCTAATAGAATCAAGATTCTGGCTTCCATCTGAACCATATTTGATTTCTATAGGAAATAATTGTCAAATAACTCATGGGGTTATGATGTTCACACATGGAGGGGCAAATATTGCAAGACACCAAATTCCTGATTTTGATTGCTTTGGTAAAATAGTTATAGGTAATGACGTATATATAGGTTCTAATGCTTTAATCATGCCAGGAGTTGTAATAGAAGATCATGTGTTGGTTGCTGCAGGTAGTGTTGTCTGTAATTCAATAAGTTCAGGATTGGTAGTTGGAGGCAACCCCGCTAGAATTATATGTACTGTAGATGATTATATTAATCGTAACAAAAAATATAATTTGAATACTAAAAGAATGTCAAATTCTCAAAAGAAATTTATTTTAGAAAAAACGTCTGATGAACAATTTATATCAAAGAAATATCTGTAGTGGTAAATTCTTGTATAATATCTCCATATTGAGAATAATTGCTATGCTTATGGTTATATTTTACCATAGTTTTTATTGCTACGTAGGTTGGGAGAATACGATTTATAGTGCCAGTATATCTGTTGGCTTATGGACTATTATGTCAAGTTTCTTTTCCCATATCCATGTTCCCACTTTTCTGTTTTTGGCAGGTTATCTATATGCTTACAAAAGGTTTGACTTAAATTCGTATCCTAGTAAAAGTAGCTATTTGAAGAATAGAATAAAACGAATAGGTGTTCCCTACTTATTATGGGGGGCTATTTTGATGATTCTTCAAGATCGTCCTCTGTCTCAGTTTTTCGATGGAATAGCTCATTTGTGGTTTTTACTCCTAATTGCAGAGTGTAGCCTGATGTTTTGTTTGATAGACAAAGTATTTGTCCACTACAAAAAAAATGTTGTAGTTTTGATTGTGACAATGTTGTATTTAGCAATAGACAACACGATTACACTTAATGTGAATATTGCAGGATTAAATGTGTTCATTCATTATTTTCCATATTATTTAATGGGTATACTTATTCATCAGATTAATTTTCATGGTTTCTTATGTCGAACCTATTCATTTTGGTTAGTTCTCTTTGTATTTATTGGTTATTTACTGAGCGTTAGGATCGGATATTTTGCTAATTTCACAGCTATGTTACTTATTGTTGTTGTATTCTTATATACTAAAAGGTTTAGTAAAGAGTGGCATTTCTTTCGTCCTATAGATAAAGCCAGTATGGGGATTTATATTTTGCATCAACCTTTGATACAAGAAGTCTCATTGCTTGGTTTCGTCTCAAATTTCAGAGATGAACATTATTATACATATCCTTTATTGATGTTTGTTTTTGCATTTGTTGTTTCCTATGCTATAGTTTATGTTACAGGTAAATTTAAGATAGATAAAGTTTTATTTGGTTAATTATTTAGAGAATGAATAAATATGTAATATATACTGCTTTAACTGGTAGTTACGATAATATCATGCAGCCAAAGGTTATAGCAGCTGATTTTGACTATATCTGTTTTACAAACAATGTTCAGATTAGTCAAGCTGGAGTGTGGAAGATAAAGAAAATACCACCCGTTATTGATGATTTGCAAAGATTGTCTCGTTTTCCAAAAATGCATCCTCATGTTCTACTTTCTGAATATGAATATAGTGTTTATATAGATGCTAATGTTTGCATAATTTCTAATGAATTCTATGATGTTGTAAGGAATAAAATCTCTAATCGGGTTTTATTGTCTGGAATTAAGCACCCTCTTCGTTCATGCGTATATGACGAGTTCTATAATGTTTGGTTATGGCGAAAAGAAAAAGATTTTTCCATAATGAGAAAGGAATATCGCTTTTTAAAACGAAGTGGTTTTCCAAGAAATTATGGAATGTATGAAGCTAACATTATATTTAGAAATCATCAAGACAAGCAAATTATAGCTCAATGCGAACAATGGTGGTTAATGATTAATACTTTTTCAAAACGGGATCAGCTGAGTTATTCATATACTTTATGGTCTCAAAAAATACCATTTGATTATTTATGTATTCCTGGTAGGCAAAGAGAGAATAATTTATACAAAGTTATTGGCCATTCGGCTTCTCGGAAATCAAAAAATCTTTATCAAAGAATATTGAATAGAATTGAAAGAGACATTTTTCATTTTTTATTGACTCATAAAGCAATTCTCATACATAAGTTATTTTATATTTTATTGAAATAGAATATGGTTATAAAAAATAACAAGATACAACGCAAAATATTTTTTTTATTGTTGTTGTTTTGGCTAATTACATCTGATGCTTTTAATAGTCCAATGCTGCGAGTGTTGGGTGGGTTTTATGGCAAGCCTCTAAATACTTTATTAATGGTCTGTTTGTTGGGGGTGTTATTTGTCAAACGCAAAAATATAAATATTGGTAAATGTCATTTTTCTAGGTTTATTTTGGCTTTCATCGTGCTTCCATTTACAGCAAGTATAACAAGTTATATCTATCAAGGTCAAGATTTTTTTCTTTCTTTACAATCTGCTTTTCTCAGTTATACAAGTATATTGGTGGTGTATTACGTCTTACATGCTTATGATGTGAGTGAAAGAACAATAATTAAAGCAATAATTGTTTTGGGAGTGTTTTTGTCTCTTATATTGATTGTTCAGCAGATATTTCCTGGTTCTGCCTATTTTGGAGTACAGACTTCTGAGGGAAATTTGTCTGGTTATGATATGGAGGTAAGAAATGGCCTTTATCGTTTTCGAATAAGAGGAACTGCATTAGTAATGCTTTCTGCTTTTTATTATTGGTCTTTGTCTTTGAAAAAAATATCATTGAATAATGGAATATTATTTTGTATATTATTTGTTGGCATATATTTGTTTTTGACGAGACAAATTCTTTTTGGTTCTATATTGGCTGTGTTCCTATCTTTTTTTTGGTATAATGGAAAGGTTAATAAATGGTCTAGATATCTGATGATATTTTTTTCTATATTGGCTGTTTATTATTTAGGTGGATCTTTTTTGGGCGATTTATTGGAATCATCTCAAGAAACAGTAAATGATGAAGATTATGTTCGGTATTTATCCTATGCCCTTTTTTGGCACGAATCTTCATCTTCTCCTTTGTTATTTTTATTTGGTAATGGAATTCCTGCAGTTGGCAGTCATTATGCTAATTACCTAAGTAACTTGGAGGATATGGGACTGTTCTTGTCTGACGTAGGATGTGTTGGGCAAGGTTATCAAGTAGGGTATGTATTTATTGCAATGTTTTATGTTATGATCCTGGTATTATTTCTAAAATATAGAAAGTACGTCCCACTATACATATTAATGTATGTTTTTGTTATGGCAGTTTGTTCTGTCATGTTGACCCCTGTAGGTAACATGGGTATATGGGCCGTAATACTTTATATTTGTGATTTGCATATAAATAATTCTCCTTTTGCTTTAGAAAGTGAAGCTTAAATGTAATTAATTAGAATTATGAAATTTTCAATTACTATTCCTGCTTATAAGCAGAGGTATTTATATGAGGCCATTGAGAGTTGTCTAGCTCAGAACTACAAAGATTTTGAGCTGATAATTGTTGATGATGCCTCACCTGAGGACTTGAAATCTGTGGTTGACAAATTTCAAGATGAACGAATCAGATACTTCCGCAATGAGAAGAATTGCGGGGCTCTGAATGTTGTGGACAATTGGAACATCTGTTTGTCTTACGCCAAGGGTGATTATGTCATCTGCATGGGCGATGACGACAGGTTGTTGCCAAATTGTTTGGATGAATACTCAAAATTGCTAAAGAAATACCCCAAAATTGGACTTTTACATGGGTGGACAGAAATTATAGATGAAAACTCTAATCCCACAAAATTGTCTTGTAGACGATGTGAGTATGAAAGTGTTTATTCTTTAATCTGGCATCGCATGAATGTCTATAATTACCAATTTATTGGTGACTTTTGTTTTAGAAAGGATATATTGGTTAAAAATGGTGGATTCTATAAGTTACCATTGGCTTGGAGTAGTGATGATTTGTCAGCTTATATAGCTGCCTCAGAAAATGGTGTAGCGAATACTCAACAAATTGTTTTTCAATATAGGGTTAATTCTCAGACAATAACATCAACGGGACGTGCAGACATAAAAATGGAGGCTACGATAACTTTCTATCATTGGATTTCAAATTTCTTGAAACAAAAAGCATCAAATCATGAAGATGAGATGTATCGCAAACAGCTATTAGCTGATTTTGATAAAAATTTTGATTCTAAAAAGGCATATACCATATCTCAAGAATTAAAAGGAAAATCTGTTTTCCGAATATTTTATTGGTATAAAAGAAGAAAACAATGGAAGCTGAATGGTAAGATCTTTCTATCTGCCATCAAAAAAGCCTATTTTTAGTAAACTTATATAGAACTTTTAATAATAAGATATATGATTATTCGTAGTAAGGCACCACTTCGCCTTGGCTTGGCAGGAGGTGGTTCCGATGTGTCACCATATAGTGATATATACGGAGGTTTGATATTAAATGCAACAATCAATTTGTATGCATATTGTACAATCGAAGAGACTGATGACAATCAGATAACCATCAATGCATTTGATGCGCATTGCAACAAGAGTTATCCGATGGCAGAAAGTTTGGAGATTGATGGTGAGGCAAGTCTCATCAAGGGAGTGTATAATCGAGTGGTAAAGGATTTTTGTGTAGGTGCAAAATCTTTCAAAATTACTACTTATAATGATGCACCTGCAGGTTCTGGTTTGGGTACATCATCTACCATGGTGGTTTGTATTCTGAAGGCATTTGTAGAATGGCTTGGCTTGCCATTGGGTGATTATGAGATTTCCCGTCTTGCTTATGAGATTGAGCGTAAGGACTTGGGATTGTCTGGTGGTAAACAGGATCAGTATGCAGCTGCTTTTGGTGGTTTCAACTACATGGAGTTCTTACAGAACGATATCGTAATCGTTAATCCGTTGAAGATTAAACGATGGATTATAGATGAGTTGGAGGCAAGTATGCTTCTTTACTTTACAGGTAAGAGCCGTAGTAGTGCTGCAATCATTGAGGAGCAAAAGAAGAATACGTCTCATGGTGATAACGATGCAGTAGAAGCTATGCATAAGATTAAGCAGAGCGCCAAGGACATGAAACTTGCCATCTTGAAGGGTGATATAGATGGATTTGCAGATATTCTCCGTGAAGGTTGGGAAAACAAGAAGAAGATGGCAAATAACATCACCAATCCTATGATTCAGGAAGCTATGGATGTTGCGATGGCTGCTGGTGCTAAGGCTGGTAAAGTATCCGGTGCCGGTGGTGGTGGTTTCATCATGTTCGTGGTAGAACCTACCCGCAAGAAGGAAGTGGAAGATGCTTTGAAAAAACTTAATGGTTTTGTGATGCCGTTCCAATTCTCTGATGGTGGTGCTCATGGATGGAAGATTTATCCAACAGACGATGTTCGAATGTTGAGTGTTTAATGTTGAATGTTTAATAGAAGAATTCATATATGAACAATCATATTGAGACTTTGGTACAACGATATCCTCAGTTGGAGAGTTGTAAAGAAGACATATTGAAAGCTTACCAAATCCTGGAGGAAGCTTATTCTGCAGGGCGAAAGTTACTTGTTGCTGGTAATGGAGGTTCTGCATCAGACTCTGAACACATCGTCGGTGAGTTGATGAAGGAGTTTAAGTTGAAGCGTAAGATTTATGCTGCTCAGATTGACAGACTCATGCAAATTGATGCAGAAATGGGTACAGTGTTGGCAGATCATTTGCAAGGTTCGCTTCCTGCCATCTCTTTGGTTGGAGAACCTTCTTTGACAACTGCATTTATGAATGATGCCGTACCAGTTCTGATTTTTGCTCAGCAGGTAAATGGTTTGGGTAGAGCTGGAGATGTCTTCTTAGGTATCTCTACTTCTGGTAACAGCAAGAATGTTCTTTATGCAGCAGTAGCTGCAAAGTCTAAGGGCTTGAAGGTAATTGGTTTGACAGGTCAGAACGAAAACAAGTTGGAAACATTCGCAGATGTTTGTATCCATGTCCCAGAGACTGAGACTTATAAGATTCAGGAACTTCATCTTCCTGTATACCATTGCCTGTGCTTGATGTTGGAAGAAAAATTTTTCGGAAATCAGTGATGAAAAAAGATATTGTATGGTTGGATTATGCTCGAACTTTTGGTATATTCCTTGTAATATTTGGACATTGTCTTCAAACTTTTCCTGCATGGAAAAGCAATGAATGCCTTCGAGGAATTTGGGATTATGTTTATTTGTTCCATATGCCTCTGTTCTTTATTATCTCTGGCTTCTTATTTAAAGCACCAAAAGTAAACAGAGCTAATATCCGATATGGGGGGGGTAAATTGATAAGATCGATTATACTACCTTATTTGATTTACCAACTTGTTTTTTTGTTAATATTAATAGTGCTAAAACATAAGACTATAGATGTTTTAATAGTTGTGAAGATGCTAATGGGAATTTTGATGGGGGATGGTTATGATACTCCATATTCAACTTCTGTCTGTCTGCCATGTTGGTTTCTTGTGAGTATCATCCAATTGCGTCTTTTGTTTATGTTTATACCTATTAATAGGATATCTGCTTGTTGTTTATTAGTTGCTTCTGTATTGGGATTGTTATTGTTGAAACATAAAAATCTTGATTTGTACTTCTGTTTGGATTCCACGATGATGGCAATTCCTTATTTTATAGCAGGTCATTATTTTGGTAAGTGGATGAAATGTACATTATCTTCGAAGATTCTCCTTATGATTGGAATCTTGTCTGCTTTATGGGTATATTTTATATTGCAGATAAATGGGGCTGCTCAAATGATTGGACCAAGTTTTGGCAATAACATCTTGTTGAACTATAGTGCAGGCATTACGGGAACCTTTCTGATAATTTCGCTATCGATGCTGTTATCTAGAAGGTTGGGTGATAATTCAACGAATCGTATAATATCAAGAAACACTTTATTTATAATATTTTTCCATTGGGTTCTTTTGATACCGACAGGCATGATTATAAGAAAAATGTTGGCAACAATATCTAGTAGAGCTGATTATACTCTCTTTATGGCAATTTTAGTAGCAGCTTGTATTCTTGTAATTTCAAAATATGCAATTGTTTTTGGAGTAAAAAGATTCCCGGTTTTATATGGTAAACAAAAAAATAAAAATATACAATGAAAGTAGTAATTATGGCAGGGGGCAAGGGGACAAGAATCGCTTCTGTGAGAAGCGATGTGCCTAAGCCTATGATTAATATATGTGGCAAGCCTATCTTGGAACATCAGATTGATAACCTGAAGGCTTGTGGTTTGACAGACATCATCCTCGTTATCGGATATCTTGGTGACAAAATCAAAGAGTATTTCGGTGATGGCAGTAAGTTTGGTGTCAACATTGAGTATTTTGTTGAAAATCATCCTTTGGGTACTGCTGGTGCCTTGTTTAAAATGCCACAGTTGACAGAGGACTTCTTGCTTCTTTGTGGTGATGTTATCATTGATGTGGATTTCAACCGCTTCATTGCATTCCATAAGGAACATAAGGCATGGGCAAGTTTGGTGGCTCATCCAAATGGACATCCATACGATAGTTCTTTGTTGGTAACGGAGATAGATGCGCCTAAGACTGTAGGCGGTATGCCTGAGGATACACATCGAGTAATCCGATGGATGGCAAAGGAGGATGAGCGTACTTATTACAAGAACCGTGTGAATGCAGGTATTGAGTTGATTTCTCCAGAACTCTTGAAGGAAACGATGAAGAACTTTGTTCCTCGCCATCCCGAGACTCCAGATAAGATAGACCTTGATCGTGATGTGCTGAAGCCAAATATTCCAAGTGGTAAGATTTTCGCCTACGATACTCCAGAATATATCAAGGATATGGGTACTCCAGATAGATTCTATGAGACAGAGAAGGATATCGAAAGTGGTAAGGTCCATGCCCGCAACTTAAAGAACAAACAGAAGGCTATTTTCTTGGATAGAGATGGCACCATCAACAAGATGGTCGGTTTTGTAACCAAGCCTGAGCAATTTGAGTTGATTGAAGGTGCAGCAGAAGCAATCAAAGCTATCAACAAGAGCGGTTATCTTGCTATTGTTGTAACCAACCAGCCTGTTATTGCTCGTGGAGATTGTACCTTTGAGGAGTTGCAGACTATCCATGATAAGATGGAGACTGAACTAGGTAAGGTTGGTGCTTTCGTAGATGCTATCTATGTTTGTCCTCATCATACCGATAAGGGCTTTAAGGGTGAACGTCCTGAATACAAGTGTAACTGTGATTGTCGCAAGCCAAAGCCAGGACTCTTGTTACAGGCAGCTAAGGACTTCAACATTGATTTGTCAGAATCCTATATGATAGGTGATAGCCATCGTGATGTGGAAGCTGGTGAGAATGCTGGAGTGAAGAAGTGCCTCAAGGTAGAAGAGAATGAGAAAAATGGATTAATGAACTGTTTAAGAGAAATAGTTTTATGAAGAAAATATGTATAGTGGCTTTTTATCACGCAGAGGCTTCTCTTTGCTTAGCAAAATATTTATCTAAAATAGAAAATGTAGAGGTTGATATTTATTTGATCTGTGACTTACTGAGAGATAAAGGCTATATGCCTGGTATAGAATATTTTAATGCTTCAAAAAATCTTGGTATTTGTAAATTGACAAAACACTCTTGTCCTGTGATAATAAATGACTCAGTTGGACTACCTGTAAATTATCATTTATTGCGTTTGTTGTCTTTTTCGTCAAAACTGCTATTAATAAATAAGTTAATATTAAAACATTCTATAAAGCAGATTCGATCGAAACATTATGATGCGATAAATATTGTAGGTCACATGCCTTGGGTGGAATATATTCATGATTATTTTAAAGGAGAAAATATTATACATACCTTTCATGAGGTAGGAGGACATTCTGCTGATGGTAAATCTACACCTTTACTGCGTAAAGTGATAAATGATGGGACAAAGGTGATATTGCCATCAAATTCTACTTATAATCGCTTTATGGCAATAAAAGGGGTAAATGAAAATAAAACAGCAAATATTCCAGTTGGGGAACATGAAACTTTGATGCTTTACGAGAAAAGTATTGATATGCATTTAAATTTAAAGCATAATTTGCCAACATTGTTATTCTATGGCTTTATTAAGCCATATAAAGGGTTAGATACTTTGGCTGAAGCTTATAAAATGTTAGGTTCTTTTACATCTTCTTTTAACTTAATTATAGCAGGGGCTGGAGCAGATCCAGCCTTGAATTATTTTAAAGAAAAAAAAGATGTTGTTGTTTTAAATCGTTTCTTAACAGATGAAGAAATGATGTATCTCAATAGAATCTCTGATGTTGTTTTGTTACCTTATCATAGTGCTTCCCAAAGTGGAATCGTATTGACTTCGTTTATGTTTGGTAATCCTATAATCTCAACAAATGTAGGCGCCTTATCTGAAACAATAAAAAATGGAGAGAATGGTTTACTGGTTAAGCCTGATAGTCCTGTAGATTATGCGGCTGCAATAAAACGTTTGATAACGGATAAAAACTTATATGATCGTTTAAGTCATGGTGCTTTACAGTTTGGTCATGGGGATGAGTATGATTGGAATAATATAGCAAAGAAGACACTTGATTTTTACTTTATGTAAGATTTTTGTAGAGCCAACCTAAAAAAAAGCTCAGAGTTTAATAATGTTGCTAGTGAACTTTATAATAAAATATATCCTAAAATATAAAAATGAGTAAAAAATCAATTATTCTTCATTGGCATTATCTTAAGAAAGATACTGTAGGTGAAATAAATTTTTGTGTTACAAAGTTTATTAATATAATATATGAAGCTATAACTACTTTGTTGAGTCGTTTTAAGCTCTATTCGGGGGGGCAAAAATTGGTTGTGGCTTAAAGGCACGTGGCACTTTGAAAGTTTATCGTTTTCAGTGTAGTAATATAATAATAGGTAAAGGCTGTAGGTTCAATTCCTCAAGTAGATGGAATGTGCGTGGTCTGAATCATGCTTGCATACTTCAGACAGGGCAAGTTGGAGCTACAATCAAAATTGGAAATAATTGTGGATTTTCTGGAGTAAGTATTGTCGCAGATAAAGGTGTTTTCATTGGTGATAATGTTGCTGTAGGAGCTAATACTCTGATTGGAGATCGTGATGACCATCCAGAACGACTTCATACAACACCTCAACCAATACATATAGGTCAAAATGTATTTATTGGCATGAACTGTATGGTTATGAAGGGTGTTAGTATAGGAGAAAATTCTATTATTGGAGCAGGAAGCATTGTTACCAAAGATATTCCAGCAAATTGTGTTGCTGTAGGAAGTCCCTGCAAGGTTATAAGAAAATTATGCTGAAGAAGTATGTAAATAATTTGTTTTATGAAAGTAGTTTTTTGTAATTGTACTCAATGTTATCCAAAAAAATTCTCTGCTTCTAATACAAAAATGGAATTTATGGCTAGAGGATTAATGGAAAATGGTACCCAAGTAGCTGTACTTAATGAAATTGTTGGTGAAGCTAATCTTAGAAATGTTGAAGAGGGAAATAATAAGGGTATAAAGTATTATATTTTTTCGCAATGTGGAAATAAAATAGTATCATATTTAAAGAACATTAAAAAGATGATTGCTGTTTTAAGAAAAGAGCGAAGAAACCATGATACGAATATACTTTTCTGCGGTGGAATTTTTCCTACTTTTGCAATGCAGGTTATATTTGGTAAGCTTTTGGGATATAAGTGTGTCTTGTTAATTCAAGAATGGAATTCTGCCTTTAAAGATGCTTCATTATTGCATAGATGGTCTTCTTGGGCAATTTGCCATTTTTGGGGATATTTTCTGGATGGTATAATGCCTATTAGTCATTTCTTAGAGGACAAAATGAAACATTTCGGGAAGCCAATGCACATTGTTCCTGTCTTATCTGAGTATGAAATAGGAAAAAATGAATGCAGTCCAGATAAAGTTCAGTATTTCTCATATTGTGCGAGTGCAGCATATTTTCGCGTTGCCAAAATGATGCTTGATGCATTTAAGATTTATCTTGAAAATGGTGGTACATGCAAATTGGTTTTTATTATATCTGGTAAAGAGTCAGATATAATAAAAGTGAAAGAATATGTACGGGAGGTAAAAATAGCAGATTTTGTGATATTTAAACAGCAAATTCCTTATTCTGAATTGATTGAAACTTATGAGTCTTCGTTGGGGCTTTTGATTCCTCTTGATCCAAATTCTTTGGCAGATATTGCCCGCTTTTCTCAAAAAATAGCAGAATATGTTTCTACATGTCGTCCTATTATCACAAGTAATGTTGGAGAAATCCCATATTATTTTAAGGATAAGGAGAATGCTATTATTTGTGAATATTCTGATAAGTCTTATGCTGATGCAATGTTGTTGTTGCAAAACGATAGAACTTTAGCAAATAGTGTTGGGCGTAAAGGATATGAAGTAGGTTTGAATAAGTTTGACTATCATGTTAATGGTATTGCTTTATTTCATTTCTTGAATAAATTTTAGCTATAAGTTACATAGTAAAGTTATAAATATCGGTATATAATTCTGCCAACATAAGTATTGCGTTTAAAGAACTATTAGGTTATATATTGATATGTAAGAATATCTTTTTTAAAGTTAAAATGAAAAATAGTAATTTAGTATCAGTTATAGTTCCTATGTATAATGTAGGTAATTATATCCCCAAATGTATTGAAAGTATACTAAATCAAACATATAGTAATATAGAAGTGATTTTAGTAGATGATGGCTCTCCCGATAACTCAGGGAAAATAGCAGACCAATATGCCGTAAAGGATGAACGTGTTAAGGTTATCCATAAGCAGAATGCTGGAGTAAGTGCTGCACGTAATACAGGAATTAAAGCCGCTACAGGTGATTATATTTGTTTTGCAGATGGTGATGATTATGTTATGCCAAATTACGTAAAACATTTATTAAAACTATGCGTCGATAACGATGCTGAAGTGGCTTATACAATTGATATGTTTACGACGTTTCATAAAGAACAGGTTTCAAACCACTTTTCCCAGGTAATTTCATCTGAGGATGCTACAGAAAACATATTATGTTATAAGGTTCCTATTGGGGTTTATTCAAAAATGTTTAAACGCTCATTTATAAATGAGCATAAACTTCGCTTTTTAGAGGACGTTTATATTGGTGAAGGTTTTAATTTTAATACAGCTTGTTTTCAAAGAGCTAAGAAGGTAGTTTTAAGTTCTGAAAGAATTTATTTCTATCGTCGTGATAACGAAGCTAGTGCTATGACTAGTTTTAAAGAAGCTAAGTGCTTAATGGCTCTTAAAGCTATAGATATTATCAAAGATAACCTTGTGCTAAGAACTCCTCGTGTGTTAAAGGCTTGGAAATTTGCCCATTGGCATACTCATTTTGATATGTATTGTTGGATTGTTAATTCAAATGCTATACGTATAAATGAAGAGTTATACAAAAAATGTCGTTGTGTTGCTCAAAAAGAAGCTTTAATCGCTTTATCTGTACCAACGAAAAAGAGTGAACGTATAAGAGGCATCTTAGGTTTTCTGGCACCTATGATTGTTGCAAAATTAATGTTGTGGAGAAGTAAACGAAATTAATGATGAACATTATTGGTAAAAATGTTTTTAATTATATTGATGCTGCAAGAATTATAGGTATCTTTTGTGTAGTATATGGACATGAGCATCCCTTTGCAGAAACCAATGATTTGTTAATGAGAAAATTTGTCTACTCTTTTCATATGCCATTATTCTTTATAATTTCTGGCATGCTTTCTGGGGGGGCAAATATTGGCTTTAAGCAAAGAGAAAAGAAATTACTATATGGCTTAATAGTTCCCTACTTATTGTATCATGCTTATCTGTTGTTGAAAATATTTATCTCACCAAATGTATTTTGGCAAGATATAATTCATATTCTAACAGTTAATATGACTCCTAATTCTCCTTGTTGGTTTTTTGTTGCACTTTTTGTCGTACGTTCGGTATGTGAGTCTTTTAAGAGAAAACTCACATTATTGATTATAACGACCAGCTTATACGTATTATGTAGTTGCGTAGGAATAAAGTTAGGGAGTTTTTTATGTAGCCATGCCATCATTAGTGGATGTATATTTTATACAGTAGGGCAACTTGGAATAAAACATATAGATACGAAGAATAAGAAAGTAGTTATTGGTTTGTCTCTAATTTCTGCTTTACTTGTTGGGCTATATATGCTCTATATTCCTCAGTTTGACATGTATGTAGGTTCTTATTATACTCCATTAGTCTATATACTTATATCTGTAGCTTCATCTTTTCTTATTTTTGTAATAGCTTGGGTGATAACGCAAAAAATACCAGTAAATTTATTGGAAAAAATAAAGCCATTGTCGAGAGGTACCATGTTGATTGTTGGCACACATTATCCAATAGTTCGTTTCCTCTCCAATCATTTTTTCTGTAATCATGAATCTTTGTTGGTTAAGCTATTTGTAACGTTCGCCCTTATTGTAGGATATTGGTTTATTATAAAATTGACATACAAGAGATTTCCTATATTGTATGGAAAATATAAACCTATTAAAAATGTATTGAAATAATGAATATTAAAGTTATAACGCGTCATGGCCCTTCGAACTATGGCTCATTGCTTCAGTCAATAGCTACTGTTAAGAAGATAGAAGAATTTGGCCATCAGTGTGAAATTATAGATTATCAACGTGCTGATGAGCGCGGCTTAAATGGTGTTCTTACCCAATTGAAAGCTAAGGATGGATTTGGCAATCCTTTGAAAAAGCTAGCTTACATTGCTATAAGATATCCTATTGAGAAATTTGCTCAGGTTCGCTTTGATAAAATGAGAAAGAAATACTTGAAAATGACTTCAAGATGTTCTTCTCATGTGGATTTGGAAAAAATATCTGCAGATGCTTTCATAACAGGAAGTGATCAAGTATGGGGACCAATGATGAATGGCGTCTATGATAGTGCTTATTTTTTGCAGTTTGTAGGTAAAGACTCTCGTAAATTAGCTTATGCTGCAAGTTTTGGCAAAACGAAGTTTGATGAGAGTACTGTTGTGGCTTACAAGAAAATGCTTAGTGAGTATGATAAAATTGCAGTTAGAGAGAAATCTGCAGTTTCTTTGCTTGAAGAATGGGGATTGGATAATTGCTTAGGTCAGGTTTTGGATCCAACGTTGCTTCTTGATAGCAAAACTTGGAAGGACTTATTAGTATCAAAGTATGATTCTCAAAAATATGCCAACAAGAACTATATATTGGTATATCAGATTCATAATGATCCTAAATTGTCTGATTATGCTAAACGAATAGCAAGACAAACAGGAAAGGAATTATTGAGAGTTAATCCATATTTACATCAGAAATTTCGTGGTGGTAAGTTCATCTGTTGTCCTGACTTGGGAGAGTTCCTTGCACTTATTGATAATGCGTCATGTATCATCACTGATTCATTCCATGGAACTTGTTTTGCCATCAACTTTGGAAAGCAGTTCATTGAAATTCTGCCAAACAATGCTACAGGTACTAGAAACCAAAGTATTTTGGAATTAACGGGTTTATCTGATAGAATCTTACATGACACTGATGATTATTCTTTGTTAGGTAAGGTGATTGATTACGGTAAAGTCTATGAGGTGCTGGTGGCGGAAAGAAGAAAATCACTTGAAGTGATTAGAAGTATGATA
>ULTB01010152.1_pt1 | contig 18904 bp, 18 predicted proteins | sample 1957251 | NCBI WGS metagenome assembly ULTB01 (sample SAMEA4835724, study PRJEB28245) | human gut metagenome | biome: gut microbiome; material: fecal sample | place: Denmark | collected 2008
GCGGCGACATCTGGTGGCTCGGCGCCGCAGACTGCCCCGCGCTGACAGCGCTGCAAAGCCGCCTCGCCTCGGAGCTCAGGGCGCGGGGCTTCGCGCTCGAGGACCGGCGCTTTTCGCCGCATCTCACGCTCGCGCGGCGGGTGTTCGGCGCGGCCGATCCGCGCTCGCTCCTCGCCGGAGCAGTCCCCTGCCGCGTCTCCGGCATGAGCCTCATGCTCTCGGAGCGGCCGGAGGGCAAGCTCACCTATACGGAGCTCTTTTACGCCGCCTTTGCGCGTTGACGGGGCGTGATTCGGCGTGTTATCATAGGCAGTACAGATGATCATAGAAAGGCGGTGCCGTCATGCTCGTTCACGACCTCACTCACACCATAACCGAAGACATCCTCGTCTGGCCCGGCACGGAGCAGCCGAAGCTCTCCGAGGGCAGCACGTTCGAACGCGACGGCTTCCGCGAGACGCGGCTGGAGATATTCTCCCACGTCGGCACGCACATGGACGCCCCGGCGCACATGCGCGTTGACCGGCCGCAGCTTGACGAGCTGCCCGCCTCCGCCTTCTGCGGCACGGCCTTTGTTCTCGACGCGCGCGGCTGCGCCCCCGGCGGCGAGGTGCCCGCAGAGGCCGTGGAAGGCGCCGCGGGCGCGGATTTCCTGCTCGTCTGCACGGGCTGGGACCGCTTCTGGAACACTCCGGAGTATTTCGGGCGCTTCCCCGTGCTCTCCGAGGCCGCCGTGCGCCGCGCCGTGGAGCTCGGCGTCAAGGGCATCGGCCTCGATACGATGGGCATTGACCCCATGGACGCCGAGGGCTTTCCGAGGCACCACATAATGTTTGAAAACAGCCTCGTAATCGTCGAAAACCTCTGCAATCTTACGGAAATTGCGGGCAGGCGCGTGTTTTTTTCGGCGCTGCCCCTGAAATACAAAGACGCCGACGGCGCGCCCGTGCGTGCCGTCGGCATCGAGGACTGACGCCCGCTCAGCCGAGCGCGACGTCCAGTATCATCATTATCACAAAGCCCAGCGCCGCGCCTATCGTGCCGACGTTGGAGTGTTCGCCCGCCTGGGCCTCGGGGATGAGCTCCTCCACTACGACATAGATCATCGCCCCGGCGGCGAAGGAGAGTATGTACGGCAGCGCGGGCGTCACGAGACCGGTCAGGAGGATCGTGAGCAGCGCGCCTATGGGCTCCACCACGCCTGAGAGCACGCCCATGCCGAAGGCCCTGCCCCGGCTCACGCCCTGGCCGACGAGCGGCATGGAGATCACCGCGCCCTCCGGCACGTTTTGCAGCGCTATCCCTGCGGCCAGCGTGAAGGCCGCGGCGGCGGAGACCGCCGTCTCGCCCGAGAGCGCGCCCGCGAACACCACGCCGACGGCCATGCCCTCCGGCAGGTTGTGCAGCGTCACGGCCAACACCAGCATCGTGCTCTTGCCGAGGGAGCAGCTCCTGCCCTCCGGGCAGTCGGAGCCGAGGTGCAGGTGCGGTATCACGCTGTCGAGGATGAGCAGGAAGATTATGCCCGCCATAAAGCCCACGGCGGCCGGTACCCAGGGCGTCACGCCCTGGCCCTCCGCCATGTCAATGGCCGGGATTATCAGCGACCAGACCGAGGCCGCTATCATCACGCCCGACGCGAAGCCGAGCAGCAACTTTTGCACCCAGGGGCTCGCCTCCCGCTTGAGGAAGAACACAAAGCAGGCCCCGAGCGCCGTACCCAGGAAGGGTATCAAAATACCTATCGCGGTTTTGAGAGTGTCGTTCACACGTACCGCCTCCCTTCTGCCCGGATTATATCATATAAAATTTTCTTTTCAATCAACTTTTCGCCAGCCAGCCGCGTCATTATATACAGATAGACAGACAGGGGATGAGCCAGGACATGAGCAGAAAGAGCAGCCGGCGTGGAAGCCGGGAAGCGCGCTTCGGGCGCGGATTAAAGACGGCGCTGGCCGTTTTTGCGGTCGTCGTCTGCATGTTCATAGGCGGCTCGACCTTCTTCATCGGCCACGGCTCGCACGTCTCGGCGGACAACGGCCCCGCGCGGGAGAGCGCCCCGCCGGCTTCCGAGGCCCCGGCGGCTGAGAGCGCCCAGCCCGATGATAAGTCCGGCGGCGAGGACGCTGCCGGCGGCGAGCTCTCCGGCGGGGACGAGACCGCGGAGGACGCGCGTCCCTCGCCCACGCCCAACGACTGCGACATGCTGGTGCCCGAGAGCGAAGCCGTGGACGACAGCTATTTTGACGACGCCGTGTTCATCGGCAACTCCCGCACCGAGGGACTCAAGAAGTTCTCCGGCCTCTCCAACGCCACCTTCATCACCGAGGTCGGCCTCACGGTGGACAACATCTTCCGCGACTACTGCGACATCTCCGGAGGCTACAAGAGCCGCGCCTTCGACGCGCTCGCCGGGATGAGCTTCAGCAAGGTCTACATCATGCTCGGCATGAACGAGCTCGGCTGGGTGTATGAGAGCGTGTTCAAGGACGACTACGGCAAGATAATCGACAAGATACGCGAGATAAACCCGGACGCGGTCATATACATACAGTCCATCATCCCCGTCAGTAAGTGGAAGGACTCGAGCAACGACGTCTATACAAACGCCAACGTGGAGCGCCTGAACTCCCAGCTGCGCGACCTCGCCGACGAGAAGGAGGTCCACTATCTGGACGTGGCCGGGGCCCTGATGGACTCCGAGGGCTATCTGCCCTACGAGGCCACGGGCGACGGCGTGCATCTGGAGCCGCCGTACTGCGTCAAGTGGACGGATTACCTGAGAACGCACACCGCACAATAGACAGAAAGAGGAAGATAGCATGACAAAGAGGATAACCGCCGCGCTGCTGGCGCTCTGCCTGGCGCTTGCGCTCGCGGCCTGCGGGAATGGCTCGGAGCCGGAGCTGAACATTGACGAACTTGGCGAGGAGCTCTACGCCGCCGGGACCTTCGGCGAGACGCTCTATCCGCTGGACGAATCCGTGGCCCAGGGGCTCTACGGCACGGATGCGGACACCCGCTGCTGGGTGCGCGCCGGCTCGGGCGCTACCGCCGAGGAGCTGGCCGTCTTTGAGACGAAGGACGCCGACGCCGCTGCCGCGCTGGTAAAGAAGCTCGAGACCCGCAACGCGGACCGCATAGAGAACTACTCGAGCTACATTCCCGCCGAGGTGCCGAAGCTGGAAAACGCGGTCATCCTCTCCGGCGGGCGCTATGTGGTGCTCTGCGTGGCGGAGGACGCCTCCGCCGTGCGCGAGGCCGCAGAGAAGGCTCTCGGCTGATATGAGCGGCGAGGAATTCGCCAACTTTGTCCGTCGGAACGAGGAGAGCTTTTACCGCATCGCGTACAGCTATGTGCGCAGCCGCGAGGACGCGCTGGACATCGTGCAGGACTCCGTTGAAAAGGGCCTGCGCAAGCTGCCCACTCTGCGCGACCCGGAGCGGATAAAGCCCTGGTTCTGCCGCATACTGGTGAACGAGAGCATAGACCGTCTCCGCCGCCGCCGGGACACGGAGCCCGCCGACGAGAGCCTGCCCGGGCCTGACGACGCGGGCGGCCGCACGGAGGCGCTTGCGCTGTACGACGCTGTGGCGGCGCTGCCGCCGAAGCTCAAGACCGTCATAGTGCTGCGGTTTTTCGAGGACATGAAGCTCGCGGAGGTGGCCCAGGCCGCCGGGTGTACGCTCAGCACGGCGAAATCCCGGCTCTACAAGGCCCTGGCGCTGCTGCGCGTGGAGCTTGACGACGGGGAGGTGTGAGCGGTGAAGGACGAACTTCGCGACATATACATGCAGACGGAGATCCCCGAGGAACTGCCCGGCCTCGTGGAGGGCGCGATCAGGCGCGGCACACGGCGCGCCCGGCGCCGTAGGGCGGCGGTGAGGATTGCCTCGCCCATACTTGCGGCCTGCGCGGTCTTTGTGCTCATGCTCAACACCGTGCCGACCTTTGCCGGGGCCCTGTACGAGGTTCCCGTGCTCGGCGATGTCTGCCGGGTGCTGACCGTCCGCCGCGATCACTATGAGGACGACAAGAAGAACGTGGACATCGAGGTCCCGGCCATAGACGTGGAGCTCGGCGGCGCCGACTGGGCCGACAGCGTGAATCAGCTCATCCAGGCCACGGTGAATGCCGAGGTGGCTCAGTCCGAGGCCCGCGCCGAGGAGTATTACGACGCCTTCATAGCCACCGGCGGCACGCCGGAGGAGTACCATCCCATAGGCATAGATGTCGACTACGAGGTCTATTACGCCTCGGACGAGGTTATCTCCTTCGCCGTTATAAAGACCGAGACGCTCGCCTCGGCCTATGAGACCTTCCACTACTATAATTATTACCTCAAGACCGGCGAGGAGCTGACCATCGAGGACGCCGCGGGGCCGGACTGGCGCGAGCGGGCCATGTCTGCGCTCGTGGAGCTGGTCACGAACCCCGGCGAGGGCGAGACCTACTGGGCGCTGGAAGACATAGACCTCGACGCCGTGCTGGACGAGGCTCAGTTCAAGCTCGACTCCACCGGCGCGCCCGTGCTGGTATTCCAGAAATACGCCCTCGGCCCCGGCGTGATGGACCGCCCGGAGCTCACGCTAAAATGAAAAACAGCCGCCCGAGGGCGGCTGTTTTCTTTATTCAGGCATGCCGAGCAATTTGCGGTAATCCTCCGCCGCGCTCACGCGGCCGGCGGCGGAGAAGGACATGGTCTCGGGCGCGAGGCAGCGGCGGGCGAGGGCGAGGACATCCTCGCGCGTGACGGCGTCGTAGCGCTCTATGAGCTCGTCCGGGCTGAGCGCGCCGCCGAGGAAGAGCTCGCCGTAGCCCAGGCGGTTCATCCGCGAGCCCGTGGACTCGAGGCTCATGAGTATGGAGGCCTTCACCTGCTCCCTGGCCCGGGAGAGCTCGTCCTCGGTGACGCCCTCGTCCAGGAGGCGGTGCAGCTCGTCCATTATAACGCCGAGGGCGCGCGCCTCGGTGTCCCGGTTCGTCGCCGCGGCGACGGCGAAGAGGCCCGTGTCCTCAAAGCCCGCCGTGAAGGAATAGACCGAGTAGCAGAGCCCGTGCTTCTCGCGCAGGGTCTGGAAGAGGCGCGAGGAGGCGTTGCCGCCGAGTATGCCGGAGAGCAGCTGCATGGCAAAGCGCTCTCCGCTCGCCGTCTCGAGGCCGGGGAAGCCCAGCACCAGCTGGTTTTGCTCCGTGGCCTTGCGCCTGACCGTGAGGCAGGGTCGGTAGGCCGAGCGCTCCGGCTTCTTCGGCTTTGCGGCGGGCATGGTGGAAAAGCGCCGGGCCAGCTCCTCAACGTCCGCGTCCGAAAAGCTGCCGGAGAGCGCCGCCACGACCCGCGGTGCGGCGTAGTGCCTGGACATGAAGTCTCGCAGGCTCTCGCCCGTCTGGCGCGCCAGGCTGGAGCTCCGGCCGAGCACGGGCCGCCCCAGCGCGCCGGGGAAGCAGCCGCCTATGAGCCGCTCCGCCGCCACGTCCTCGGGCGTGTCCTCGTACATGTCTATCTCCTCTTGTATTATGCCCTTTTCGTTCTCCACGTCCGCCTCGTCGAAGCGGGAGTCGAAGAACATGGCGCAGAGCGTGTCCGTCGCGAGGGACAGGTGCGTGTCCAGCACGCGGGCATAAAAGCAGGTGTTGTCCCGCGTCGTATAGGCGTTCATCTGCCCGCCGACGGCGTCCATCCGCTCCGCAAGCTGCGCGGCGGTGTACTGCGAGGTCCCCTTGAAGAGCATGTGCTCTATGAAGTGCGCACTGCCCGCCTCGGAGTATTTCTCGTATCTCGAGCCCGCGCCGACCCAGATGCCCAGGGAGGCCGAGCGCACAGCGTCCATATGCTCGCAGACTATCCTTGCCCCGTTGGGCAGCGTGATCCTCTCGTACATTACAGCACCCCTTAGTGTATTGTAGCGATATTTTAACACCTTTTCGTCCAAATGCGAAGAGGGTTTTGCGGCCAGCCACTTGACACGGCGGGCATGGCGTGGTAACATGCTTTTACCCGTGAGGGAGTAGTCGTCCGCATACGGCGGAGGCAAGTCAACAGCATGGCGGAAATTGGGTTTCGCCTGGCTTGCATTAAAAGACAAGACTCATGGATAGGATACCCCTATCCATGAGTTTTTCTTTATGTAATGAAAGGATGGTAATGTTGAAGTACTATTGCGAGGACGCCGAAAGCGTACTGCGCGAGGTAGGCAGCAGCGAAGAGGGCCTGAGCTCCGGCGAGGCCGCAAAGCGGCTGGAGCGCGACGGCAGGAACGAGCTGGCCGCTGAGAAGAAGGACTCGCTAATAAAGCGCTTCTTCGCGCAGATGGCCGACCCGATGATAATCATCCTCATAGCCGCCGCGGCGATAAGCGCCATAACCAGCGTCTTTGGCCCCGAGGGCGAGGGCTTTGCAGATGTCATCATCATCATGGCCGTCGTCATAATCAACGCCGTGCTCGGCGTCTATCAGGAAAACAAGGCGGAAAAGGCCATAGAGGCCCTGCAGGCCATGTCCGCCGCCACCAGCAAGGTCGTGCGCGACGGCAAGCTCTGCGTCGTGCCCAGCGCCGAGCTCGTGGTGGGCGACATAGTCCACCTTGAGGCGGGCGACGCCGTTCCCGCCGACGGCCGCATACTCGACAGCGCCAGCCTCCAGATAGAGGAGGCCGCCCTCACCGGCGAGAGCGTCCCCGTCTACAAGTTCATCGACATCATCGACCTCAAGGACGGCTCCGATGTGCCCCTCGGCGACCGCAAGAACATGTGCTACATGGGCTCCACCGTCGTCTACGGCCGCGGCACCATGGTCGTCACCGCCACCGGCATGGAGACCGAGATGGGCAAGATCGCCGACGCGCTCGCGCGCGCCGAGCAGGGTCAGACCCCGCTGCAGATCAAGCTCAGCCAGCTCTCCAAGATCCTCACCTGGCTCGTGCTCGGCATCTGCGTCGTCATATTCGCCGTGCAGATACTCCGCGCGGGCGGGCTCAACTTCAACGTCGTGCTCGACAGCTTCATGGTAGCCGTCTCCCTGGCCGTCGCCGCCATACCCGAGGGCCTGGCCGCGGTCGTCACCGTGGTGCTCTCGATAGGCGTCACGAACATGTCCAGGCGCAACGCCATAATCCGCCGCCTGACCGCTGTAGAGACCCTCGGCTGCGCCCAGGTCATCTGCTCGGATAAGACCGGCACCCTCACCCAGAACAAGATGACCGTCGTCGACCACTACGGCGACGACGAGAAGCTCCTCGCCACCGCAATGAGCCTGTGTTCCGACGCGGAGGAGGACGAGAGCGGCGTCGCCGTCGGCGAGCCGACAGAGTGCGCCCTCGTCAACTACGCCCACGGCCTCGGCCTCGGCAAGCCCGCGCTCAAGGAGGCCCAGCCCCGAGTGGGCGAGGCGCCCTTCGACTCCATGCGCAAGATGATGAGCACCATCCACAAGACGGCGCAGGGCATAGTCCAGTACACCAAGGGCGCGCCCGACGAGATACTCAAGCTCTGCACGTCCTATCTGGACAACGGCGCCGTCAAGCCCATGACCGACGCCAAGCGCAGCGAAATCCTCGCCGCCAATAAGGCCATGGCCGACCGCGCACTGCGCGTCCTCGCCGCCAGCGAGCGGCTCTGGGACTCCGTCCCCGCCGACTGCAGCCCCGCAAACCTCGAGCATGACCTCACCTTCATCGGCCTCACCGGCATGATCGACCCGGTGCGCCCCGAGGTCAAGGCCGCCATCGAGGAGTGCCGCAGCGCCGGCATCCGCCCCATCATGATAACCGGCGACCACATCGACACCGCCATGGCCATCGCCCGCGAGCTCGGCATCCTCACGCCCGAGACCCGCGCCATCACCGGCAGCCAGCTCAATGACATGAGCGACGAGGAGTTCGACCGCCAGTTCAAGGACATCAGCGTCTACGCCCGCGTGCAGCCCGAGCACAAGACCCGCATAGTGAACGCCTGGCGCAAGCACGGCTCCGTCACCGCCATGACCGGCGACGGCGTAAACGACGCGCCCAGCATCAAGAGCGCCGACATCGGCGTCGGCATGGGCATCACCGGCACCGACGTCACCAAGAACGTCGCGGACATGGTCCTCGCGGACGACAACTTCGCCACCATCGTCGGCGCCGTTGAAGAGGGCCGCCGCATCTACGACAACATACGCAAGGCCATCCAGTTCCTGCTCGGCTCCAACATGAGCGAGGTCATCAGCATCTTTGTCGCCACGCTCATGGGCTTCACGATACTCCAGCCCGTCCACCTGCTCTGGATAAACCTCGTCACCGACTGCTTCCCCGCTCTCGCGCTCGGCATGGAAAAGGCCGAACCCGACATCATGCGCCGCAAGCCGCGTGACGCCAAGGCCGGCGTCTTTGCCGGCGGCATGGGCTTCGACATCGCCTATCAGGGCCTGCTCGTCAGCCTGCTGACCCTCGCGAGCTACTTTGTCGGCCACTACATCGAGTCCGGCGTCTGGGAGATCGCCGACAGCCCCGACGGCACTACCATGGCCTTCGTCACCATGAGCATGGCCGAGATCTTCCACAGCTTCAACATGCGCTCGCAGCGCGGCAGCATCTTCACGCTGCACAGCATGAACAAGACCCTCAACTGGGCCGCTCTCGGCAGCCTGATCGCCACGACCCTCGTCTGCGAGGTGCCCTTCATTGCCAACGCTTTCGACTTCACCAGCGTGGAGCTCAGCGAGTACCTCATCGCCCTGTGCTTCGCCGTCAGCGTCATCCCCATCGTCGAGCTCATCAAGCTCATCCAGCGCGCTGTCTCCCGGGGCCGGGCCTGAGCAGCACACGTTTCCCCACACAGCGCCGCACCTGAGTGCGGCGCTGTTTTTTGTTGCCCCGCGGGCATGGACATGATAAAATTTGCATATCAAGGCATACATCCGAGGCAAAGGGGGCTTTTGCATGGAGATAAGGGTGCTGCGCTATTTCCTTACCGTCGCCCGGGAGGAGAGCATAACCCGGGCGGCCGAGGTGCTGCACATAACTCAGCCGACGCTCAGCCGCCAGCTCTCTCAGCTGGAGGAGGAGACGGGCGTCCGGCTCCTGGAGCGCTGGCCGCGCCGCATAAGGCTCACGAGCGAGGGCATGCTGCTGCGCCGCCGGGCTGAGGAGATACTCGAGCTCGTGGACAAGACCGAGGCTGAGCTCTCAGAACAGGACGAGCTGGTGGAGGGCCGAATCTCCGTCGGCTGCGGCGAGCTGGCCTCCGTCTCGCTGCTGCCGGAGCTCTTCCGCAGCTTCCGGGAGCGCCATCCCCGCGTCGTCTTCGACCTCTACACCGCCACGGCTGACCTGGTCACGGAGCAGATGGACCGCGGCCTGCTGGACATCGGGCTGCTGCTCGAGCCCGTGGACATAGGCAAGTACGAGTTCATCCGCCTGGACATAAAGGAGCGCTGGGTCGTCCTGATGCGCCCGGACGATCCGCTGGCCTCGCAGGAGAACGTGACGGCGCAGGACCTGCTGGGCCGTCCGCTGATACTCCCCCGCCGCACCAGCGTGCGCGGCGAGCTGGCCAGCTGGTTCGGGGACTTTTACGAGCGGCTGAACGTCGTGTTCACCAGCAACCTCAACACCAACGGCGCGCTCATGGTGGCCAGCGGCCTCGCCTATTCCGTCGTCATCGAGGGCGCCGTGCCGCTCTGGGACCAGAGCAAGGTGACCTACCGGCCCCTCAGCCCCGCGCTCACGGCCACCAGCGTGCTCGCCTGGAAGCGCGGCCAGCCCTTCAGCCTCGCATCGGCCCGATTCATCGAGCACATCAAATGCTTTTTGAGCATGGATAGAGGCGATAAACTAAGTATTTGATATAATGCGCGTTCCGGTTTACAATCAAGGCGCAGTCGGGAAACACCTCCCGGCTGCGCCTTGATCTTTATATGGGAGGCGTGCCGCATGATGCGGATTTCTGCGGTCATATTCGTCCTCCCGCCGCTTTTGCGCCCGCGGCCGGAGGCGGAAGACCTTCCGCGTCATCGGGGCGCAAATCTGAATCTGGAGGTAATCACATGAGCAGCAAGACCCTTGTGGCATATTTCTCGGCCACTGGCACCACCGCGCGTGCGGCCCGGCGTCTGGCCGAGGCCGTCGGAGCCGACATCTACGAGATCCGCCCCGCGGTCCCCTACACCCGCGCCGACCTCAACTGGTCCGACAGCAAGAGCCGCAGCACCCTCGAGGCGCACGACGCCGCCTGCCGCCCCGCCATAGCCGGGGAGCCGGTGGACCTCTCGGGCTACGGCACCGTCTTTGTCGGCTTCCCCATCTGGTGGTACACCGCGCCGAGGATAATACAGAGCTTCCTAGAGAGCCACGACTTCGCGGGCAAGCGCGTCGTCCCCTTCGCCACCTCCGGCGGCAGCGGCCTGGGCCGGACCGCCGAGGCGCTGCGCGCCAGCTGCCCCGGCGCTGAGGTCCTGCCCGGCAGGCTCATCAACGGCGGCTTTTCCGACGGCGAACTCAAAAAATGGGCGGAGAGCGCAATAGGCTGAGCCGCCCGGAAAGGAAGTAAAAAGATCATGAGTTTTTCCATATACATGCCCACGCGCTGGCTCTTCGGCGCGGGCGCGCTCAACGAGTTGGGCCGCCAGCCCCTCCCCGGCCGGACGGCGCTGCTGGTCTCGTCCTCCGGCCGCTCGGCCAAGGACTCCGGCTCCCTCTACCGAGTCATGGAGCTGCTGGCCCACAGCGGCGCGGAGTTTCGGCTCTTTGACCAGGTCGAGTCCAACCCCTCCAAGGACACGGTCATGGCGGGCGCCCGGTTCGCGCGGCGAAACGGCTGCGACTTCGTCGTCGCGCTCGGCGGCGGCAGCGTCATGGACGCCGCCAAGGCCATAGCGGCCATGTCCACGAACGACGGCGACCTCTGGGACTACGTCTCCGGCGGCTCGGGCAAGGGCCTGCCCCTGGCGCACGAGCCCCTGCCCGTCATAGCCATAACCACCACCGCCGGCACCGGCAGCGAGGTGGACCAGTGGGGCGTCGTCTCCAACACCGAGGCACGGGAGAAGATAGGCTTCGGCGGCTATGACTCGCTCTTCCCCGTGCTCTCCATCGTCGACCCGGAGCTGATGGCCACGGTGCCGCCGGACTACACGGCCTATCAGGGCTTCGACGCGCTCTTCCACAGCGTCGAGGTGTACATCTCGCGCTTTGCCAACCCGTTCTCCGACATGGTGGCCCTGACCGCCGTTGAGAATGTGGCGCAAAACCTCGCCGCCGCGGTGCGCTGCGGCTCCGACATGGCCGCGCGCGGGAAGGTCGCCTTTGCCAACACGCTCTCCGGCTATTCCATGGTCACCGGCTGCTGCACCAGCGAGCACGCCATGGAGCACGCCATGAGCGCCTTCCACCGCGAGCTGCCCCACGGTGCCGGGCTCATCATGATCTCCAGGGCCTATTACCAGCACTTCGTGGACCTGCACGTCTGCGACGAGCGCTTCGTTCGCCTGGCTCAGGCCATGGGCATGTCCGGGGCGAGCCGTGCTCAGGACTTCATAACCGCGCTGGAGCGGCTGCAGGCCGACTGTGGCGTGGACGGCCTGCGGATGTCGGACTACGGCTTCACGCGCGAGGAGCTCCCGGAGCTCGCGCGCAACGCCCGGGCCACCATGGGCGGCCTCTTCGAGTCCGACCCCGCCGCGCTCTCCGACGAGGACTGCCTCGCCATCTTCGAGCGCGCCTACCGCTGAGGGAAAACACTTGGACGGCGGCGCGGTCCGGGTGTGGTATGCTCCAGGCATAAACAAAGCAAGGAGGCACACCCGTAATGAAACTGAAAAAGCTCACCGCGCTCGTCCTGCTGCTCTCCCTCTGCCTGGCTCTCGCCGCCTGCGGCGCGGAGGAGTCCCCCGTCTCCGACGCCCCGGCGGCGGACGACGGCCTGGTGGACTACACCGTCGAGGGCGTCGGCACCTTCCGCCTGCCCGAGGGCTTCGAGATGGAGACCGGCTCCACCACCGATCCCCTGCCCACGAACTACGTCGTCTTTGAAAAGGACGGCGTGACCATCTCCTGTAGCCGCTTCGGCAAGGACGCCTATGAGGCTGCCGGAGTGCCCCTGCCCGCGGACGTGGAGGAGTATTCCACCCGCAGCGGCGTGCAGAACGCCGTGCCCGCGGGCACCGAGTTCGCCTACGACAGCTACGGCAGCTACGCCGCCCAGTTCACGGACGAGGACGGCATCAGCTGGTATTACGTGCTGCTCAAGGGCACGGACGCCTATGCCAGCTGCTATCTCTACGCCCCGGCCGACGCCTTCGACGCCGACAGCGCCGCGCTCTGGATCAGCGGCACGGTCATTGAATGATACCCATTCCCCCAAATAAAGCGGCGCCCCGGAAAAGTCCGGGGCGCCTTCCTTATGCTCTTGTACGTTCCGGCAGCGGCAAGGCCGGGTCGTCGTGCCAGTAGATGATGAGCCGGCCGTGCGCCACGGAGATGCGGGCGCGCTCCCCCGTGAAGCTGTTGCTCACGGCGAGGGGGAAGTCCGGCGTGAGCACCGCGCCGTCAAGGGCGTAGCTCAGCCCCGACTCACAGACGCCGGAGGCCTCCGGCCCGAAGCAGAAGGCCGAAAAGTCGCCTGAACAACGCGCGTCGAACTCCAGCGCCGCGCCGTCCGAGATGGCCGTCAGCGCGCAGCCGCGGCCGACGAGTATGGCCTCCATGCCGTGCGCATCCGCCCAGGCCAGGGACTGGACGTTGGCCAGCGAGTGGTCGAAGCGTGCCCCGCCGAGTCCGCCGAAGATCAGCACGCGCCGGAAACCCAGCTCGTGCGCCCGCTTGAGCGCGGCCATGGTGTCCGTGTCGTCCTTGCGCACGGGGCAGACCTCCACGCTGGGCGCCTCAGGCACATATCCGAGGGAGTCGAAGTCGCCGAGTGCGAGGTCCGGCTGTATGCCGAGGCGCGCCAGGTGCCTGAGCCCCGCGTCCGCCGCGATGACAAGGTCGCCCTCCTCCGGCCGGAGCCGCTCCTCCGCGAGCTCCGCCGCGGCGACGATATAGCATGTCTTCATAGCTCTCTCCACCCTCATTCGGCCAGGGCCTCGAGGCGCGGCCTGTCAGCGATGCGCACCGTCCCGCGCGAGAGGCTGACCAGACCCTCGGACTGAAAATAGCGCAGCATCCGCGTCACGACCTCGCGCGCGGTGCCGAGGTGCGCGGCGATGCGCTCGTGCGTGATGCGCAGCTCATCGCTGCTCTCAAGGGCCGATTCCTCGAGTAGGAAGGCCGCGAGGCGGCGGTCAAAGCTCTTCCAGAGTATCTGCTCCACAAGCCACATGACCTCGGAAAAGCGCGAGGCCATCAGCTCGTTAGTGTAGTTTGCAAGCGGCGCGGACTCCTCCATCACGCGCTTATAGACCTCCGGGGAGACGACCAGCACCTCCGAGGGCTGCTCGGCCTCGATTGAGACGTCGAATTGCAGGCCCCTCATCACGCAGGAGGCGGAAAAGAGGCAGATGTCGCGCTCAAAGAGCCGGTAGAGAGTTATCTCGCGCCCGGTATCGGATATCATATAGGCCCGCAGCCGGCCGGAGCGCACAGCGAGCAGGCCGACGCATTCGCCCGCGCCGGAGAGCTGTTCGCCCGCCTCAAGTCTGCGCGGAGACGCCGCGGACTCCAGCGCGCGCCGCTGGGCGTCGGTGAGCTTGTCCCAGACGCCGGGGAAAAAGGCTTCAAGTTCCATGCAGAGACCTCGCTTTCCCCCGTATTATAAACCATCCCCCTCCCCGGCGCAATGGGCGCGGGAAGGGGGACAGCAACTTTCAGCTCTCCATCTGCTTGCCGAGGAAGGACGCCACGGTCTGGGCGAGCTTGTATTCCACATCGCCTGAGGGCGGGGCGCTCTTGGGCGAGGCGAAGATGACGCAGCCCATGAGGTCGCCCTCGGAGATGACGGGCGCGGCGACGGAGACGCAGTAGCCGCTCTCGCCGTCGGTGACGGGCACGGAGCTGCCGCCGGACTCATGCCGGTAAACGCGGCGCGACTCCATGATCTGCTCGAGCTCGGGGGAAATACGCTTTTCAAAGAGCTCGCGCCTGCCCCCTCCGGCCACGGCGATGACGACGTCCCTGTCGCAGACGGCGGCCACGCAGTCCGTGGACTTGTGCAGCGAATCGCATATCTGCGCCGCGAAATCCGAGAGCTCCCCAATGGGCGAGTACTTCTTAAAAATGACCTCCCCGTCCTTGTCCGTAAAAATCTCCAGCGGGTCGCCGTCACTGATAACATTGGCGCTGATGGCCCTGTCCGGGTGGTGGGTAGAGGTCTGCAGCACCGTCACGGGCTCCGTGTCCGGCTCCGGCAGCTCGCCGCGGCGCAGCAGAGTGTCGATGTCGGCCTTGAGCTGTATCTCGACCCGGTCCTCGTAGACCTTGATGCGCTCGATTATGAGCTCCAGGTCCTGCTTTTCGAGGTGCGGCTTCTTGATGATGTCGTCGAAGACCTCCATCGCCGTCTTTGCGGCGCGGTTTGCGCGGATTATGGTGTTGCGCCTGTCCGTGACGTGCTCTATCTGGCTCTGCAGGCCCTCTATCTTCCGCAGGAGGTCGGCTTCCAGCTCGTCGTAGGTCGCCTCGAGCACGCCCTCGTTTTCAGGGTGGCGCATGATGTCGCGCACGCGCTGGCGCTTCGTGGCCTTGAGCTCCTCCTGCGCGTCGAGCAGCACGTCCTCTAAGTTCGCCGCGCTGCGCTCCGTCTCCGCCACGTCCTCGGGCTCGCGGGCGAGTTCGGCGTTGAGCCGCTCAAGCATCTCCGCGGAGTTGTCGCGCACCTTCCGGACGTAGAGCTTCACGAGCTCGTCGAGCTTGTCCACGCGGATGTGGTGGGTCGTGCAGCCGGCGGTACCGCGCCGGTGATAGGTGCCGCAGGTGTAGGCGGGCTTGAGGTCGCGCCGGCTGAGCGCGAACATCGGCGCGCCGCAGTCGCCGCACTCGAGAAAGCCGGAGTAGACGTTCTCGTTTATCTTGACGCCGCGGTAGTTGTACTTCGCGCGCTTCTCGCGCAGGGCGCGGACTGCGGCGAAGGTGCGGTAGTCCATGATGGGCTGGTGGTGGTTTTCGATGACGATCTGCTCCACCTCGTCGCGGCGGATGTCGCGGCCGTTTATCTTGGCGCGGGTGTACTTGCCCTGGCGCAGCGTGCCGATGTAGAAGTCGTTGTCGAGGATGCCCTGCACGGTGGCGATGCTCCACGCGCTCTTGACGCTGCGGCGGTATTCCTCGCCCTCGGCTATCTTGCGCTCGCGCTCGGCCATGCGCGGCGTGGGTATGCCCTCGTCGGTGAGGGTGTTGGCGATCTTCTTGTAGCCCCAGCCGTCGATGTACATACGGTAGATGCGGCGAACGATATCGGCCTCGACCGGCACGACTTCGAACTGCTGCTTCTTATTGATGATGTAGCCATAGGGCGCGGCGCAGATCCACTTTCCGTCCTCCTGACGGCGGCGGATGACGCTCTTGACCTTCTTGCTCGTGTCCGTGACGGGCATCTCGTTTATGAGGAACTGAAACTGTATTTTGAGCCAGTCGTCGTCGTTCGGGAAGTCGATGGCGTCGCCGATGGAGATTATGCGAGCGCCCGCGTCGCGCAGGTCTTCGAGCTCCACGAGGCCGCGGCTGTTGCGGCGCGAGAAGCGGGAGAAGTCCTTGACGACGAGGATGTCGAGCCTGTGAGCCAACAGCTCACGGCGCATGGCCTGATAGCCCTCACGCTGCTCGAAGGTGTAGCCCGAGCGGTCGCGGTCCTCGTAGAATACGAGCTCCGCGCCCGGGAACTTGTGCTCGACGAAGTCGGCGATGATGGCCTTTTGGTTCTCGATGGACGTGTTGTCGCGGTCAAGCTCCTCATCAACGGAGATGCGGCAATAGCCGGCGATACGGAGCTCATTCTCCATCCTTGCGGCCTCCCTTCAGGTACTTTGCCATGGCCCGGTCGAAGTCCGAGACGTACTCTGCGTCCTGACGCTTTCGGAACTGCTCATAGACCTCGGAGACACGCCGCTCGGCAGCCTCGCGCGAGACCTTGCCCTTGTCGGGCAGCACGCCGCGGCGGCTGAATTCGAGGAACCTGTCCGTCTGCGCGAGCCAGTCTGCCATGCTCATGGGCTGCGCATCCTCCGCCATGAGCTCGGCGTAGTCGATGAACATGGTGACAAGCCGGTTGAGGCGGTGCAGCTCGTCCTCGTTTAAGTAGTTTTTCGCCACGAGCGCGTCGCTCTTGAGAATCTTCCCGTCAGGCGCGGCCTTCCAGGTCGTGAGGCCAATGGTCGGGCTGTCGGGCGATACGCGCTCCACGATGAGCTCGGCCGCCGTCCGGCCCGTGACCGCGTAGTGCAGCTTGTTCTGGACGAAGGAGTAGAAGGCGCGGGTCGTCTCGCTGTTCTTGTCGTAGTCGTAGCTGCACTGCTCGAATATGTCGGCGATCTTCTGATAGGCCCGCCGCTCGCTGGCGCGTATCTCGCGGATGCGCTCGAGCAGCTCGTCGAAGTAGTCACGTCCGAAGGGACGACCGTTCTTGAGCAGCTCGTCATTGAGGACAAAGCCCTTCTGAATGTACTCCCTGAGCGTTTTCGTCGCCCACTGCCTGAATTTCGTGGCTTTCTTCGAGTTCACGCGATAGCCAACTGCGATGATGGCGTCGAGGTTGTAGAAATCAAGAGTCCGCTTAACTGAGCGCGAGCCCTCCTGACGAACTACCGAGATTTTCTCGGCAGTTGCTTCGGGCGAGAGCTCCTCGTCTTTGTATATGTTTTTAAGGTGAAGAGAAATGTTGTCCGTTGTGCAGTCGAAAAGCTCGGCCATGCCGCTCATCGGCAGCCAAAACGTCTCGTCCTTGAAAATGACCTGGACATACTGCCTCTCTCCGCCGTTCTCGTAAAGCAGTATCTCGGCACTGTCAGTCACTATGTCCGCCTCGCTTTCTATCAATGTAATTAAGATAGTGCGTGTATATTATTGATATCATTGTACCATACGCCTCCTTACGCTGCAAGCACAAGTTTCTGCGCGGATGACAGCGAGAGACTTTGCGCTTGTGCATTGACCAATGCGCACAATTTCCTTATAATAGAAATTGAATTATCTGCGCGAAAAATACATGGGGTGTTATGAGCGGCGATTTCAGCCGCAATCATAACAAGGGGGATCAAAGATGAACGAAAATGAGAAGGTGGAGCTTATACGCTCCATGACAGCGGTGGAAGTCAAGCCGGAGATCGCAAAAGAAGAGATCGGGTCGCATAGCTACAACAAGGTACCGCTGTCGCGTATCCCGGCTCTGGGTGTAGGGTTTGAGCCTCTTACCGCTGCTTTGCAGCAAGTCTTGAGCGGCGGTGAAGCCGTGAGCGGGATATACAAGGTCACGATTCCGGCTGGTACGCATCTGGCGCAATTCAATGATGGCACGGGCTTCCTTGGCGCAGCGTTCGGAGCCGGCGGCATAGAGGCGCAAGCTCGCTTGAATCCGCTGATGTTCAGTCCTGCGGCTGTGGGAACGCTCTTTATGGCTGCCACGCTTGCCAACATTGACAAGAAGCTCGACGCTATTCAGGAGACACAGCAGGAGATGCTGGATTTTCTCAAGGCAAAGGAGAAATCCGCTCTCATGGGAGACCTCGAGTTTCTCGCAGATGTTTTTAATAACTATAAATACAACTGGAACAGCGAAAAATACAAGACTGCAAACCACATCAAGGCCATGGACATACGCCAAAGCGCCATGCACTCGCTTAAGCTCTACCAGAGTCAGATACAAAAGCACATGGAAAAGCGTTCTATCATGCCGAGCGACAGAGACGTGAAAAAGCAGCTTGAGCAACTGATCGATGAGATGCAGGACTACCGCCTGGCACTATACATTTACGGTTTCGCGTACTTGGTGGAGGTGCTGCTGCAGGAGAACTTCGACGCACAGTATCTCGCGTCGATAGCGAGCTCTATCAACGACAAGGCGCTCGAATACCGCGAGTTGTATACCAAAGTGTACACTAAGGCAGAGGAGCGCGCAAAATCCACGCTGCAGTCCAAAGCGCTGGGAGCGCTCTCGGCTGTGAGCCGCGCGGCGGGTAAGACCGTCGAGAAGATACCTGTGATCAGCAAGTCACAGCTTGATGAGAACCTGATAAACGCCGGGGAAGTGCTGGGCGAGCACAGCGAGACTCGCACCGACAGTGCACTGGGCAAGCTGACCGAATACAGCGGCGACTGCGTGCGGCCATTCGTGGAGCAGATCAGGGCGATCGACCGCGTGTACAACAGCCCCATGAACATCCTGTTTGACAGCGAAAACGTATATCTGGGCTCGGCCTGATACATCCTTATTGTTCGCCCGCCGGTGAGCTTGCTCACCGGCGGGCTATCTTCTTATCTCTCCTGCGCGGGGCGTTCTGCTTTGGCTGCCGCTTTCTCGTTCTGTACCTGCATCTCGGCTATGCGGCGCTTATTGTACGCCAGCAGGTCGAGGACGCTCGTGTGCAGGTCGCCGCTGCCGGAATGGTACTCGGCGACGGTATATTTCTTGGCCTTGTACTCGGACCGCAGTGAGCGTAGCCGCGCCATGACTGACTCGTCATCGCGTTCTGCCCTCGTCAGCCACACAGCCACGATTTTTTGATTATCCAATATATCTATTTGCAAGCGCAAATCAGCTCCTTTTGGCAATAGTTTCCGCATCCTGAGCGGGGTTTATACCTTAATCTGGCTTGATGCCTTCAGATTTGGCTTCTTCAGGTTTCTTCAAAAAATCGTCACTGAGTTGGTTTCCCGTGTACGAGCGTACATATGTACGCTTGTACGCAAGGTTTGAACTTGGCCTCAAATCGCGCGCTGGAGCAGCTCCACGCCCATGAAGCCGCGCACGCGGCGGCCGCCGGGCAGATAGATCTTGTTC
>ULTB01032286.1_pt1 | contig 18858 bp, 19 predicted proteins | sample 1957251 | NCBI WGS metagenome assembly ULTB01 (sample SAMEA4835724, study PRJEB28245) | human gut metagenome | biome: gut microbiome; material: fecal sample | place: Denmark | collected 2008
CGAAAGCAGCGAGTTTGCACCCTTTTTGAACATTATGAAGGACATCTATTCAAAAGAATAGGTGTCCTTTTTAGCACCCGAATCCGTCAGATGACAGTCATGTTTAAATTACTTTCGTATCACTGTTAAGCCAATGGTTACAGCTTTTTTTCTATGCTTTTGTATAGCTTCTTGATTTTTTACGATTTTGATTTTTCAAGAGGTGTTGTAAAAATGGCAAGAATGACTATGACAAAGGCAATGAAACACTACGCTCCCACATTTGAAGAAAAGAACCTCTATGAATGAGTTGTCTGTTGGAACTTCTCAATTAGAAATCATAAGGAGTCACTTCTCACTCATTTTATCGCGCCTCCTTTCAGGATTGCAATCGCTTACGCTGGATTGCGGTCCTTTTTTTGATTTTGGCGTTGATGCATTGGCGGGCACATAAAAATTTCAAAATTTAGCTGTGTGCTAAACAAATCCGGTTTTACAATCGCTATAGAGATATCTTGAAGAAATGAGGAGAAAAATCATGAAAAATGCAATGAAACAGGTGCTTATTCTGGCGCTGTGCGCGGTGATGGTGCTGACGCTGTGCGCGTGCAAGAGCAAACAGGCCAAAGCCGTGGACGAGCAGATCCTTGCCATCGGCGAGGTGACGGCGGAAAGCGGGGGACGCCATCACGGCGGCCGAGGAGGCGTATGACGCGCTGTCCGACAAGGATTGCACGGATGTGGAGAATTATGCGGTGCTGACCGCAGCCAGAGAGCAATATGACGTCTACGTGGTACAGGATCTTGAGGATTTCGTCGCGGAAAATCGCTATCCGACAGCGCAGAGCATCAACGCTGACGGCTCCATCATCGACATGGAGCTGGTCAACGCGTATGATCAGAAGCTGACGGAGTATACGGCGCACGGCGGCACAGCCGACGCGACCGACGCGTATGCCTATGCGGAAAAGGTCGTCAGCCTGAAGCAGTATGAGCCGCAGCTGGAATTTCTGCGCTGCGTCGAGTCGACATGGAGTATCGTGGACGACGGGAACACGAGCCTGGGAAGCGCGATCGACGCCTATAAGGACGGCTACAACGATCTCGCCTGCGCCTACCTCAAGAGCGCGGCGAGATACTACCAGACTGCACATGACAGCGCGGCTGCGTTTGATTAGGATGAAGAACGCGTTGCGGAGTATACCAAAGGCTTGCAGCTGATTTCCGAAGGCTCGGAAAAAACGGCCGCCGGCATCGAAAGTTCGTCGTCATCGACGAGCAGCAACGGCGCGGACATGGTCGCTGAGGGTTTGGAGATTCTCACCACTTGTCTGAAAGAATATCAGGCAACGATCGAGGAGATCCGTGAGATCGAGAACTCGCTGTGGGACTGACGGCGCGCAGAAGAGAGGAAACAGCATGAAATGTCGGAAACAACTGCTTGCACTGGCACTGTGCGCGGCGATGGTGCTGACGCTGTGCGCGTGCAGCGGAGGATGGAATGTAAAGCGCGTGCTGCAAATGGTCAGCCACGGCGACCGCGTCCGTACCGGTGACGTCGACGCGGGCCAGCGCGAGCTCGTCATGAAGCTCGACGAGATGACGGAAAGCATCGGCTGCGACGATTTTGCCACGGCCTATGAAAACAATACCTACGTCCAGATCATCAACGTCGACTGCCTCAGCGAGGCGCCGCAGGAGAGCGGTCAGGGCATTATAGACGCGATTGCCGGAATCAGTGAAACGGTGTACAGCGAACACGGACTGAAAAACATGATGTTTATAACGGATCTGGAGAACATGGTCGTCGTTTCAGCGTTCCAGAACGGCAAGGACGTGTCGCGTCAGTTCCGGTGAGAGGAAAGCGCAAAAGCTATGGATTTTATGGAGAAGCTGACGGGGCTCAAAGACGCTGCGGCGAACTGGATCCCGGCGGCGACGCGTATAACTGCATCATCAACGGCAATTATGCCGCGGCGTATTTCACGCTGGCGAGGCTGCGCGTCATCATTGGCATTGGCGCGCTCGTCATCGCACATCTGAAACGGATGGGCGCGCCCGCAGAGCCCGCCGCACCCAAACGCCCGCGGACGCGCAATGCGGGATTGACCGAATACGAAATGAAAATCCCCGCCGGATCTCACGTGAGATCCGGCGGGGTCATTTTCTGTTCAGTGCAGGTGGTCGCGGACGTAATTGTCGATGATGCGCTGCTTCATTTCCTGAATGTGGTGCAGCAGCACGCGCGCCGCGCCGGCCTTATCGCGCCGCTCAACGGCGTCGATGAGGGAAAGGTGCCCGCTCTGGATGCCGTCGTCGATCAGCGGCAGCATCTGGCCGGAGACGATCAGGTATTTTGCGCGCGTCTCATCATAGAGCGCGAGCAGCGGCTTGTTGCCGAGCAGCTCAAGCGGGATGCGGTGGAACGCGCCGTCCAGCTCGGAATAGCGGTAGCCGTCGTTGGCGCGCAGCGCTTCCTCGGCTTGCAGGCACGTGTGGCGCATGGCTGCGGCGTGCGACGCGCCGAGCTTGTCAAAGACCTTGTCGAGCGCGAAAAGCTCGATACATTCGCGGACCTGAAACATCTGGAAGAGGTCTGTCAGGTCGATGCTCTCGATGAAAAAGCCGACGTTCGGCACCTGCCGGAGGACGCCCTCCTTTTGCAGCTGCAAAAACGCCTCGCGCACGGGCGTATAGCTGATGCCGAGCTCCAGCGCGCACTGCCGCGCGGACAGATAGCTGCCGCTGGGCATGTTGGCGATGCGCGTTTTGATGGTCTTGTAGGCGATGGTGCTGAGCGGCTTTTTCGACATGACGGGAGGGTCTCCTTAGTCTCAGACGCGCAGCAGCGCCTGGTACTGCTTTTTCTGCTGGGAGTCAAGATTGCCGATCGCAAGATATTCCTTGTCGATCATCTCCGTGAGCAGCTTTGTGCGCATGTAATACGGCGATTTCCAGCCGAAATGCGCCGCAAGCTCCGCGAGCGTGCGAGGCTCGGCGCAGTATTCGCAGACCTGCCATTCCAGCTCGCTCATCGCCTCGTCCTGCACGGCCGTCTCCGGCCACGCGTCCGAGGGCGGCAGATGGAAGAACACGTGGCACCAGTCGTCGGCCAACCGGATCTCCGGCCGCGGCAGTCCGGCTGCGGCCATGGTATCCTCCATGTACTGCATGCCGCTGTGCTCCTGCGGCAGTGCGCCGAGCGTTTCGAGGATCTCCATGAGCTTGGGATTGCGCAGACTGCGCAATCCGCGCGGCAGCGTATTCATATCCGGCGCGCCGTAGCACATGCCGGGGCTGCAAATCTCGATGTGCGATTCGCTGATCCAGAGGTAGACCGACAGATCCTCGGCGTATTTGCTGTAATCGCGGTGGATGAGCGCGTTAAGCAGCGCCTCGCGCACGGCATCCATGGGATAGCGCACCGCGGCGGGCAGCTGTCTGCGTATAAATTGTAGCGCCTGTTCGCACAGTGTGTCAAGTGTTCCGTTCAAACGGCGGCATTCGCGCGCCTTGCCGTCTTCATACACGGCTGCCATGATGGAGTACTGCGGGTAAAATGACTGCGGATCGTAGCTGAAGAGCAGGATGGAGGCGAGCGTCGGCTTGCCGTCAACCATCAGGCCCTCCATCTGCAAAAGCTGTTCGCGGTCGATGCCCGCGCGCAGCCGGTTGGCGGATTCGAGCCTGCGCATATACGTTTCCACGCCGTCGGGGTTGATGTCGGCCCAGCGCGCCTGTTCGCACGGGCGCAGTTCATCGCGCGTGCGGCTGTTGTAGGCGTCGTAGCTGTGGATCTCTGCCTCGCTCATCGGACGGTTCATGCGGCCGACGCGCTTGAACGCACCGTGCGGCCGTCCGACGGCAAGATGATAGCAGGGCTTGCGCGCCTTGTCGATCTCAGGAATCTGTGCGGCGAGCACGCGCTTGCCGTCGACGGTGGTCTGCGTGTAGAGCGGCTGAATGGGCGGGGACATTTCCGCGCACTGCCAATCGATGATCTGGGTGAGCCGCGCCGCGTCGGATACGCCGCACAGCTGCGCGGGTGCGCCGTCCGCGGCGTCGGAGACGCCGAAGAGCAGAATGCCGCCGCCGGGGAAATTGGCCATTGCGGAAAGCACGGCAAACAGCTCCAGATACTCGTCCCGCGCGTCAAAAAGGGCAAGATTGTCGGGCAGCTTCGCCGCTTGCAGGATGCTTTCGCACAATTGTGCCAATTTCGCTTTCAGCATGAATGTTCGCCTCCAGTTTGATCTGTGTCGCCGGACGCGGCTTGCAGCCGCGTCATGTGCCGCTTCCAGCGGCCGGAATAGTAGTACGGGATCAGGACCAGCAGGCCCGCAGCCCAACCGATGGCATAGCACCAGTGCATGTTGTCTGCGCCGAAGCGGCTGGTCAGGAAATACGCGCTCGGCACGCGCGCGAGCCACAGGCTCGTCAGCGCGGCGATGGTCGGGACCGTGGATTCACCCGCGCCGCGCAGGAGCCCGATGTACATGTATTGCAGCGTGGAGATGACGTACAGCGGGATCACGCGCACAAGATACGCGTTGCCGGCCTCCACGACCGCCGGTGTGTCGGTAAACAGGTACATGAGCTGGCTCTTGAAGGGCAGGACGATGGCGCACAGCACGGCGCACATCGCGACCGAGAGCAGCAGGATTGACCGCACGCCCGATTTGACGCGATCCATGCGTCCGGCACCGATATTCTGCCCGACATAGGTCGTGATCGACGTGGCCAGACTCTGTACAGGCATGAAAACGAAGCCGTCGACCTTGACCGCGGCGTTGTAGCCCGCAACAAAGACGGTGCCGCACTGGTTAATGAGGGGCGACATGACCATGATACCGACGGAATAGAGCGCGTTCTGCACGCCAGACGGCACGCCGATGCGCAGAATTTCGCGGAAAATCTCCTTGTCGAAGCTGATCCTGAACACGCGGAAGCGGTAAGCCGGGAATTTGTGGTTGATGATCCAGACGCTCAGCAGCCAGCTGAAAAACTGGGAGATGACCGTCGCCAGACCTACGCCGACCACGCCCAGCGGGATCGGGACGACCAGCACGTAGTCGAGAATGACGTGCAGAATGCTCGACGAGGCCAGAATGAGCAGCGGCGAGCGGCTGTCGCCGAGGCCCTGCAGAATGCCGGCGTTGGCGTTGTAGCCGAACTGCGGCAAAAGCCCCAGATAGTACACGCACATATATGTGCGCGCGAGGTCAAAATAGTCGTCCGGCACCTTCAGAAGATGCAGGAACGGCCCGGCCGTGAAGAATCCGAAGAGCATCAGCGGCAGAGAAATGACGAGCAGGAACGAGTTCATCGTGGAGATCGTCTTGCGGATGCCGGATTCGTTATGCTGGCCGAAATACTGGCTGACAAGCACGCTGCCGCCAAGGCCGATGCCGAGGAACAGGCTCGTGAGCATGTAGGTAACGGAAAACGACGCGCCGACGGCCGCCTGTGCGGCGTCCGAGACGTTTTTGCCGACAACGATGCCGTCGACGACGGTATACAGCTGTTGGAAGATGTTTCCCAGCAGGATGGGGAGCGTAAATCTGATGACAAGCGGCAGCGGTCTGCCGCGGGTCATATCTACGGATGCCTCAGCTCTCGCCATGCGTTTCGGCCCCCTTGTTCAGCTGTTCGACGGCGAGCAGCGCGCTCTCCAGCTGGACGCTGACCAGCCGCCGGATTGAGATCACCTCGTAATCGACGTGCGCCTCGAGCCACGCGCACATGCGCGTCAGCTCGTCGGAGAAGCGCTTGTGGCAGAAGCTCAGCAGTTCGCTTGCGCCCAGATTCAGCCGCTCGGCGCGGCCAAGCTCATATGCGCACGCGCGCACCGCAAGCGCCACGTTGAGGCACTCGAACAGGCGCGAGCCGTAGATATTGTCAAAGACCTCCGACACGGTCGCAGGCTTTTCAAACTGCGGCCCCTTGGCCCAGTTTTCCTTGGCCTTGTTCTGCGCGTCGTTGCTTTCGATGCAGCTGTCAACGAATTCAAAGAACGGATTGTCGTCATGGAAGCAGACGTGGACCTGCGACCAGTACTTGCCCAGCACGGCGTAGTTCTCCGTGTTGAGCCGGATGTTTTCCAGCACCGCCGCACGCCGCGTCATGTCTGCGACCTCGGAGGTATCGGCGATGCGCTTGTCATAGAAATAGGGCAGCTCGGCCATCATGACCATGCACTTGCAGACGTTCGCGATATAATCCGCCGAGCAGCCGCCGCATTTCATATTCGTGCGCGGCACGCCGCCGCCAAAGCGGATCATATAGTTGACCATCGCGGTAATGGACATCATGCTGTGTACGGCCGGGGAATATTTTGTGATATACGCGGACTCCGGCTCGCCCAGGTGCAGCGGGACATCCTGCCGCCGGGCGGCGTTTTCGAGCTTTGCACAAAGCTCCGGGATATTGTCCGTCAGGTACCAGTATGCGCCGCCGAAGGCGCAGTTGTGCAGCGAGAACATAAAGCGCGGGTGCAGCTCGTCAATGAGGCGCATGAGCGCCTGCGTTTCCGGCAGCGGTTCGTCGAACTTCGCGCCGCGGATGTTGATGGGGAAGGTCCACTCGACCTGCTTGTTTCCGGGCGGACGGTAGAAATTGCGCGCGTAGTTCAGAAGGCTGTACGGACCCTTGAACCAGCCCTCGTTCAGCCGTGTGCTGTCCGGGTCGATGCAGGGGATGAGGTACCACGTGAAGCCTGTCTCAGCCAGGCTCTGCGGGTTCGAGCCGAAGATCTCGCCCATGGTGGTGAGCGTCATCGCACCGATGGGCTCGTTGGGGTGCGGGCAGGCAAAGCACAGCGCGTTCTTTTCGCCGTGGCCGAGGATCATGGCCTTGATCGGATGGCCCTGCCGGGAAACGCCGATGACCTGCGTGCGGATCACGTCCGGATAGGTACGAGCCAGACGGTCGATCTGCGCGTCGAGCTCGTCTACGGTATAAAATGTAGCATAATCAGGGACTAAATTCAATAACTGGGAAATTTGCATGGTTTCACCTCGTTGTTTCCTGCATGCCAGTGTTATGGGGACTGCGGTACCGCCTGGGATCGCGCGGTACCGCAGCTTGAGGGCTCAGCTTATCGGTTGATCCAGCAATACGTGTACTCGCCGTAGGAGCACATGCCGACAGCCTCGGCGGAGTACGGATGGTTCTCCACGTATTTGTAGGCGGGTGAATAGCCCAGCCATTCGGAGATCAGGATGATCGGCACATCCTTGGCAAGAATGGCCTGAAGCTCCTTGTAATACGGCGCGCGGGTCTCCGGCGTGGATTCGCTCGCGCCCTGGATGAGCAGCTCGTCGACCGCGGCGTTGGAATAGCCGCCGAAGTTGAACATGCCGCTCGTGCCGACGAATTCGGAGATCGCCGCCACGTCCGGGCCCTGATAGCCGCCATAGAGCGTCATGTCGTATTCGCGCCGCTGCGCGACCTTTTCATCCCATGCGGCGTACTCGAGCATGTTGATCTTGACGTCGATGCCGATCTCGCCCAGCTGGGACTTGATGACTTGTGCCATATCGGGGAAGGGTTCGTAGTTATAGGTATCGAGCTCGACGTGCAGATAATATCCGTCGGCGTCCTTCACAAGACCGGTCTTTTCCATGTACTGCTTCGCAAGCTCCAGATCGTAGCCGGGCACAGCCGCGTCCGCGTCGGTGTTGCACGCCCATGCGTACAGGGGCGTGATGTAGGTGGTGGCCTTCTGGCCGATGCCGCCCATGGCGCGGTTCACGATGTCGTCTGCGTTCGTAGCGTGCGCGACGGCCAGACGGAAGTTGAGGTCGTCATACGGCGCGCGCGTCATATCCATGCAGATATAGAAGCGCGAGGGATAGATGGTCTTGAAGTTGTTGAGCTGGTCGTTGGCGAGCAGGTTTTCCAGCTCGCTGGAGGGCGCGATGATGCCCAGCACGTCCAGTTCGCCGTTGTAGAACGACTGCATGGCGGTGTTGGCGTCGGAAATGTAGCTGTAGATGACACGGTCAAGGTACGGAAGCTCCGGCCCGCGGAAGAAATCGTCGTTGCGCACGAGCGTGATGCTGACGCCCTTGTTCCACTCGCTGAACTTGAACGGTCCGGTGCCGACCGGGGTCTGCATGGAATCGTCGCCCATCCAGTCCTGCCCCTCGTACACGTGACGCGGCAGGATATGAACGCCGTTATAGGCGAGCGTGCTGAGGAAGCGCGCGTCCATCTGCTTGAGATGGAACTCGACGGTATAATCGTTGGGGCAGGTGACGCTGTCGAGGTTCGCAAGCGACGTCGCGGCGAAGCATTGCTGGGAAAGGATGTTCTCAAAGGTGAATTTGACGTCGTCGCTGGTGAACGGCTCGCCGTCGTGGAAGCGGACGTTTTCGGGGAGCGTGAAGGTGTAGGTCAGGCCGTCGTCGCTGACAGAGTAGCCGGTGGCCAGATCGAGAATGATCTCTTCGTTGTTGTTGGTTTTGAGCAGACGGCTGAACACATTCTGCGCGACGATGTCCATCGAGCCGTCGGTCTTGCCGTCCGGGTTCAGCGTGATGGGCTCGGCCGACTGGCCGATGATGATGGTGCCGCCGGTCTTGATGCCGTCGGGCGCGGATGCGGTGTTGTCGGATTCGGATTGGTTTGCAGGGGTTTGGCCGGCACAGCCCGAAAGCAGGGCCAGCACCATGATCAGGGTCAGAACTACTGCAAGAATTCGCTTCATATTTTATCCTCCTTATTTCATTACAGTCCGGTGACCTGACTGCATCTGACAAAGTGTCCGCTGCCCATGTCGGTGAGCGTCTGCGCCTGATGGCGGCAGGCCTCCGTCGCGTGCGGACAGCGCGGATGGAACGGGCAGCCGCTCGGGATGGCGACGGGCGTGGGCGGCTCGCCGGGCAGGTGGATGATATTCCGCTCGGCGCGCGGGTCGATGCTGCCGCAGTTGGAGATCAGCGCCTGCGTATACGGATGCAGCGGTCGGCAGACCACCTCGTCGGCGGGGCCCATCTCGACGATGCGGCCCAGATACATGACGGCGATGCTGTTGGAAATGTAGCGCGTGGTGGTGATATCGTGGCTGATGAAGACCATGGCGGTGTTCTCACGGCGCGAGGTCTCATAGAGCAGGTTCATAATGTCCGCGCGGATGGACACGTCCAGCATGGAGACCGGCTCGTCGGCGACAATAACGGCCGGATGCAGGAGCATCGAGCGCAGAATGGAAATGCGTTGCAGCTGTCCGCCGGACAGCTCGTGCGGGAAGCGCGAGAGGAAACTCTCCGCGGGCAGAAGACCTGCGTCGGAAAGCACCTGAAGCGCGCGCTCGCGGCGCTCGTCGTCGTTTGCGCCGATGCGGTGCAGCCGCATGGCTCCGATAAGGATCTTGCCGATGCTGTGGCGCGGATCAAAGGTGTCGAACGGGTTCTGGAAGACCATCTGCGTGCTGCGGCGGAACGCGAGCCGATCGGTGCGGTACAGTGTCTCCATATCCCGGCCGTTGAGCGAAATGCAGCCCGCGGAGCAGCGCTCCAGCCGCACCAGCAGCCGTCCGAGCGTGCTCTTGCCGCAGCCGGACTCGCCGATCACGCCCAGAACCTCGCCCGGGCCAAGCGTAAAGCTCACGCCGTCGACCGCCTTGACGACGGCCTTTTTGATGACGGTCCCATCGCTGCAAACATGTTTTTTCTTCTGCGGATAATACCGGCAGACCGCGTCGACCGCGAGGACCGGCGCCTGTTTCGGATTGTTCTGGCTCATGTCGTTTCACCTCCGGCAAGATGGCACGCGACCCGGCGGCCATTGATTTCGCGCAGCTGCGGCTTTTTCGCCCGGCACACGTCACAGGCGTATTTGCAGCGCGGCGCGAAGACGCAGCCCGCAGGCAGCGCGGAAAGATCGGGGAGACTGCCGCCGATGCTCACGAGCGGCTTGCGTGCGCCGGTCTCGAATTTCGGGAAGCTGTCGGTCAGTCCCTGTGTGTACGGGTGCATGGGCTCGACGAGCACGCGGTCCGTCGGCCCGGCCTCCAGAAGACTGCCGGCGTAGAGCACGGCGACGTTTTTGCACGTGCCGGCCACGACGGAGATATCGTGCGTGATCATGACGCGCGTGATGCCCATCTGCTCCTCCAGCCGGACGATCTCATCGAGGATCTGGTTCTGCGTGACGACGTCCAGCGCGGTGGTCGCCTCATCCATGATCAGAAGCTTCGGGTTGAAGAGCAGGCTCATGGCGATGCTCACGCGCTGCATCATGCCGCCGGAGAGCTCATGCGGATAGAGATGGAAGACTCTTGGCGGCAGATTGACCAGCGCCAGCATTCGCTCCACGGCCTCGCGCGCCGAGGCCCGCGAGGCGTTCGGCCGGTGACGCAGATAAATGTCGGAAATGAACGTGCCGATGCGGTGGACGGGGCTCAGGGCGTTCATGGCCTTCTGGAACACGATTGCCAGCTCCTCCCATCGCACGGACGCGAGCGCCGCATGGTCCATCGCGAACAGATCCCGGCCGTCCAGAATCGCCTGACCGGTGACAGCGGCGCGTCCCGGCGGGAGCAGCCGCAGAACGGCCATGATGAGCGTCGTCTTGCCGGAGCCGGATTCGCCGACGATGCCGAGCGATTCGCCCTTTTCGATCTCCAGCGAGACGTGGTTGATGGCGTGGACGTCCCGGCCGCCGGAATGATAGGTCACAGATACGTCTTTCAGCGATAACAGTGCCATAATTCTCTTACTCCTTTCCCAGATTACGCAGTTTGGGGCTGAGTACCCGGTTGAGCCCGTCGCCGACGAGATAGAACGTCACGACGGTGTAAATGATGGCAAGGCCGCCGAACAGGCAGATCCACCAGCCGTTGGTCAGATAGCTCTTGCCGCTCTGGATGACCTGGCCCCAGCTGATGACGTTCGGGTCGCCGAGACCGAGGAACGCGAGGCTCGACTCGGTCAGAATGGCGCTAGCGATACCCATGGTCGTGTTGGCGATGATGGGGAAAATGCCGTTGGGGACGACGTGCCGGAAGAGGATCGACAGGCGGCTCTCGCCGATGGCCTCTGCCGAGCGGACAAAGGTCCGCTGCCGCAGGCTCATGGCCTGCGCGCGCATGAGCTTCGCGTTGCCGACCCAGCTCGTCAGACCCATGACGACCATGACGTTAAACAGGCCGCTGCCGAACAGCGCGACGACGATGAGCACGAGGAAGAACGTCGGCATCATCATGAATACATTGATAAGTTCGCCGAGGATCGCGTCGGTCACGCCGCCGAAGTAGCCTGCCACGCCGCCGAGCAGCGTTCCGATGATCCCGGCGATGAATGCCGCCGTGACGCCCACGAGCAGCGACGTGCGCGTGCCGAAGATCAGCATCGACAGCACATCCTGTCCAAGGCCGTTGGTGCCGAGCGGATGCAGACCGGACGGCGCTTCAACGAGCTCGTCCGACATGAAATACGGGTCATACGGGGCCAGGACGGGCGCGAGCAGCGCGACGAGCAGCAGGACGCACAACATCAGCAGGCCGATCTTCAGCTGTGTGTTGCCGCCGATGACGCGGAGCGTCCGGATGAGTTTGTTTTTCATAGCTGCGCCTCCTTACTTGCTTTCGTGGCTGATCCGGGGATCAAGCACGGAGTAAAGAATGTCGACGACGATCATCATGACCGCGACGCAGATGCTCATGACGAGGTAAATGCCCATCAGCACCGGATAATCGCGGCGCGAGATGGCCGTCATCATGTAGCTGCCAAGTCCCGGCCAGGAGAAGACGATCTCCACGATGGCAGAGCCCGTGATCAGGTATGCCAGCTGGATGCCGAAGACCGTGACCGTGGGCAGAATGGCGTTGCGGAAGACGTAGCGGTTGAAGATTTCCCGTTCGCTCGCGCCGGTGGCGCGCAGCGTGGTGATGAAGTCCTCGTTCATGACCTGAATGACCGAGGAGCGGGCAATGCGGAAATAATAAGGGATCAGCGTCAATGACAGCGACATGCCGGGCAGGATCAGGTGCTGCGCGATATCCAGAATGCGCCGCAGGCCCGTATAGCCCGCACGCAAATCCACCATGCCGGACGTCGGCAGCAGGTGCAGCGTCGACGAGAAGATGAGAATCAGCATCAGACCCAGCCAGAAGCTCGGCGTGGAGTCAAACAGATAGCTGACGCTGCCGAGCGCCATATCGAGTCCCGAGCCGACGTGCCGTGCGCAGAAGATGCCGAGCAGCGTGCCGAGAACGAGTGCGATGAGACTGGCGCTGAGCGCGAGAACGATCGTCGGCGCGAGCCGGTCGAGGATCTCGCGGGCCACGGGCTCGTTCGTGTAGATGGACTGGCCCATATCGCCGTGCAGCAGATTGCCGACATAGCGGATGAACTGGATGTGAATGGGCTGATCGAGGCCGTATTTTTCCGTCAGCGCCGCGATCATTTCCGGCGACGGCGATTCCGTACCGGCCAGCAGCCGGATCGGGTTGCCGGGTGCCGCGTGGATGATCGCAAAGTTGATGCACAGAGACAGCGCAATGCACAGCAGGCCCGTCAGCGTGCGTTTGCCAATGTATCGTGTCATGGCTTCCTCCTTTGATGATGCGCCCGCGGCGCATCGGAGCGGTTCTTGCGCAGGGATACGGGGCTTTGCGGGCGTCTCGCGCCGCGGCGCGAGACTGCGGGAGCTTTCTGCTTTTTTCTACGATTTTCACAATAGCATCCTGGACTCTGTTTGCCAATAGAAGATTAAAAAATCAGTGGTATATCAGTGATATATTTTGAATATACCTGTTATTTTTTAGATCGGCATTGCGTTTTTTTATAAAATCATGTAAAAATTTAAGTAGTATCGCGAAAAAACACAAATTTCTAAACACGACTTTGACGAACGCAGGGAGGAATTTCACATGAAGCAGGAATATGTATCGTATATTCGCGAGCAGCTGCACGCCGTTCTGGGGATCGACAGTCCTTCCGGCTGTACGGAGCAGGTGCAGGAATATCTATGCGGCACGCTGCGCGCGATGGGCTATGAGCCGCACCGGCTGAAAAAGGGCGGCGTGCATGTGACGCTCGGCGGCGAGGGTGCGCCGCTGACGCTCCTTTCGCATGCAGATACGCTAGGCGCAGTCGTGCAGTATATCAAGCCCAACGGGCGGCTGGCGATCTCAAATATGACGCTCAACGTCTTCAACGCCGAGGCTGAGAACGTGCGCGTCATCACGCGCTTCGACGGCGCGTATGAGGGCACGCTGCAATTGTGCAATGCGTCGGTGCATGTGAATCCGGATCCGTATCAGGCGCGCGATCTGAATAAGAATATGGAGATCGTCCTCGATTACGACGTGAAAACGGCTGAGGACGTCAAAAAAATGGGCATCCGGCCCGGCGACGCCATCGCGCTCGAGCCGCGGCTGCGCATCACGGAAACTGGCTATGTCAAGAGCCGGTACCTGGACGACAAGGCTTCGGTCGTGGCGCTTCTGACGCTGGCCAAATGGGTCAGCGACGGAAAGATCCGGCTGCCGCGGCGCGTGGATCTTCTGTTTACGGTCTTTGAGGAACTTGGCCACGGCGGTGCATGCGGCATTGCAGACGACACCGAGGAGCTGATCGCCGTGGACATGGGCTGCGTGGGCGACAATGTGACGTGTACCGAACGGCAGGTCTCCATCTGCGCCAAGGACAACAGCGGCCCGTATAACCGCACGCTCACGAATAAACTCATCCGCTGCGCCGAACGCGCGCAGATCGATTACGCCGTCGATATCTATTACAGCTATTCCTCCGATGCGTCCGTGGCGATCCGCGTGGGCTACGATGTGCGCCACGCACTGATCGGCCCGGGCGTCTACGCCTCGCACGGCTATGAGCGCACGCATCTGGACGGGATTTTCAACACGTTCGCGCTCCTGCGGGCATACCTGGAACAGGACGGTGAGGCGCAGTGAACGACGTACCGCGCTGGGATCTGACGGCGCTGTACGCGTCTGTGGAGGCGCAGTCGCTCGAAGAGGCGCTGCGGCAGAGTGAGGAAGCTTTTGCTGCGCTTGCGGCGGCGTGCGCCGCGTGCGAAAGCGCGCAGCTGCCGGAGCTTCTTGCGCGCTTTGACCGCGCCGCGCTCGCTTTCAGCCAGCCGCAGACCTACATCATCCTCGTAGCGATGACGCAGCCGATGACTGCGGCGCTCTCGCGCCGGCAGGAGCAGTCTGCGCGCATCAAGGCCGTGCAGGACCGCGTCTGGAACGCGCTTCTGCAAAAGCTGCAAACGGCGCCCGATGTACAGACGCTCTTTGACACGCACGCGCAGCTTGCGCCGTACCGCTACCCCGTCGCGGAGTTCCGGCGCTTGCAGCCGCACCGCCCCGCGCCCAATCTGGCCGCGCTGATAGGGGATATGCGCCGCAACGGCGGCTATGGCTGGATGGCGCTGCGCAACCAGCTCGACGCGGCTGCGGCCGCGCCGCTGCACGACGGCGAAGCGTCCATGCCGCTGCCGCAGCTTCGCGGACTGGCCGCCAGTGCGGACGCGCAGACGCGCAAAGACGCGTATGAAGCGGAGCTGCGGCTCTATCCACGCTACGAGACGGCGATGGCCGCCTGCTTCAGCGGCATCAAGGGCGAGGCGCTCGAGGAGCTGCGGTACAAGCGCTACGATTCGGTCTACGACGAGATGCTGGACGTGAATAAGCTCAGCGCGCGCACGCTCGAATGCATGCTTTCGGCGCTGGAGGACACGCTCGGTCCTCTGCGGCGCTATCTGCGGCGCAAGGCCCGGCTGCTCGGCCATCCGGACGGCATGCCGTGGTACGATATGCTTGCGCCGGCAGGCGGTCTACCCACGAGCTTTACCTTTGAACAGGCGGGCGGGATGCTCTGCGACGCGCTGGGGAGCTTTTCCGGCGAGATCGGCGCGCTGGCGCGCCGTGCGCTCGAAAACGGCTGGATCGACGCGCTGCCGGCAGCCGGAAAGCAGAGCGGCGCGATCAGTATCGATCTGCCTGCGATGCGGGAAAACCGCATTCTGCTCAGCTATACCGGCTCGTTCCGCTGCGTCCGGACGATGGCGCACGAGCTGGGCCACGCGTATCACGCACGCTGTCTCGACGGGATCCCACTGCTGCTGCGCGACGCACCGACGCCGATCTGCGAGACGGCTTCCCTGATGAACGAGACGATATTCCTGCAAAAATCGCTCGAACAGATGAAGCCCGCACAGCGGTTCGCGCTTCTGGAGAGCGACTTGCAGGAGAGCACGCAGACACTTCTGGACATCTACAGCCGCTTTTTATTTGAAAAGGAGGCGTTTGCGGCGCGGCGCGACCATGCGCTGCTCGCGGACGAGCTGTGCGCGATGATGACCAGCGCGCAGCGGCGCGTGTACGCAGACGCGCTCGACCCGGCCCGGATGCATCCGTATATGTGGATGTGCAAGGTGCATTATTACATTCCCGAGTTCCACTACTACAACTACCCGTATATTTTCGGCCTCCTGTTTTCCAAGGGCCTGTATGCGCGCTATCTCGACGCGCCGCGCGGCTTTGACGCGCGCTATCGCGCGCTGCTTGCCGGGACGTGCTCGGGCTCTCTGGAGCAAATCGCCGCCGAAGCGGGCATCGAGATCGGGACGCGGCAGTTCTGGGACGACGCGCTGCGTATGGTCGTACGGGACGTCGACGAATGGCTCCGGCTGGCTGAAAACCAGACGGCATGGCAATAAATCGATAAGAAAGGCTGAACCGCCGGCTTTGGCCGGCGGCTGAGACTGTCAAAAAACCAGGAACGGGTCTTCCGCGATAGAGCCGCTGGGGAAGTGTGAAGGGGGCAAAGAGCCCCCTTCGCGTTCAATCAAACAGTTTTTTGAACTGATTCAAGTTCAAAAAACTGGGCTCAGCGTGGCGAAAAGACTTTTTCGACACGCTGAAATTCGCCGCAACTTGCGGCGAATTATTTTCATCTGTCTTTTCTTCTGTTCTTGCCGGTCTGCCAGCCTTGCGGCGGATAGCCTCCAGCTTCATTTTATACGCCTGCGCCCGTTCAGAGGGCAGGATATTCTCCCGCTGGATGTTGCTGTCCACCATGAAGATGGTGGCGGTGTCATCATCCATCTGCCGCACGATGCAGGGCAGATTTTGAAGCCCCGCCAGCTCGCTGCCGTGCCTGCGGCGGTGTCCCGCCACGATCTCATATCCGCCGTCCTCGCGGGGGCGGGCGATGGCGGGGACGAGTACGCCGTACTGCCGGATGCTCTCCGCCGTTTCCAGCATAGCCTCGTCGTCCCGCACCTTGAAGGGGTGGTTGGGGAAGTCGTGCAGCTCCGACAGCGGGAGCAAGGTAATCTTACCCTCCTGCACGCGAACAGAGGTTTTTGCTCTGCGCTTTGCTGTGCTTTTCGGTTCTTCCATGTTCGTGTTCCTCCTGTTGAAAGCGGCAGAAACGAAAAAAGGGAGAATGACCGCAGCTACCGCCATTCTCCCATGAAAACAACTATGCGATTGTGATTTCAGCCCTTTGACTGTCTGAAAGAGAGCTATCTGATTGAGAGCCATCTCGCCGCAAACCCGCATGAATACTGGATTTTTGCTGTTTGCGCTTCACCTTCCCGAACGACGTATGTTCAAAGAATTGCAGGCAAACCACAGCATAGTCAGCGCGGAGGTCTATCAATATGAAAAAGATATTGTAGTATTGATTAACGGAAAATATTGGCTTTACGAATACGCAGATGAATGAAATTCTAACCAGAATGTAGCAAAAAATAGCCTCATTCTCAAAGAACCATTTATGTAGACGCGAAGCCAATCCCCACCGAAAAGAGCAGTTGAAGCTAACGCCCGGCGGTCAGCGCCGCCCTTCGGGCGGTGAGCGCGTCCATTTCCGCCTGCATCCGCTCTGTGGCAGGCAGCGGAACCGCGCCCAGACGCTTACACTCCCTGGCGGCGGCCTCAAAGAGAATGATCTCCCTCTCATAGCCACGCAAGAACTTCTCCTTGTCCTTCGACGCCTGATAACGGTCATAGATTATCTGCTCCACCTACCGCAAGGGGGAAGACCTATGCACAACACATTCCATCAAGAATGTGGTACTGCATGAAATCGTACTAAAGAATCTGCGCGAAGCCATACAGTATGTGAGTCAGCACGAAGCCGAGTTTATGCAGGAAGCAGCAGACATCAGTATGCGAGATCGTGACGCAGAATTTGCGCGTAAGCGTGATACGCTGGCAAAAGCTGATAAGCTCATTGCAGAGCTTGACCGTATCATTTCCAGACTGTATGAGGACAATGTAATGGGCAAGCTGTCCGATGAAAGGTTTATCAAAATGCCCCACGACTACGAGCTGGAACAGAACAGCCTTAAATCTATGGCAGAGGTTTTACGCAAGGAACTGAAACAGCAGGAGCAACAGAAAACCAATGCCAAGGCATTTGTCGCAGCGGTGAAGAAGTACACGGATATGCAGGAGCTTGACGCGGCAGTTCTCCGAGAATTTATTGACCGCATCGAAGTGTCCCATGCAGACAAGAAATCCAAGACAAGGGAAATTACTATTGTCTATAACTTCATCGGTACATTTGACTTTACACGGGCTATCAAAGAAGCCCACAATACAACTGAAAAACAGCAAAAGACGTCATAGCCGTCAAGCTAAACCGTCTTTTGCTTCAATGTTTTCTTAAGTCACCGCCCCATTCGGGGCCTGCTTTTTTCTTTTGCCGTGGTCAGCGCATTATCTGATATGTGGCGTCTACCGTGGCCGTCACCTTTATGGTGGGCATTACGGTCTGCTCTTCGGTCAACGCGTCCTCCGCGGGCGCCGCCGTAGCCTGCGCCTTTAGGGTCCTATTGGTATCGTCGTATACCACCGCGCTGTCTGCGCCGCCGTTTTCATCTATGGAAATGGGCAGGTTTGTCAGGCGCACTCCCGCACCGGCCGCTATTGCCCTGGCCTTTGCGCCCGCCGACTCCACCGCCATGCCGAGGGCCTGAAGGTATGCCTCGGAATCGTCCTCTATGGAGTATTCGGGGCCGGATACGTCGCTCGCGCCGGCGGCGACGGCCTCGCTTATAAGGCTCCCCAGCACATCCATGTCCCTGACCTTGACGTTCACGGTGTGGTATACCTCATAGCCCACCACCTTGGAGGTATTCTTGCTGTAATCCCTGACCTCGTTTATATTGAGATAGCCGGTCTCGATATCCTCCTCCGCTATGCCCCTGGCCTTTATTACTTCAAGCACTGCCTCCATCAGCTTCGCGTTATTCTGCTGCGCCTCGGATACGTCCTTTTCCTGGGCCCTTACGGTAAAGCCCACCTCGGCAATATCCGGCTTTATACTTACGGTGCCGGTGCCGGTCACCCTTACGGTGCTTCTGGTGTCATAATATCCGTCGGTATTCTGAGTCGATGCCACTATATTCTTTTGCTCCTCTATCTGGTCCTGGCTCTTGCAGGCGGCGGCCGAAAGGGCCAACATTGCTATGCAGAGCACTATTGCCGCTATCCTTGCCTTCTTATTCATTTTCATTGTCACTTTTACCGTTACTCCTTTTTCTCGGTATCTTCTTTCTTATTGGCGCTGAGCTTTTCCATGCGTTCCCGCCGCTCCTGCGCCTTTGCCTCGCGCTTTACGGCATTCCTGGCTTTCCCCTTCTTTATGAGCTTCACTACGAGCACAACTATCGCGGCCAGCACCGCGATCACCAGTATCGCGGGTATTGCGCATACTATGGCTACCAGCGCGTTCTCGAGGAATACACCTACCGCCACGAAACTCTCCGAAAGCCCCGCGGACATACGCTCGCCCATGCCTTCCTTTGCGGCAGGGCCTTTGGTGAGGCGGTTCTCGTTGATAGTCACATAGACCGTGGTATAGTCCACCAGGTCGTCATAGCGGCGGAGCTGCG